>Ga0073906_1002306_pt1 | contig 25396 bp, 17 predicted proteins | sample Inofromicrocosms_FD_65485 | JGI IMG/M metagenome (GOLD analysis project Ga0073906, IMG submission 65485) | Mouse cecum microbial communities from Vienna, Austria - Inoculum for glucosamine and mucus D2O microcosms | ecosystem: Host-associated > Mammals > Digestive system > Large intestine >...
TACACTACTGGAACAACGAGAGAATCTCTCTCACTCTAAACGGAATGAGTCCGGTACAATACCGAACTCATTCACAAGTAATTTAACTTTTTATCTGTCCAACTTTTGGGGTCCATAGCATTAACGCCATGCCTAAACCTTTTTATTTGCGTTTTATTATATTCCCTATGGGAATTACCGTAACCGATGGGATTTTTTATTATGTAGATTTGACATTATGCCCAAATATAATTCCACGCGGTGTTAGGGATAACTTGCGTCAGTATTCCGTCGAGCGAGTATCCGTCCGTTGTGTTTGACAGCCCCTTGCTGCGGAGTTTTGGTACATTGTCCGCGGGGTCGGTATAAACTTCGGTGTTGCGCAGTTCGGCGAACAATTGAACGTTGATCGTGCATGCGCCGCTGTTTACGAGCGAAGTAGATATTGCCGCATTGGATATGTAATTATCGAGGATATTATCGTCGCCGTCGTTTTTGCCCGTGATCGACACATTGAGATCGCCGAGCATGTTCGAGTCGGGGGATTCGGCAAGTTCGGAAAGTCCGACCGTGACGGAGTGCGTGCCGTCTGTGTACGTATAACCCTTGAACGCCGTAGCGATAGTAGGCGCGGGGTCTGCGCCCGTCGACGGGGAAGATACGGAATTTGCGATCTGTTCTTGCAGATCAACGCTTACAAACGTGAAGTCGCGGCTCAGCGGCAGCATGTAGAATACAAACTCGTAGAGGAATCTGCTCATGCCTTCGTTCGATGACATCATATTGCCGAGTTGATCGACCGTGTATGCTACGTTGACTTCGCGCGTCGCCCATTTCTTTGTTCCGATCCAAGTCTTTGTGTAGTACCACTCCAAGCCTTTAACGTATATAACGTTGTCGTAGAAGTACAGTCTTGTAGTGCCGTTGGGCAGAACCTTAGCGCCCGCCGCCGTGCAGTCTTGGAACACCAATTCGACTGCCGCCGCCGTTTTATATCTCGGATTTGAGCCTTCGCCTTGATCGATTATGCGCACTTTTGCATTGTAGCGTATGTCGATCGTATCGTTGATGATCTTTATAAGGCTCAATTTGAGCGCGATCTTGTTGGATGCGGTCGCATTGTTTGCGTCGCCTATGTCGAACTCGAGCAAGTTTGCCGTATTCATAACGTCGAACAGCAAGTGTTTTATGTTGCCGAAATCGGAATACGTTCTGTTGCCTTGCGTCGTATCGTAACCGTCGGGCAGCGCAACGCTTATGTCCGCGCCCGCTTTGAATTCCATGTCGAACGTGCGGAGCAGGTTGGTGTTTACGTCAAGTCCGTCTACCGATATGCGGTCGAGTACTGTTTTTTCGCCTTGCTTGCTCTGCGCTATCGTTACGTACGACGTGCCTTCGGTCTGTGTTGCCAAGCGGTTATCGATAACGGCTTGCAGCTTTGTTTTGCCTTCGACAACGTTGCCGTCAGCATCGAGCACGTTTCCGCTGTTGAACCTTACCGAACCGACGATCATATTGTACAGTTCCGCGCCCGATCCGCCCGTACTTACGGGCGTGTCATCGTCGTTGCTCGAGAACATGCCTATTACGGTCTTGAGTTTTTCCATTGCCGAGTTGAGCAAGTCGGTTATGCGTTCGCGGCTGTTTATCAACTCCGACACGTCGCCGGCGTTTTGGACAAGCCCCCAAGCGGTCTTTACGTCCGCAAGCGCGCTTTTGCCGCTGTCTACAGCGTTCGCCAATGCGTTAAGCATTGTGCGCAGATCGTCTATGCCGGATATATCCATCGACTCGAAAACTTTTTTATCGAGCTTGAGCCTGTAATCGCCGAGCAGCATTTCCACCGTGTCGTCGTTTACGCCTATGATGTCCATCGCCGCCGCGAGAATTTGCATTATCGACGTGTAATCGAGTTTGATACGTTCGCCGTGTCCGCTCTTTTGCTCGTAATAATCGAGATACACGATACCGTCGGGGTAGGCGTCGTTGTTTATTACGTACAGATCGAGCTCGAGCGGTGCGCTGTTTTTGAGCGAGCTTATATCGAGAAGAATGTGTGCCTCGAGATTGAACTTATAGCTTGTTTCCGTTTCGCCCGATTCGTTGACCGTCTCTTTTTTGACGAACTTGACTTTGACAGCGGATTCGCCGTTCTTTTCGGTCACTCTGATATGTTTGTCTACGACCTTGTTACCGTTTTGATCGCGCAGCGGCTTGTCTCTGCCTGCATCGTCCTTGACGGGTATCATGTTGCCTTGACCGTCGTCTTGCATTTCTATGGCGAATATGTCGTAATCGAACGTGAACGAACTTACTTCAAACGCTATGTTCCCGTCCTTATCGGTGGTCGTCACGGTGTTGATCGCATTATGTATGACGTCTGCGAAGTCCATTATCGAAACGTATTCGTTTGCATTGACGGGCGCGGTTACCGCAAGCGAGTTTTCGGAGAAACGTATTCCCGCCGTCAGACCTATGAACATCGAACCGATGTTTACGCCCGCCGATACGCTTTCGAGTCTGTCGCTTTCGATATTAGGTGTGATGTTGAGCGTAACGCCGAGCAAAGACGCCGACAGCGTATGCTTGCCGCCGTTAGTGCTTATTCGCAGTGCGTTGAGCAATGTCAGAAGTACGCTGTCGCTGCCCGCGCCGTTTACGCCGTCGAACAGGGTAGGGATGAGATCGGCGGAATTTTCGGTTTCGAGCAAACGGTTGATAGCATCGGTCACGGGGCTTATGCCTTCGGGCAGATACCCTTCGGCAAGCCCGAACAGTTTTTTAAGCTCGTTGTTGAGGTATTCGGGCAAGTACGACGAGATGACTTCGTACAGCCTTAACCCGTCGTTTACCGTGTCGAAATACAGCATGATTTCGCCCGTTTTGACGTACAGCACGCCGTCGGCGAGAGATATGTATATTTTTTCCGCGTTTTCGGAGCTTGCGAACAAAGTGATGCTGCCTTCCAAACGCAACGGCTTTTCGAGTGCGATCTTGAGCGAACCTGCTATATCGAACTGGCTGTTTTGATCGTCGAGCGTGTAAGCCGAAATGTCGAGCTCGAGCGTTTTCGCGGTTTTTGCTTGCTCTGCGAGCGCGCGTATCGGCTTAACGTAGTCGATAAACTCGACGGCGTTTATATAATCGCGTTGAGGTATCGTTACCGTTTGCGCGTCGATGCTTGTCAGCGTTACGTCGGCGACGCGTGTCGCGACAAGACTGCCGCTTTCGTCCGCGGTCATTACATCTACGCCGAGAGCGCGTATCGCGCCGTTATCGAGTGTTACGGAAATTTTCGCATTAAGCTTTTTTCCGAGCGCGGAAACGTTAGCCGTGACGCCGCCGAACACGTTGTTTGCGGTATCGAACTCGAGCGTGAATGCGGCGTCAAGCCCGACGTTTGCAAGATCGGCATCGAGTGCAAACCCGTTTGCCGTGCGTATCGCGCGCATCTCGGCGTTCTCGAGCATGGCTATATCGAACATGAGCTCAACCGCCGTTTCGATTTGCGACAGATCGACGTCCGGCATTGCCGATTTGAGTTTGGCAAGCATTTCGTCGAGCTCGGGCTTCGTTGCGCCGACTTTTACGGCGGCATTGTTTGCCAATGTAAGGTAGACTGCGTTGTCTTTGAAGTATATGTCTGCGGGTACGTCGCCGATGAGCAGCGCCGCATGCATCGCTATGCCGCTTTCGTCGAACGCTATCGCAACGTCTCCGCCGACTTGTATGCCGTTGAGTTCGGACGAAACGTGCAGCGAAAGTCCTTTTGCGTCGAGCAGCGGCGCGATTGATTTGAATACCGTGACGAGCGACGAGGCTTGTATGTAGTCGCTCGTATCGGTCGGTTCGGATATATCCGCTTGCGCCGCGACGTTTGCGAGCGAGAGTTTAACGAACTTGCCGTTTACTGTCGCGGTTATTTTGATAACGCCGAGATCGGTCGCCGCTTCAACGCGCGCCGAAACGTCGTTGTACGAAATATCCGCAACGAGCACGTCGCCGTCGAGCGTTACCGATTTGATCGCGCCGAGCGCGGCATCTATGATGCTCGATATGTCGATATTGCCGAGATCGCCCGACAGCAGCGCGTCGAGCATAGGCTTGATATTTTCCGGAACATACTTGTCGAGCGCTTGAGCGAGTGCGTTCGCGTCGTCAAGTCCGCCTGTAAGTTTCGCGCCGTATTTTTGCCCGTCAAGCTCGATATACGCGGTTTTGCCGACGATCGTTACGATGAGCGGCAGGGTAGGCTCGGTGAGCTTGAGTTTTATATTGTTTTTGTCGGAGAAATCGAGTTGCAGTTTTGCAGTATATGCTCTGCCGTCGAGTTCCACGCCTATGTCCGCGCTCAATGCTCCGCTCTTTGCGAGGTTGGATGCGGCTTGCAAAACGGGCATAAGCTCGTTTGCGTCGATATATTCGCCGTCGACCGATACCGCGCGCAGTTCGGAAGGCGATACGGCGATGTCCGCGTTGAGAGCTACGGACATGCCGCCCGCCGCCGCGCCTATCGAAATGCGTATGCGGTATGTGTTTTCCGATTTGGCAATCGATATGCTGCCGGGCACGGTTGCGAGCTTAAGCCCGATATCGAGACCGTTTTCCGTCACGTCGAGCGACTGTATTATGTTGAGCCAATTAGCTACGGTAGTCGGTTTAATCGCATCGATAAAACCGAGCGCGCTCTCGGGCAGCTCGAAGCCCGTGATGTTTTTGATCGTGGCGATCAGCGCGTCAAGCTCGTTTGCTTGTGCGCGCAGTTTTATGTTGCCGAGTTCCGCATACACCGCGCCGTACGCGTACTTTACGGTAGGCATAATGCCGTTGCAGTTTACGGCAAGCTCCGCACTAAGCCCGTCGGGAGCTTTGAGATTGACTATGCCGTTCATGCCGACGTTGAGATCGACGGGAGCTTTATCCTTGCCCGTGACAATGTTTACGGACGCCGAGCCGGACACGGTCAGCGCGTCGGCGGACATGAACCCGAGCAGCTCGGGTATAAGGTCGAGCACCCCGTCGAGACTTTTATAGTTAGGTCCGACGGCGGGGAAAGATACGCGGTCGAGCGGTTTTGCGCTGAGCGCGATACGCGTTTGTCCGAGCGTTACGTCGCCTTCGATGCGGACGAGCGTCATTTTTTCGTCGTCTATGTACAGCTTGGCGTCGACTGTCACTGCGCTTGCGCCTTCGCCGAGAGTGAAGGGCAGATGTACGCACGCCGTACCGTTGTTGACCGTAACGGAACTGCCGCCGAGTATTGCGGAAAGCGCATCGGGTCCCAATAACCCGTTTATATCGGGCAGCCCGCCGCCGAACAGCGCTTTTATGCGTTCGTCTTGCATGAGCGCTGCGGCTTTTTCTATCGATACGTAACCTTTTATATCGTTGAGAGTGACATATACTTTGTCTCCGGCATACTCTATGTAGGTATTTCCGTAAGCTACGCGGACGTTCGTTGTTTTTAGATCTGCGGAAAGCTTGATATTCTTGAGCGAAACGTCGTCGATCAAAACGTCGGCGGCGAGATCGAGCGTGCGCTCGCCGTTCAGGTACGGGTCGAAAACCTCCATGAGATAATCGGAGGCTTCTTTCTCGACCGTTATAGGTCCGTCGTTATTAGCGGAAAATTGCGAGCGGAAAAACTCTTGTTCGGGAACTTCGCCTATCTCGTTGATGCTCGAGAACGTTTCGGTAAACGTGCCGGTGCAAGAGAGCGCGCCGAGCATTTTGATTTCTATGTCGTAACTTTCGGTGGTGGTAACGGAAACGGGGTAGAAGTTTTCGTCGATCTTGATCACAAGCTCGACGAACAGAAACACGGGATGGCTCAACGCGCCGCCGAGCGATTTTACTTCGTTGCGGTAGTATTTAGACGCGCTCGTGGGATCGAGCGTGATAGTAAAAGTGTAGTAACCGTCGTCGCCGCGCACGAGGTTTTGCGGATTGTCGCAAGCAAGCTCTCCGGCATTGGGGTCGTTTTCGTCGACTTCCGCATCATCGCTTTCGCCGTCGGCGTCGCGCGCATCGGCGGAGATCGCGGAAACCGCAGTCTGTGCGTTGTTGTCGCGTATGGCGAGTATGGTTTTGGGCGTTATAACGTACTTGCTCAGCTCGTTAGGAAACGCGCCGTAGTTTTGATAGTATTCGTCGACGGTCCAAGGCACTACCCGATCGGAATAGACGGGGAGATTGTTCTTAACGCCCGTGGACGGACGGTACAGTATGTGCGAGCCTTCTATGTAGCGTTGGTTGGCGGTCTTTTTCGCTGCCGACAGCGACACCGCTTCCTGAAACATCACGTCGCCGTGGATAACTCTGGTGTTTATAACGTTTTGGTCGTATTTCAAGCCCATGCCGATCTCGGCGGAACAACTGCCCTGAGTGTCGCCGCGGAAAAACTCGGCTTTGTAAATGTTTTGCGCCGTAAACCGCAACGCGCTCAATGCGTCGTAGTCCTCGGGCGTGCCGCTTTCGGGCGCATCGGCATAGGTGACTATGCGCGCGCCGTCGGGCGTGTAAACGTTGCCGTCGCTCACGAAACCGGACGAATATCCCGTTACCACCGAGACCGTCAATATTGAGCATAGAATAAATATAATAATCAAGCGCCGCTTTGTGATCGCGGACTTGTGTTTCATTAAAGATCGCATGTTGTCTTCCTTTTATGTCGAATGACATAAAAATTATATCATATAATAAGGTTGCATGTCAAGAGTATTCATACATTTATATGCGATTGTGTTGAAATTTAACTGTTTTCTAATGAAAAAACGGCTCAAAATGCTGAAAATTGTCGAAATATGTCGCGTTTGACGCGAGGATTTTCGGGCGATGCGGAATTTTATTGTTTACAGACGCAAAAAAGGTTGACAAACGCGGCGGTATATCGTATAATATTGTAGATTGATGCGGGGTGGAGCAGTTAGGTAGCTCGTCGGGCTCATAACCCGAAGGTCGCGAGGTTCAAGTCCCGCCCCCGCTACCAAAAATCGGCAAGATCTTTCGATCTTGCCGATTTTAACTATTCACCGTTAGTTTTTCATTCTTCACTGTTCATCGAAGCATGCGCCGATTTTCGGAGTGAAGAAGTAAGAGTGAAAAGCGAATAATCAGTCGGTTTGATAAAGCCCCTATATTTTGTAATAGATACGGCTGCCGACTATAAGTAGCTTGCCGAAATATAAAACACAAACCCCCGAACAAGTCGATCTTGCTCGGGGGTTGATGTTTTATTGTGACATTATTCCGAACGCAACGCTTCGACGGGGTCTTTCTTTGCGGCAAGGCTTGCCGGAATCAGCCCCGATATAAGCGTGAGTATTATGCTTATGGCTATCATGAGCAGTGCATAGTACCAAGGCAGCATGGCTATCGTGTATATTCCGAAAAGCGTGCCTATCACGAGATTGATTATTCCCGATATGGCGTATGTGACGGCTATGCCCAATACGCCCGAGATTCCGCCGATAATAAACGTTTCGGCGTTGAACAGGGCGGACACGTCGCGTTTTCTGCCGCCGAGACTGCGAATGACGCCTATCTCTTTGATGCGTTCTATGACCGACACGTACGTTATTATCGCTATCATTACGGTCGAGACCACGAGCGACAGCGCCGTAAACGCAATAAGCGCGCTCGTCACTATGTTGATCATGGTGTTTATCATCGTGATCACTATGGCGAGATTGTCGGTATAAGTGACCTTCGAGCGATAGACTTCTTTGTCTCCGTTTTCGTCGGTTTTATACTTGGGCACGGTAATGGTTTCGCCGTTATACGTGAAAGTCAGATCGTCGTCGCTGTTCCATTGCGATAGGTAATCGGTGACGTTATCCTTTATGTCGAAGTCGATCGGGTAGACGCGTATCGAGTAAGGAATGAGACGAGACGTTTTATATTCGCCCGCGGCGTTTGTCTTTATCGCGCCGCCGAGTTCGCGCAATGTGAGCGGGCAAGCGTCGAACATTCCCGCGCTGTCCGTGTTCGGCATCATGGAGTCCATCATGGCGCCCATGCTCGACTTTGTGCCCAAGTACGCTTCCTCGCTGTATGTCGAACCCTCGAAGTAGTAATCGTACTTGTACGTGATGCCGGCTTTGATCGTCAGGTAGGTATCCGTGCCGGGGATATTGACGGTGCTCGTCATACCGGGGTATCTGTCGTTGTACGGATAGCCGTTGGCTTCGTATATATTGACTTTTTTCGGCGGCGTGTTCGGATCGTCGTCATGATCGTGATCGTACGAATTATCGGCGAGCTTTTTCACCACAGCCGAATCTTTGTTTATGTCAATTATCTCTTCGGCGAGCGCCGCGGTGTAGTAAAAACCGCTCCTCAAGCTGCCGTACATTATGTCCTTTTTGGGACGGAGTATCGCCGTCACTTTCAGCTGCTTGCCGCCTTGCCATGCGGGATCGGAGACGGGTTTGTACTTGAACGGCACAAAAGCCTCGGTAGGCGCAAGCGATTTGTTCGCCTCGAACACCGTGTCGTTCGGATACCACGTGAACGTTTTGCCGAGAAGTTCGTCGTAATCGAAACTGTCCTTTTTCAGTTCGGGATCGAACCGCGGATTTTCAACGGGTTTGCCGTTTTTGCGATCGTTTTCCTCGACGGCTTCGTACACGTTGTTAAAGAATATGTTTTGCGGATAGTAGCCGTACTGTGCGAGCATGAGATCGGCAAGCTCGGTGTCCGAGTTTACCACTATCATTACTTCGTCGGCATTTTTGGCTATGCGGCTTTGCGAGCCGTCGGGCAGTGTGCCCGAAAGTATGTCGTACTGCGAGAGTATAAACCCGTCGTTGTCGGGCGCTTGCTCGAACGACGACGACACGAGCGGCAAATATGTGGCGTATTGTCGGTAATCCTCGAGCTTGTCGAGCATCGACATATACGTTTGCGTTGCCGCCGAGATCGACATGTTTTTTATAACGGGTTCGCCGCTTTCGTCCTCGAACGTGTAGTCGGTGTATAGGTTGTTGGAAAGATTGATGCCGTAATCGGTAACTATTGCGGCATAATACTCGCTCGGCATCGCCTTGACGAACTTGACGTATTCCTCGGTTATGTCGTTTGAGACCATGAAGTTTTCCATGCCGCTGCTGCGCTCTACGAGGAATTTGAGAATTTTGTCGACGTTTACTTTTCCGTCTTCGACGGCGTCTTTTACCGCGCCGAACTGCATGCCCATATCCGCCATATTCATGAACGAGCTGAGATCGAGCGCACTTTCGCTAATCGTTACGGGGTTGCCCGACAACATATCGTCTTGCATGCTGCGTATGTAGTTTTGTACGCCGCTCGACACCGCGAGTACCGTCGCAACGCCTATTATGCCGATCGAGCCGGCAAAGCAAACAAGCAACGTGCGCTTTATCTTTGACCAAAGATTGCGCGCGGATAGTTTGAACGCCGACGCAAACGACAGTTTGGCTTTTTTCGACGTGTCCTTTGCTTTTTCGGTTTTGGGCGTATCGCTCTCGGTCGGGCGTTCGCCTGTATCATTTTCGACTTGCGCACGCTCGTCGGCAGGCTGTGCGCTTTCGGCGTTATCGAGTGTTTCGGGCGATTCTTTTGTTAGTCCCGTGTCGTCGAAAGGATCGGAATCGGACTGAACTTCGCCGTCGAGCAGTCTGATTATGCGCGTCGAATATTTTTCCGCAAGCTCGGGATTGTGCGTTACCATGATAACGAGACATTCTTTGGCGATCTCTTGTATCAAATCCATTATCTGCACGGAAGTTACCGTGTCGAGTGCGCCCGTCGGCTCGTCGGCAAGCAGAATCTCGGGTTCGTTCACGAGCGCGCGGGCTATTGCGACGCGCTGGCATTGTCCGCCCGAGAGCTGATTGGGCTTTTTGCCGTACAGCCCCGCAAGCCCTACGCGGTCGAGCGCATCGTGCGCGCGCTTGATCCGCTCCGCTTTGCTAACGCCCGAAATGGTGAGCGCAAGCTCGACGTTTTCCGAAATGGTTTGGTGCGGGATCAGGTTGTAGCTTTGAAAAATAAAGCCTATGCGGTGATTGCGGTACGTATCCCAATCGCGGTCGTTGTAGTTTTTTGTGCTGATGTTGTCTATGTACAGCTCGCCGTCGGTGTAGTGGTCTAATCCGCCGATTATGTTGAGCAGCGTCGTTTTTCCGCAGCCGCTCGGTCCGAGTATGGAAACGAACTCGCTCTTGCGGAATGAAATATCCACGCCCTTGAGCGCGTGAACAACCGTGTCGCCCGACTTATAGTCTTTTGTTATCGATCGAAGTTTAAGCAATGCGTGCCTCCTGATATATGTCGATAATATTTTCCGATTATATATATTATAAATGTTTGGGAAAAATAAAGCAATAAAACGCGCGCTTATGCAACATTAGAAAAACATTAAAATTAGAAATCTCAACCTTATAAAACAAAACAAGCGCGTTAAGCGCTTGTTCTAATATTATTTTATCAATCGAAGTCTTTGGTGAAGTTGCCGTTCTCGAAAACCTTAACCGTTTTTCCGTCGCGGGTTTCGGCGGTTATTTGCAGGTCTTTTGTGCCGATCATAAAGTCTACGTGCACGTCGGAGTCGTTTATTCCGCGTTTGATCAGCTCGGCTTTGCTCATATCCTCTCCGCCTTTTATGCAAGTGGGGTAGGCTTGACCGATTGCGAAGTGGCAGCTTGCGTTCTCGTCGAAAAGCGTTTCGTAGAACAGCGTGTGCAGTTTGCTTATCGGCGAGTCGTACGGTACAAGCGCGATCTCGCCGAGGCTTCTCGAGCCGTCGTCCGTTTCGATTATGCCTTTGAGCACGTCCTTATTGGTTTTTGCGTCGAAGTCGACTATTCTGCCGTGCTCGAGCTTGAGCGTAATATCCTCGATGATCTTGCCGTGATAGCATAACGGCATCGACGCTTTGATCACGCCGTCGATGTTGTTGCAGTCGGGCGCGGAGAAAACTTCCTCGGTCGGCATATTCGCATTGAACGATACGCCGTTGCAGCTTTCCGATCCGCCCGCGAACACATAGTTTTCGGGCATGCCGACGGTAACGTTTGTTCCGAGCTTGTTTTTGAAGGTGAAACTCTTTACGTTTGCCGCGTTGAGTTTGTCGCAGCGCGAGTGCAAGCGTTCGGCGTGCGCCTTCCATTCGGCGATAGGGTCGTCATTATCGACGCGCGTCGTTTTGGCGATGTACTTGCCGAGTTTTTTTAAGGCGTCGTGCTCGTCGAGGTCGGGGAACATGAGTTTGGCCCAATCGGGATGGGGATAGGCGATTATCGACCATTTGATCTTAGACGCCATCGCTTTGTCGTAGTACGGCTTTAGTCCTTGCATGTCCGCTCTGCGCGACGCGGTTATCTTGCTCGCGTCTGTATGCTCGAGCGCATTGGGGTCTTCGCAAATGATATTTATAACGCATCCGTCGACTTCCGCAAAATAATTGCGTTCGTCGTAAACGAATTTCGGCTTGTGCGTGAGCGTTTCCACGGTTTGATATTCGTAGTTCAGCTTGTCGAGTTCGCCGTCTCTGTACAGCACGTGCACGCGGCTCGCTCCGCGCTCGTATGCGCGCTTGGCTACTTCGCGCGTAAGTTCCGTAGCGTAAACCGAGCTTATGATATACACTTGTTCGCCTTTTTGAACGTTTACGCCCGATTCGACTGCCGCCGCGGCGAGGTTTTTGATAAGTTTTTTGTGCATGATATTCTTTCTCCTATTTTTCCGTTATTTATATTTTGTATTTTATACGATTTTTGATTATTTGATCGATACGACAGCGGGGAAGTTTTCCACCGTCAACTTGTACACCGCTTCGCAGCCGAGATCGGGGTATGCTACAAGCTCGCACGCTTTTACGCAGTCTTGATACAGCGCGGCTGCGCCGCCGATCGCGGATAGATATACAGCGCCGTGCGCTTTTATCGCGTCGATCACGGCTTGGTTCCGCACGCCTTTGCCTATCATTACGGTAACGCCGTTTTCGATAAGCATAGGCGCGTATTTGTCCATGCGTCCGCTCGTTGTCGGACCGCAACTGCCTATAACGCGACCTTTCGGCGCGGGCGTCGGACCGCAATAGTAGATCGCGGCGTTTTTCAGATCGAACGGGAGTTTGCTTCCGCTTGCCAACGCTTCGGCAATGCGCTTGTGCGCTTGATCCCGCGCCGTGTAAACAGCGCCGCTTAAATATACGAGCGTATTCGGCTCGAGCGCGCTTATGCGCTCGAAGTCGGCGGGCAGATTGAAAATAATTTCGTCGTTAATGTTCATATCAAAAAACCAGCGTGCCGTGGCGTAGACTGTGACATTGCAAATTGACCGCAACGGGCAGCATGCCTATGTGCGTGGGCTTTACTTCTATGTGCGCGTCGAGCGCGGTATGCGCGCCGCCGAACGCCGCGATCCCTATGCCGAGATCGTTTACTTTTTGCAAAATTTCGGTTTCGAGCTCGGCTATATCCGCGCGATCGTGTCTGATCCCGATGGGGCGCAGCAGCGCGCGCTTGGAGAGCGAACACGCCGTTTCGGTCACGCCGCCTATGCCCACGCCGATCACAAGCGGAGGACAGGCGTTCGCGCCGCCCGATCTCACCGCATCGACTACGGCGTTCACTATTCCGTCTTTCCCGTCGGCAGGCGTGAGCATGTACAGTTTGCTCATGTTTTCGCTGCCCGCGCCTTTGGCGAGAAACGATATTTCGAGTTTATCGCGCATGTCGCCGCCGACAAGTTCGGTCTCTATAACGGCGGGCGCGTTGTTGCCGGTGTTTATTCGAGTGATGGGGTCGGCGACCGATTTGCGCGCGGAAGCGTACGCGCTTATAACGGCGCGTTCGACGGCGTCCGCAAGTCCGCGGCAGCAAACTTCGTCGCCGAGCTTGATCATAACGAGCGCTTGACCCGTATCTTGACAGCAATATACGCCGTTGCGTTCGGCGATCGCGTTGTTCTTTGCGATAAGCCGCGCGGCGGCTTGAGGAAGCGGCGCGTCCGTCACGCTCTCGAGTATATCGGTAACGGCGCGGTCGGGTACTTTGAGACAATCGTCAATGAGCTTGACAAGCTCGGCTTCGATTATTTTGCTGTCGATGGTTCGCATATATTGATTATATCATAAATCCGACCGCATTACAACAATATTTCGCTTGATTTTGCATTCGCTTTACTGTATAATATAAACATTGAGGTCGATTCCCCGTATGAGTTTGAAAATATGCTGTTTCGCGTCCGGATCGAAGGGTAATTGCACCTATATTTCGGACGGAGAGACCGACATCGTAATAGATCTCGGCATTTCGGCGGCGCGCGCCGAAGCGTGCATGAGGGTGCTCGGCGTAAACCCCGACACCGTGCATATTTTCGTTACGCATTCGCATTCCGATCACGTTGCGGGGCTGAAGGTGTTTTGCAAAAAGCACCCGCAGGCGACCGTGCATTGTCAGAGCGAGTGTACTCTTTCGGTTATGCAAGCCGCCGGTGCGACGCCGTGCACAGATTCGCGTAACGTCAGGCTCGGCAAGCTAGACATAACGGCTTTGCCCGTGCCGCACGATGTGCCGTGTTTCGGGTACGTGGTGCAAAGCGGCGGGGAAAGCGTGGCTGTAGTCACAGACATAGGCGCAGTGCGCGACGGTGCGCGCGAACGGCTTTGCGGGTGCGGTTTGGTCATGATCGAGGCAAACCACGATCCCGAACTGCTCAGGCAAAACAGAACATACTCGTACGCTTTGAAACGGCGCATAAGCTCGGAGTACGGGCATCTTTCAAATGTCGACTGCGCGGCGTTGTGTACATATCTTGCGGGACGCGGAGTGAAGAGCTTTATTCTCGCGCACTTGTCGGAAGATAACAACAATCCCGAGCTTGCGATGTCCGAAGTGGCGCGGTCTCTCGCGCTTGCGGGCATATCGGGCGCGCACATTACGTGCGCGACGCAAAATAAAATGACGGGGTTGTTCGAGGTATGCTGAAAAAAAATGACGGTTTCATACGGTACGATTACCGCGGCGCGTGCGCCTTCTATCTCTTTGCCATAGTGACGATGCTCGTCGTTCAGGCGCTGGGCGCGGGCATCGTCGCGGGCTTGCAGCTCGTTTTTCCCGACGTGAATGTCGCGAAGAACGGGGATTTTAACGGCGCGTTCATGATTTTTGCACAGGTTGCAAGCTGCGTGTTCATATTCGTATACACGCGGTGCGCGCGCAAAAAGTTCGATTTCACTATCGTGCGGCGCGCCGACGGCGGCGCGAACGTCGCTTTGCTCGTCGTGTTTGCGCTGCTGACGGCGGCGGTTCTTATGATAGGCATGTATCTGCCTACTACTTGGTACGGATTGCTGATGCGGGTTATAGGGATACCCGAAGATTTCGGCGCGCTCGAAATGGAAACGGTCACTTCAGTGATAATGACCGTGATCGCGACCGTGTTTCTTGCGCCGGTTTTCGAGGAGCTTATTTACCGCGGAGTGTTGCTGCACGGACTGAAGCGTCAAAAGCGCGCCGTCGTTGCGGTGTTGCTTTCCGCGTTCGCGTTCATGCTCATGCACATGAACCCCTTGCAAGTCGTGTTCCAATTCGCGCTCGGCGCGGTAGCCGCGATCATAGTTTTGAAAACGGGTCGGGTCTTGCCCGCAATGGTCATGCACGCCGCGTCCAACGCGCTCGCGCTCGTGATAAGCGAGACTGCGATTGCGTCGAGTTTAAGCGCGTGTATCGAGTGGTTGATGGCAAATCCCGCCGCCGCGGTGTTTATTACGTTGGGTATAGCCGCCGCCGCGGGCGCGTTGATATTTGTGATAATACGATTCGGGTTCGGCAAAGCGGTCCGTATCGAAAGCTCTGCCACCGACGAGACGCCCGAATATGCGGACGAGAAGGAACGCATGACAGCCGAGGCGTTGGCAAAGCATAACGTCGGTACGGGCAACGTAATGTATTGGGTCGGCGCGGGGCTTTGCATAGGCATGCTCGTTATGAATTTAATCGCGGCGATAATTTAAGGAGAGCGTTTTGACTGAAAACAGAGACCACAGAGCAATATCGTACTCGTTTGCGAGTGCGGCGGTAGGCGTAATAATAATGCGCTTGATCGTTTACTTCGTGCCGATATACGCGGAGACGTACGGCGTTTCGCTCGCGCTCGACGCATTGTTCTCGTTGCCGACGCAGTTGATATTCTTTTTGCTCATACCGTTTTTGATATTCAAGTTTTACGGCAAGCGCACGTTTCGCGGAGTAATGGAATACAGCTCGGCGGGCAAGTTCGAGCCGTATTTTCTGCTCGCGATCCCGCTCGGGATTTTCGTATGGCTTACAACGATAGGGATTTCGTCGCTTTGGCAAACGCTGCTTTCCATGACGGGGTTCTATCTGCCCTCGTCGGTCACGCCCAAGCCCGAAACTTTCAACTTCGGATTTTTCGTTGCGGACGTGTTGCTTACTGCGGTACTCCCCGCCGTATGCGAGGAATTTTGCATGCGCGGCGGCGCTTTGACTACCGCTAAAAAAGCGTTCGGCGCGACCGGCTGTATCGTATTTTGCGCGATAGCGTTCGGGCTTTTCCACCAAAACGTTAAGCAGGTGTTTTACACGGCATGTTTCGGCGCGCTCGCGGCGTTCACGGTGATAAAGACGAAAAGCATTTATCCCGCGATGATAATGCACTTCGTCAATAATTTTTGCAGCGTTCTGTTCGACTATGCGAGCGACTACGGCTGGATGGGCGGCGGCGTATACGATTGGATAGACTATCTTTCGCAAAATCAGATTTGGGCGCTTGTCGCAACGTTCCTGTGCGTCGTGGGCATAACCGCGGGCTTGATCGTGCTCATATGTTATATGCGCGATAAGCGCGTTATAAAAAAGAAGATCGAAACCGTCAAAGATTCGGGTTTCGATGTGACCAACGGGCGCGTTGTACTCATGGGCGAATTTTCGGAAGAGCGCGTCAAAGCGCTCGAAATGGAACGGGAAGTGTTCGGCAAGGACTATAAAGAAGCTCGGTTCAAACCGAAAGCGCGCGACATTGCCGTCGGCATAGGCGCATGCGTACTGACCGTACTGACCACGCTGTTCACGTATGTTTGGGGGTTCTTCTATTGAAACGCGTAAACGTTTTGTGCGTGGGTAAACTTTCCAAAAGTTTTTGCCGCGACGGGTGCGACGAGTATCTAAAGCGTCTGAAATCTTTCTACGACGTTAAAATCACGGAGATACCCGAAAAGCCGACGGTAAAACTCGAGTGCGCGGAGCTTGTCAAGCGCATGAACGGTGTGTGCGTGCTCATGGACGTAAAAGGCAAACAGGTCTCGTCCGAGGAACTCGCGCGGTTTCTGTCGGATGCGCATATGCGCACGGACGAAGTTACGTTCGTGATAGGCGGCGCGTCGGGTGTGGACGACGCCGTTCGACAAAAAGCATCGGAGCGCATATCTTTCGGCGCGGTCACGTATCCGCACCAGCTCGTGCGCGTGCTGCTGTGCGAACAGCTATACCGCGCGGCGACCATACTCAACAGATTGCCGTATCACAAGTGAATCCGGAATTATGAATTACGCGTCGGCATAACTTGTATTGTGGATATTTTCAAACTTGTAAAGAAGTCGCTCGGCGCTGACGCGTTCTCGATAGGCAAGAGCGCGTGCGGAAACGATATTTTGTGCGTACATCGCGGCAGTATGCGCGGAAATCAGATAATAATAACCGCCGCTATACACGCGCGCGAGTGCTATACCGCGCTCGTTGTCCTCGAACAGTCGAGGGCGTTCGATAAAGCGACAGCCGTCGGCGGCGTGTATTTCGTTCCGCTCGTCAATCCCGACGGCGCGCTGTTTTTCGATAGCGGCGAGACGTTCGGGCGCGCGTTCCTGCGCGAGCATGCGCACGAGCGCGAAATGTGGAAAGCAAACGCCGATGGCGTCGACCTTAACTGCAACTTCGACGCGAACTTCGGCACGGGCGCGCAGAATAAGTTTGTGCGCGGCGCGTCCGACTACGTGGGCGAATATCCGTTTTGCGCGCCCGAAACGCGCGCGCTTGCGGCATTCACTTCGCGCGTGTCGCCGAGCATGACCGTGAGCTATCACTGTATGGGCGGCGAGCTGTATTGGGAGTTTTTTCAATCGGGCGCGGCGCGCGAGCGCGACAGGAAAATAGCGGACGCCGTCGCGGCGCATATAGGCGTGAAACGAGTGGACGGCGACCTTTGTTCCGCGGGCGGATACAAGGATTGGTGCGTGCAAAAGTTCGGTATACCGGCGGTGACGGTGGAGCTTATACGCGGCGGAAATCATCCGTTTTACGCCGACGCATACGCCGCCGATATCGCGGCTAACGCGCGCTTGCCCGAGTACATACTCGAAATTTTACGGGAGCTTGATCAAAAGAAATGACGCGAGACGAAAAATTTATGCGCGCCGCCCTCGACGCGCTCGACGCTTGTCCGGAATGCGAAGTGCCCGTCGCGGCGGTAGTGACGCTCGGCGACGAGATTATCGCAACGGGCGTCAACTTGCGCGAGACCGACAACGATCCCACGGCGCATGCCGAAGTGGTAGCGATACGTGTCGCCGCCGAAAAGCTCGGGAGATGGAATCTTTCGGACTGCGAACTGTTCGTCACTCTCGAACCGTGCGTGATGTGCGCCGGCGCGATAGTGTATTCACGAATAGCGCGCGTGGTGTACGGCGCAAAAGATCTCAGATTCGGCGCGTGCGGTACCGTTTTGAACATTGCCGAAAACACCGCGCTCAATCACCGCGCGACGGTACTCGGCGGCATACTCGAAGACGAGTGTATCGCGCCCATAAAAGCGTTTTTCAAAGCAAGAAGAAAAAATACTTAAAGCGAGATACGATATTATATCGGCAGACGTCCGTCAGGACTTTCCTCGTTGCACTCGGAATAACCTGCGGCTGCTGCGTAGGACAAAAATAGGCGAGGCGGGGATTGTTGCTCGGGTTGAATCAAGGCGGAGATCGCTCCGTTAAACATACAGATCGCTTTCTATGAACTGATGCGCGGCGATGTCTATATTCCCTGCGCCCATATAAATAACTGCGTCCGCGTCGAGTGTGGCGCAGTATTCGTTTATTTCGCCGAAAGTATCGAAACAGTACGCGTTTTTGCCGCTGTCTATGAGTCTGCGGCAGACCGAATGCGACGATACTCCGTCGCGTTTTTGTTCGCGCGCGGCAAACACGGGCGCGAGCACAACGTGATCGGCTTGACCGAGCGCGTCCGCAAACTCCGATTCGAGCGCGGCGGTTCTCGAGTAAGTGTGCGGCTGAAAGACGACCGCGACGGTACCGTGCAGTTTATGCGCGGTGTCGAGCGTCGCGGCTATCTCGGTAGGGTGGTGCGCGTAATCGGTGTATACGGTTTTGCCGAACGCCGTGCCCAAACGCTGAAACCGTCGCGGCAATCCCGTAAAGTCGGATATGTTCGCTATGCTCTTGTCGACGTCCGCGCCGCAAATGCTCGCCGCGGCGAGCGCCGCGAGCGCGTTTAACGCGTTATGCTCGCCCGCGACCGACAGCCGTACTTTTTTGCGCGTTGCGCCTTTTACGAAATCGAACGTTACTTCGCCGTTTTCGGTCGCTATGTTTTCGGCGCGGAAGTCGCAGTCTTTTCCCGTGCCGAATGTGGCGTAGGCATTGGCGGCGAGTGCGCGGCATGCGGGATCGTCGCCGTTTACGAGCGTGCGGCTCGAGCGGAAACAGAACCGTCTGTATGCGGCGAGCAAAGCCTTTTCGTCGCTGTAATAGTCCGGATGATCGTATTGGGCATTGAGAACGATTGCAAGGTCGGGCGAGAGCTTGAGAAAACTCTCTTTGTATTCGCACGCCTCGGTAATGAAAAGTTTTCGGTTGCCGCACCGCGACGCGCCCGCAACCCCGACGTGCACCGTCGCGTCTTTGAATATCTCGCCGAGCATGGCGGTCGCAGTGCTCTTGCCGTGGCAGCCGCCGACGGCTATCACGTTGTTGAACGTGCGCGACAGCCTGCCGAGGTATACGGCGCGCTCGACGGTGGGTATGCCGAGCATGCGCGCGCGATCCAGCTCGGGATTTTCGAGCGGAACGGCGTTGGTATAGACGACGAGATCCGCGCCGTCGACGAGTTTTGCGTCGTGCCCGTCGAGTTCGGTATCCGAACCGGTAACGACGTTCCCGCGAGCGCGGGCAAAAGCGGCGAGCGCTTGCATCGACACGCCGCAGATTCCGATAAAGTGTATCTTCATACTTTTATATATGCGCAAATACGGCATCGAGAGACTTATTTTCGCCCGAAGTGTGGATTTTTGTAGAAAAAATAGCTTTCAATATTAAAAATAATGTAAAATACTATTGATTTTTGACGAAAAATATGTTAAACTCAATAAAACGCTTACAATTTATGATTTATTCGGAGGAGATCGTGGATATTACCGAAGTAAGATTGCGCTTGGTAAAAGATCCCGACAAATTAAAAGCAGTTGCATCGATTACAATAGACGGGTGCTTTGTCGTTCATGATTTGCGCGTAGTGGAAAATGATGATACGCTGTTCGTAGCAATGCCCAATAAGCGTTTGGGCACAGGCGAATTTCGCGACGTCGCGCACCCTATCAACAACGAGACGCGCGATGCAATAGCCAATATAGTTATAGGCAAGTATAAAGAAGAACTCGCCAAATCCCAAGCGAAAACAGCCGATTAAGCGACGAGATAATTATTGTGCCGAAAGTGTGACAGCAAAAGCCGAGCTTTTGCGCTTTTTGAGTGCCCGTAACGCAAATCGACGGTATACGGATTTTGCAAAAATATTTTTCAATGCCGTTAAAACGCTTGCTTAACGAGGTTCAAGTGTGTTACAATATTATGCGTCGACGTTTATTGCGATCGGCTTTATGTTTTAGAGGTGAATCATGTCGTTTCTTTCTGTGGCAAACTGGATATCGGATTCGTTCCCGTACGTGCGTTTGGTGATGATGTGCCTTATGGTGGCTGTCGGCATCGCGCTTGTTATAGTAATAATGTTTCAACCGTCTTCGTCGTCGGGCATGGGCGCGCTTACAGGTCAGCGCGACACGTTTTACGCAAAGGATAAATCGAAGTCGCTCGAATCGGTCATGAAGCGCGTAACAATCGCGCTCGGCATAGTTGAGGGCGTGCTTGCGGTATTGTTCTTCGTATCGCTTTTGATCTCTCAAGGTTAATAAATCGACAGGGCGCAAGCCCTGTTTTTTTTGCCGACGGCGCGACGAACCGCGGCGAATTATATTTCGCGTTTACAATAGGGTATAATCATTGAAAATGAAAAAAGGTAAAAGTATAAAAAAGACAAATAAGACTAACGCGCGTCGGACGAAAAAATCCGTCAAGCGCGCGGCGCGTTCCGATAAGTTCGATAAAAAATTCATCGAAGGCGAGATAGACTGCAAAGGCAATCGCTTCGGGTTTGTTTCGCTCGAAAACGGCGGCAGCGACGTGTTTATCCACGGCGCGGATCTCAACGGCGCGCGGCACGGCGATATTGTGCGCGTGTGCATAGTGCGCGAGCGTAAAGGCTCGGGCGAGATCAGGCGCGAGGGGTACGTGTCCGAGATACTCGAACGCAGCAATAAAAACGTCGTCGCAACGATAGTGTTTCGCGACAACGAGTTTTTCGCCGTGCCCGACGACAGGCATTACGGCGAGCTTATAGAAGTGGACGGGCTTGGCGGCGCTGCCGAGCACGACAAAGTGATCATAGACACGGACGGAGCGCGTGCGCGCGTGCTCGCAGTGCTCGGCAGATTCGACGAGATCGGCATGGACGTTAAGAGCGTGATCGCCGCTCACAATCTTCGCACCGAGTTCCCCGCGGACGTTATCGAGCAGGCGGACTCGTTCGGCAACGAGATAGATCCGCGCGAGGCGAGCGCGCCGTACCGAGTGGATTTCCGCGACAAAACGCTGTTTACGATCGACGGCTCTGATTCCAAAGATTTCGACGATGCGGTGTCGCTCGAGCGCACCGAGCACGGTTATAGGCTGGGCGTGTATATCGCCGACGTTGCGGAGTACGTCAAAGAGCGTACGCCGCTCGATACCGAAGCGTACGAGCGCGGCACGAGCGTTTATCTTGCCGACCGCGTTATCCCGATGTTGCCCGAGCAGCTTTCCAACGGCTTGTGTTCGCTCAACGAGGGCTGCGACCGTCTCGCGCTTTGCGCTGTCATAGACCTCGACGAACACGGCAATCGCAAAGGATTAAAGCTGTGCGAGGGCGTGATACGCTCGGCGGCGCGGCTTACGTATGCCGGCGTGCAAGCGTTGCTCGACGGCGACGCGCGGCTGCGCGAGCGGTACGCGAGCCTTGTACCGATGCTCGAGCTTATGGGCGAACTTGCGAAAAAACGTATAAAACTCAGACGCGAGCGCGGCACGATAGACTTCAAACTGACCGAAACGCAGATAAAGTTCGATGCCGACGGTCGCGTTGCGGATATAGAAAAACGTCCGTCGCTTTTTTCGATGAATATAATAGAGGAGTTCATGATCCTCGCAAACTGCGCCGTAGCCGAGTTTGCCAAAACCAAAGGCTTGCCGTATGTGTACCGCGTGCACGAGCGGCCTTCGCCCGAAAAGCTGACCGTGCTCAACGATTACCTCGACGCAGTAGGCGTGCGCGCTTGCTTGCCGCTTTCTCCTTCGCCCAAACAAGTGCAAAAACTTCTTTCGACGATCGAGCCGGCAATATCGCCCGCAGTCAATAAGATTGCGCTTCGCGCCATGGCTAAGGCGACGTACGAACCGAGCTGCGACGGGCATTTCGGGCTTGCCGAGGAGTTCTATTGTCATTTCACTTCGCCGATACGCAGGTATCCCGATCTTGCGGGACATCGCATACTCAAAGCGTTTTTGCGCGGCGGCGCGGCTGCGGTAAAAAAATACAAGAGTTTTGTCACGGCTGCGTCCGTGCGCTCGTCCAAGACCGAGCGCGTCGCTCAGGAGTGCGAACGCAAAGTGGACGACTACAAAAAGGCGGAATACATGTCGCACCGCGTCGGCGAAAAATTCGACGGCGTTATAAGTTCCGTAACCGAGTTCGGGTTTTTCGTAGAGCTTGAAAACTCCGCCGAGGGGCTTGTGCGCATCGCGACGCTTCCGCCGTCCGCGTTTTTCGATCAAAAACGTCTGCGCATAGTTTGCGGCGCAAAAAAGTTCGCGCTCGGCGATCCCGTAAAAATTATCGTAGACAAGGTTTCGGGCGACAGAGTGGACTTTTTGCTCGCATGATCGCAAAACGCGTTCGATAACATATCGAATATAAATCGAAAAGTCAAGCTGCGCTTGAAAAGTAAAACCGCGCTTGATAAAAGTTTGGAAATGTAAATAAACAATAAAGGCAAAGAAATCGAAAAGTCAAGCTGCGCTTGAAAAGTAAAACCGCGCTTGATAAAAGTTTGGAAAAGTAAATAAACAATAAAGGCAAAGAAATCGAATAATCAAGCTGCGCTTGTTGACTTTATCTCGGGCATGTAGTAAAATAATACTATAATTGTTTGGGAGCGAGTATGAAAATAGGAGTAGTGGGCTTGCCCAATGTCGGCAAGAGTACGCTGTTTAACGCAATAACGGAAGCGGGCGCGGAGTGCGCAAACTATCCGTTTTGCACGATCGAACCGAACGTAGGCGTGGTCGCGGTACCCGACGCGCGCTTGTCGGTTTTGGAACGCATGTATCAAAGTAAGCGCGTCGTGCCCGCGACGATCGAGTTTGTGGACATAGCGGGGCTTGTCAAAGGCGCGAGCCGCGGCGAAGGCTTGGGCAATAAGTTCCTGTCGCATATTCGCGAAGTGGACGCCGTTATTATGGTAGTGCGCTGTTTCGACGACGCGAACATCATCAACGTTTCGGACACCGTCGATCCCGTGCGCGACGCGGAGATAATCAACACCGAACTAATGCTCGCCGACCTCGAGAGCATAGATAAGCGCAAAGCGCGATTTGAAAAAACGGTCAAGAGCGGCGACAAGAAAGCCGCCGAAGCGCTCGAGCTGTTAAAGCGCATGGAATCGTGCATCAACGACGGCAAGTCGCTGCGTACGCTCGGACTGAGTCTCGAGGAACTTGCCGCAGTCGACGGGCAGTTTTTGCTTTCCGTAAAGCCTATAATTTACGTGGCGAACATTTCCGAGAACGATATAGGTAAATCCGGCAATGGGTACGTGTCGGCGTTGAGCAAGTTCGCCGAATCCGAAAATGCGGCGTGCATTGATATCTGCGCCAAAGCGGAACAGGAGATATCGCAATTGCCCGTTGACGAGCGCGCCGAATATCTCGAGGCGCTCGGGCTTGAAAAAACGGGTCTCGACAGAATAATAACCTCGGGCTACGAGCTGTTGGGGCTTATGAGCTATCTCACGGCGGGCGAGAAAGAAACCCGCGCGTGGACGATTGAACGCGGCACTACCGCGCCGAAAGCCGCCGGCAAGATACACTCGGATTTCGAGCGCGGATTTATCCGCGCCGAGATAGTCTCTTATAAAGATCTTGTCTCGTGCGGCTCTATCGCCGCCGCAAAGGCGGCGGGAAAACTCCGCAGCGAAGGTAAGGACTACGTAATGAAAGACGGCGACGTTGTGGAGTTCAAGTTTAATGTTTAAGCGACGAACCGTTGTTTTCGGCGGCGAATGTGCCGTTACGGCGTATAAGTCATTTTGAAAAGTATCATTGTTTGATTAAGAGAGAAAAATCATGACGGACTATAAGAAAAAAATCTACGAGGCGGCAAAGTCGGCTTTGCCCGAACTGAACGAAAGCGACGTGGTTGCGTCCGATGCGTTTTGCGATTTTTGCATACCGTGCTTTAAGTTTGCCAAAACGATGCGCCGCGCGCCCGCGCTCATTGCGTCGGAAGCGGCGGGCGCGGTCAAGCTCGACGGCATAAAGATCGAGGCGTTAAACGGCTACTTGAATTTTACCGTCGAACGCTCGGCGCGAGTATCCGAACTGTTCGGCGCGCGCTCCGAATTCAAACCGTTTGCCGGCAAGACAGTGTGCATCGACTTTTCGTCGGTCAATATCGCCAAGCCGTTCCACATAGGGCATCTTATGACAACGGTAATAGGCGGCGCGCTGTGCAACGTTTATCGCGCTCTCGGCGCGCGCGTGGTGGGCATAAACCATCTCGGCGATTTCGGTACGCAGTTCGGCGGGCTTATCTCGGCATACCGCAGATGGGGCGACGAGGCGCGGCTCGAGCGACGCGGACTTGACGAACTGCTCGATCTGTACGTCAAATACAATGCCGAGTGCGAGAAGGACGCGGAGCTTGCGAGCGAGGCTCGCGCATGGTCGAAAAAGATAGAGGACGGCGACCCTTATGCCGTGGGGATTTTCGATCGGTTCAAGGCGATCACGCTCGAGCAGGCGAAGCGCGTATATAAACGTCTCAACGTCGAGTTCGACAGTTATCTCGGCGAGAGTTTTTACGTGGATAAGGTTTCGGGCGTGGAAAAGAAACTATCCGATAAATCGTTGCTTTCTATCAGCGACGGCGCGGAAATAGTCGATCTCGGCGACGATATGCCGCCCGCGCTCGTGCGTCGCAGCGACGGCGCATCGCTGTATATAGCGCGCGATCTCGCCGCGGCGTATTACCGTAAAGACACGTACGACTTCGATAAATGTTTGTATGTGGTCGCGTCGCATCAAGCGTTGCATTTTAAGCAGTTGTTCAAGGTGCTGGAGCTTGCGGGCGAACCGTGGGCATCCGACATGGTGCACGTCAGCTACGGCATGGTATCGGTAGAGGGCATGTCGCTCTCCACGCGCCGCGGCAACGTGTTGTATCTTAACGACGTGCTCGATTCCGCGGTGGATAAAGCGGCGGAAATTATAAACGAGCGCAACGCGACGCTCGAGAATAAAAAAGCCGTTTCGGAGAGCGTCGGAGTGGGCGCGGTCGTGTTCGACGCGCTTTACGACGGCAGGCTCAAGGACAAGAATTTTTCGCTCGAAGCCGCGCTCAATTTCGACGGCGAGACCGGACCGTACGTGCAGTATACGCACGCGCGCTGCCGTTCTGTGCTTGCCAAAGCGGATCGGGATTCGGAGGACGTAAAACCCGAACTTCTGACGGACGATTCGGCATACGAGGTCGTAAAGCTTTTGGTCGATTTCGACGAAGTAGTTTTATTCGCGGCGGAAAAATACGAGCCGTCCGCGATCTCGCGCAGGCTCGTAAAGATTTGTCAGGCTTTCAACAGATTTTATAACGCGGACAGGATCATGTGCGGCGGCGACTTGCAGTCGGCGCGGCTTGCGCTCACTCGAAAAACAGCGGACACACTCGAATACGGGCTGTCGCTCATACTGCTCGACGCGCCCGAAAAAATGTAGCTATACGTTGCTGTTCGATCAATTGAATCCGCAGCCGCAGCCGTTATTATTGTTGCAGCCGCA
>Ga0073906_1002317_pt1 | contig 25337 bp, 22 predicted proteins | sample Inofromicrocosms_FD_65485 | JGI IMG/M metagenome (GOLD analysis project Ga0073906, IMG submission 65485) | Mouse cecum microbial communities from Vienna, Austria - Inoculum for glucosamine and mucus D2O microcosms | ecosystem: Host-associated > Mammals > Digestive system > Large intestine >...
TGCTCATTTCTTCTGCACCTTCCCTTTCTTATCTCTTCCTTAGTCTACTGCACTCTTGCATAAAAATAAAGTGCATAAGCTGTCCCTCAGACTACTTACACACTTTATTTTACACTCTCCTCTTTGGAAAGCTTTGGTTTTTTGAGGGCTTTCGTCTGAACGCTCATCGTCTTTTATTTCACTCCTTTATTGCTGTTCTTCACAAAATTATGATAGCATTTTTAAAAATTTTGTGAAAGCTTCATTTTTTTCACGGTTCATTTTGTGCTTTCGGGTCTCAAAATGAACCGCTGCCGGAAAAAAACTTCCTCTGATTTGCGCGGAAAAGGGAGGGAAACCCGCTTCTTTATTTGCAGAAAAAATCTTTTTATAGGCATTTATATTGAAAAAATAAATTTTCCGTGATATATTTTTATTGGAATGCGCATATATTACTTTTCCCAAAATGAACCCTTAGCTGTTTGCCAAAACACGGGATGCCGGAGGTGTGTGGATATATGAAGAGATTGTTTGCTAAAAGCAAATTGATAAAAAGCAGGCTGTTTATCAGGATGTTTCTCTCCTATATTCTGATCATCTCCTTGTTTTTTGCTGCTTTTTCTGTCTCCATCCTGTTTCAGTATCACACTGCCTATCAAAAAAACCTGCGTCAGGAGTACAGCCTGAAGGTGGGCGCCATCGGGAATACCATGGACTTTGAGCTGCTCAATGCTCAGCACATTGTGTCCAGCATCAACGGCTCGCAGACGTTGCGGAATCTCTATTCCACCGTTGCTGTGGAAAAAGCGCCGGTCAATTCCTATCTTTTGTATCAGAGCCTGCAGGAGCTCAAGAGCATCAAATCCTCCGGCAACCACTATCAGATTTATAATGTCATATTGCTGTTTAAGGACTGCCGCAACGCATACACCGCCTCCTCCGTGATTCCCCTGGAAAACGGCTATCTGCTGAATCTGGAAGGGCCGTTTATCCGGGGAGGCATGGTTCGGGACCTGCTGGGGGTCACCTCTGTAAGGGATATTATCTTCAATACCGAATACATCATTTATGGGGACGAATACTCCTATTCCACCTCTGCCCTGGAGAAGGGGAGCATCCTCATCCTGTTTGACAAAAAGATCATGGAGCAGAAGATTGAGAAGATTCTGGAGCGGTACAGCGGATACCGTGTCCTTTTCGGGGATGAGGTGGTACTGGAAAAGGGGGAGCTGACCGAGAACTGCTTCCAATCTGCCTCCAGCGTCAACCCCTCGGTCAGCTATGAGCTGTACGCGGATAACAGCGCCTTTGCCATGGACTTTAACGAGGCTCCGATCGCCGCCCTTACCGTCGGCTTCCTTTTGAGCGCGGTCTTTGCCGTTTTTGCCTATCTGCTGTCCATCCGGTATTACTCCCCCATCGGGAATATTGAAAGATACATTGAAAGCGGGGAGATGGCGGGGATAGAGGAGGAGAAGCGGCAGGACGAATTCGGGGCAATCATCAAGGGAATCAAGAGCCTGATTGGGGAAAACAACGGCTTCCGGGAGCGGATGGTACATATCTCCCCCTATGCCAAGCAGGGGATCCTCCACGATATTTTAAGCGGCAATATGGAGCGGAACAATCTGCGGATACTGATTGACGAAAAATATATTGACCTGAAGCGGACCTACTTTGCCCTTGCCCTGACCAATGTGGCGTACCGCGGGACAGGGGAGACGGCCCCCCTCAAGCAGCGGGATGCCCTGGACATCATCCGGTATATCTGCCAGGAGCAGTCCTCCGAGGAGATGCAGATAGACTGCTATGTCAAGGACACCACCAGTGTGTTCCTGATTGTCAACAGCGACGAGATGATACAGCTGGAGGAGGTGTTCTACAACCTTCACCGGGCCATATGCAGGGAGATAGACGACGAAAACTGCCTTATCACCATCGGGGTGGGACAGGTGGAGGACAATATCGAACGGCTGAGCGAGGCGTGCCGGGACGCTGTCCAGGCGCTGGACGGTATGCTCACCGGCGGAAGGAACACCGTTTACTTTTACGAGCCGGCAAAGGACTGGCGGGAAAAGGAGTATTATTTTCCCAAGGACGCACAGGGGCGTCTGCTGAAGGCCTTTAAGGAGAGCAACATCGAGGAGCTCCACGCATTTCTGGATGAAATCTATGAGAAAAACACCAAGGACTACGACGCCTCCCCAGAGACGATACGCCTTTTGGTGGACGAGCTGCATCTGCTCACCCTGAACGTATTTAAAAATATCAACATCTTCCACACCACTAAGATACAGATTGATAAAATAGAGCAGGCGGCCACCCTGGAGGAAATTTTTGATTACTACCATGCGGTATATGAGACGGTCTGCAATGAATCGGCCGCTCTTCTCATGCCCAAAAAGGACATGGAGAAGCTGGACAGGGAGATTCTCTCCTATCTGGAGGAAAACTATAAAAACCCCGATCTCTCCCTTGCCCTTTTGGGGAAGAAGTTCGGGGTAAGCAACAAGTATATTTCGATGATCTGCAAAACTCACCTGGGGAAGACCTACTTGCAGTATATCCAGGAGAAGCGCATTCTGTACGCCGCTGAGCTGTTGCGGACTACCTCCAAAACCATGGAGGAGATTGCAGCGGAGTGCGGGTATGGAAATGTGCTGACCTTCCGCCGGAACTTCAAATCCATCATGAACGTCAATCCCGGCGACTACAGATAGTCTTGACGGAGAAAGCCCGCCTGACAGGGATATGATTTCCCATCAGGCGGGCTGACTGTTCATATCAGAAGAGGGCTTTACCGGAACAGGGACATAAACCTCTCCCAAAGGTGGAATTTGTCGTTGTATCCCTGGAAAAAGATAACCAGGACAATCAGCGGCAGAATGTAGGTCACATAAAAGCGGATTGCCTTGGGGAACTTCAGGCCGTTGCCGGCATCCGCTTCCTTGATAAAGTTATCCCAGCCCCAGCCGTACCGGGAGGTACAGAACAGCAGATAAACCAGGGACCCCAAAGGCAGCAGATTGTTGCTGACGATAAAGTCCTCCAGGTCCTGGATATTGCTCCCCGCCCCCAGGGGCTGGAAGCCGGACCACAGGTTAAAGCCGAGAACACAGGGGATGGAGAGCAGGATAATGGCAGCGACGTTTACCAGCGCCGCCTTTTTCCTCGACCAGCCCCACAAATCCATGGCAAAGGAGAGGATATTTTCAAACACGGCGATAATGGTGGAAAGGGCCGCGCAGGACATAAAGGCAAAGAACAGCGCCCCGAAAAACCTGCCCATGGGCATCTGGTTGAAGATGTTGGGCAGGGTGACAAACACCAACCCAGGCCCCTGCCCCGGATCGCGCCCAAAGGCGGAGCAGGCGGGGAAGATGATAAGGCCGGACATCAGCGCCACTATGGTGTCCAGTACCGTGATGTTGATGGATTCCCCGGTCAGGCTGCGTTCCTTCCCGATATAGCTGCCGAAAATCGCCATAGCCCCAATCCCCAGGCTGAGGGTGAAGAAGGCCTGACCCATGGCGGCGCTGACCACGGACATAATCCCCTGGTCCGCCATCCGGCCAAAGTCCGGCAGAAGATAGAAGCGGAGCCCCTCCGCCGCCCCCGGAAGGGTGACGGCGCGGATGACAAGGCTTATCATGATCATCAGCAGGCAGGACATCATCACCTTGGTAATCTTTTCCACTCCGTTGCGCAGGCCCAGGGAGCATATCCCAAAGCCCAGCAGCACCACAAACACCATCCAGAAGCACATCTGCGCCGGGTTGGCCAGCACACCGCCGAAAATGTCCTCAACGGCCTCCGGGGACTGGCCGGTGAACTCTCCCCTGGCCATCTTCAGAAAGTAGATGAGCATCCATCCGCCGACGGTGGTGTAGAACATCATCAGCATATAGTTGCCCAGCATGGCGCCGTAGCTGTACAGATGCCATTTGCTTCCCTTCGGCTCCAGCTCATGGAAGGAGCGGGCGGCGCTTTTCTGGCTTGCGCGCCCCACCGAGAACTCCATCACCATGATGGGCAGGCCGAGGATTAACAGGAAGAACAGATAGATCAGCACAAACGCCGCTCCGCCGTATTGGCCGGTGATATACGGGAAGCGCCAGACATTTCCCAGGCCGATTGCGCAGCCTGAGGAAATGAGGACAAAGCCTAGCCGCGAGGAAAATTTTTCCCTCTGCACAAGTAAACACCCCTTAATTTTGATAAAAGTAGAGACGGCCTTTTTGTCCAAAAAAGACCATTCCATACCATTTTAGAGAATTACTGGGAAAAAGTCAACAGATATCTGAAAATCCACCGCAAAAAACCATTTTCTGCATTTGATACACTGCTTCACAAGGTCCAAGAAAAAATCAAAAAGGGGGATATCTCCAGGGGCTTCAGTTCTTTTTGCGGGAAAGGCCGAGATGCAGCGCGTCCTTAGGGCAGGCGCGGACACACTCGCCGCAGCGGATACATTCGGCGCTGTCGGGGTTTTTTATGGGATTTACCCCCATCTTACAGGCCCTTTCGCAGCCGCCGCAGCCCACGCATTTATCCTTGTCAACCCGCAGGCGGCAGAGGGATACCCGGTTGAACAGGGCATAAATAGCTCCCAAGGGACAGATGTATTTGCAGAAGGGGCGGTAAACGATAATTGCCGCCAGCAATGTGACCAGCAGAATGGCAACCTTCCATCGGAACAGGAAGCCCACCATGGCCTGCAGTCTTTGGTTTTTCAGCACCAGGGGGATACCGCCCAGCAGCGTCCCGGAGGGGCAGATATATTTACAGAAGGCCGGCGCGCCCTGTCCCGCAATATCCACCGCAAAGAGGGGCAGGAGGATGACGAAGACCGCCAGAATAACATATTTCAGATACCGCATGATTTTATCGCCGGGGAAGCGGTTGATCTTCTTCACAAAGGGGATTTTGTGAATCAGGTCCTGTACCAGCCCGAAGGGGCAGAGCCAGCCGCAGACAAAGCGGCCCATCAGCGCGCCGGTGATCATCAGGAATCCCCCGACATAGAGGGAGAGACTGAATTTCCAGCTCCCCATCACCGCCTGGAGGGATCCGATGGGACAGGAGCCGACCGCGCCGGGACAGGAGTAACAGTTTAAGCCGGGGAAGCAGATGTTTTTCAGCGGCCCCGTGTACAGCTTCCCCTCCGCGAACCCCGCCAGATAGCAGTTGGACAGAAAAGTCCATGCCGTTTGCACACAGGTCCGCAGGTGTTTCCATTTCTTACCCAATGCCCACACACTCCAAACAAAGATTGATTGCCTTGGTAAACAGAATCTTCAGCTCGCCCCGGTACGCGCCAAAAACCATTCCCGCCGCCCCCAGGGCCATGAGCGCCCAGGGGAGCAGCCTTTCGACCGTCTTTCTCATTCCGTTACCTCCGCCAGCCGCTCCTGAAGGATTTTCATCCATCCGTCCTTGGAGTTGGAACCCAGCACAGACTCTCCGATGATATTGCCCTGCCCGTCTATGAACCAGGTGGTGGGGAAGCCCTCCACGTCCTTCAGCAGACCATCCATCAGTTCCTTGCCGGGGATGAGGACGGGGTATTTTACGCCGGTCTGTTCCACAAGGGAGCGGGCAATCTCCAACACCTCCTCGTCCTTTCCGCCGGTTTGGATGTCATAGCCGTCGTGGACAATCCCCAAAACCTGTACCTCCATACTGGCGGCTTCCTCCGCCAGCTCTGCCAGATCGGGCAGCTCCATGATACAGGGAGGACACCAGGTGGCCCACAGATTGACCATGGTCAGCTTCGCATCGGAAAACACGGTTTGATCCAACTGCTGGCCGTCCAGGGTTTCCGCGGTGAACTCTACTGTCTGGGCGGCATCCTCCGAGTCCGGTGTTTCGGCATCCATAGAACTCCCTTCGCCGCCGGATGGGGCGGCGGAAGGTGCAGACTGAGAACAGGCGGCCATGCAGAGCAGCAGCGCCAGCACAAGGACGACAGAAAATACTTTTTGTTTCAACGGGTTTTCCTCCTCGGTTGATATTTTGGTTCAGGTCTTCCCTCAATCAAAAAGGGTACAGCCCCAAAGGCCATACCCTTGAAAGGGAAGCAGGCTGAGATTAATAATTTTCCGCCTTCATGCAGAAGTAGGACTTGGGATGGCTGCAAACCGGGCATGTCTCCGGGGCGTCCTTGCCGATGTGGATATGTCCGCAGTTGCGGCACTGCCAGATGGTGTCCCCATCCCTGGAGAATACCAGACCGCCCTCTATGTTAGAGAGCAGCCTGCGGTATCTTTCCTCGTGCTCCTTTTCAATCCTGCCAACCTCCTCAAACAGGAAGGCAATCTGGTCAAAGCCCTCCTCTTTGGCCTCTTTGGCGAACTGGGCGTACATCTCGGTCCATTCATAGTTTTCCCCCGCCGCCGCGTCCAGCAGGTTCTGGGTGGTGGAGGGAACGCCGTCGTGGAGGAGCTTGAACCAGATTTTGGCGTGTTCCTTTTCGTTTTCGGCGGTTTCGGTGAAGATGGCGGCAATCTGCTCATAGCCGTCCTTTTTGGCCTTGCTGGCATAGTATGTATACTTGTTCCGGGCCTGGGATTCCCCTGCAAAGGCGGCCATCAGGTTGGCCTCGGTTTTGGTTCCTTTCAGATTGGGCATGAAGTCGTTCCTCCTTGATGATAAATAATGAAGGCGGGACCAACCGCCTTTTTTACTGGCAGTCCGGGCAGACACCGGTAAAGGCGATGTCATAGCCGTCAAAGATAAAGCCGTGGGTATCCGCTACCTCCTGGAGGAAATCCTCCCGGTAGGGCATATCCACATCAAATACCCGGCTGCACCGGGTGCAGCGGATGTGGTAATGGCAGTCGGACCTGAAGTCAAACCGGTCGGCCCCGTCCGGGATGCGCACGCGGAGCACCTCTCCCTGTTCAGCCAGCAGGTTCAAATTCCGGTAGACGGTCCCCTTGCTGATGGTAGGGTGGATTTTGGCGATATAGCTGTATATTTCTTCGGCTGTCGGGTGAATGGGCAGAGAACGCACCGCGCCAAGGACGATCTGCCGCTGGACCGTATTGCGTGAAATCATTTTAAATCAATTCCTTATTGAGAATTATACTTATATAATAACAAAACTGTATAGGAGTGTCAACCAGTTTTGCGAAAGAATTTTTGACAGGATATTTGGGGTCTCCTTGACAGAAAAATGAAAGGATATATAATAGACATAAATATTTTGAGAAACTGCCTGAAATTTAAAGAAAAATTCTTCAAAAACCTGCAACCGTTTTGGAAAAAAGGGGTCTATAGTATTGAAGGGCTTTTCTGCATTGCTTGAAGACTGGCGCAGACGGCAAAAGGAGGGCATATCATCATGGAGGACGCTGCAATTATTGCGCTGTATTGGTCGCGGTCTGAATCCGCGATTGAGAAGACGGATGAAAAATACGGGGGCTACTGCCGGACAATCGCCTATAATATTCTGGAAAACCACGAGGACACCGAGGAATGTACCAACGACACCTATTTTAAGGTTTGGAATGCCATTCCGCCCCAAAGGCCCAGTCTGTTCCGGGCGTTTTTGGGGAAGATAGCCCGCAATACGGCCTTAAAACGCTATGACAGCAGCCATGCGGACAAACGGGGCGGCGGGGAAACGGCGATTCTGCTGTCGGAGCTGGAGGAGTGTGTTCCAGCCCCAAACAACGCCGAGACAGAATGCGAATCAGCGGAGCTGAGCAGGGCGGTGTCGGATTTTCTGTACCAGCTGGACGAGCTATCCCGAAATCTGTTTGTGCGGCGGTACTGGTACGCCGAAAAACTGACCAACCTGTGTGAAGCCTATGGAATCAGCGCCAGCCAAGGGAAAAGCACATTGTACCGGGTCCGCGGAAAGCTGAAGGAGTATTTGGAGAAGGAGGGATTTCTATTGTGAGCCAGAAGAGCAGAAAGCTGCTCCAGGCGATTGGAGAGATCGACGATTACCTGGTTGAGGCCGCTGCGCCCGCAAAACAGAAAAGGCGTATTCGGCCCTTCGCCCGGTGGGCTTATGGAATTGCGGCGTGCCTAGTGGCGGCGGTGAGCATAGGAATTGTACAGAGGCAGTTTACCGGTTCGATTTCAGTTTCGTCTTCATCGGTTCAGTCGTCAATCTCATCGGAGCAGCCGGAGCATTCCGGTGTGCAGTCCTCCGGTTCTTCCTCTGATTCCACTCCCCCAAAGCCCCCGTCAGGGGAGCTTCCCGCCGTTACCCCTTGGCAAGCCTATGTAAGGGGAGGCGCAGGCGGGGGTGAAGTGTATATGGTGAACGATATCAGCGAATTGAAGGACGCCATGCCCTGGACAGAGGACGCAGAGCTGGAATCCCTGCCGGTTTTTCACAATGTGTACGCTTCTACAGTGGGATGGACGGAAGAGCAGCGGAACCGGCGCGGCCTGCCTTTGCTGGAGGGCAAAAAGACCTCTGCGGAAGAGATGGAAGCCCTTGCCCGTTCCATCGCGGAGGATTTGGGGGCGACGGTGGAAGCGGTAAAAGTCACCTCCTCCAGGGAAGATGCTCTGCCCACGCGGGTAATCCTCTCCTGCAGCGGAGACATTGTAATAACGGCGAACAACACGCTGGGGGCCAGGATTGAATTTAAAACCCCCGTATCCCTGCCGGAGGGATACCGCTTTGATGATGGGGCCTCTTTTGAGGAACTGACCGCCGCCGGGGAATACCTGATGGAGGAATACGCCGGTCTGTTCCATATGGCGCGGCCAACGCTGAACATCTACGGAGGGGCGAGGAATTCGCACCAAAAACAGGTGTTCTCCTGCTATGTCTATGAGGGAGAGGGGGATTTGACCCAGCGGATGATCAACTATCACTTCAACACTGTCCGCTTTTCCCCGGACAGCGAGGGGAATCTCTGGCTGATTGATTTTACCAGATTTGACCTTTCGGATAAGCTGGGGGATTACCCCATCTACACCGTCGAGGAGGCAAAGCAGAGGCTGGCGGAAGGACATTATACCGCCAGCGGTCCGAATTTTCCCGATGGGGCCGGGATTGCCAAGGTGGAGCTGATATACCGGGGATATGGGGAGATCACCATTATGCCCTATTACCGCTTTTATGCGGAGCTGCCGAGGGAGCTTTGGGAGCAGCCGTTGAATGGTGAGCCCATGAAAACCTATGGCGCGTACTATGTTCCCGCAGTTAGGGATGAATATATCAATAGAAGAAACGCGGATTAGTGCCTCGTGCGAAAGTTCAAATTTTTTAAAGGGGAATCACTATCATGAAAAAGCAAAAGCAACGCAACAACAACTACCTGTGGTTTTACGGGATCGCGGCGGTTATGGTGCTTGCGGTGGGGATAGGGATATGCTGGAGACAGTTTTCCAATCCGATTTCGGAGCCGGAGCAGGGGGACAGTCCCTCGTCAGACGGCGTGTCCGATGGGACGGAGGAAGACAGTTCCGGGCAGCAGCCGTCAGACGCGCCGGAAGGGCCTCCGGAGGACCTTCCCGCCCTTACCCCGTGGCAGATATGCGACGCGGACGGGCTGCGTTATGAGGCGTACCGTGTAGACAACATTGAGGACCTAAAAGAGGCTAATCCCTGGACGGAGGGCGCGGAGTTGACAACGCTGCCGGTCTACCGCAACGACTGCGTATCCTCTATCCAGCTTACGGAGGAGGTGCGCCAACAGAACAACCTGCCGCTGCTGGAGGGAAAGCGGGAGGCGGCGGAGGAAAAGGAGGCCCTCGCCCGTTCTGTGGCGGAGAGCCTGGGACTGACGGTGGAATCGGTGGAGGTATATCCTGATGAGAAGGCAATCGCAGCCGCCAAGGAAAAGGCGGAAGGTGCGGGAGGAACCTTTTCCAAGGGAGATATACAGCCCACACGGGTCACCCTTACCTGTTCCGGGGGCGTGACGGTAACGGCATACGAGGCGTGGGAGGCATGGGTTAATTTCAGCAGTCCTGTCCCGCTCCCTGAGGAATATCATTTTGACTACAGGAGCACCTACGAAGAGATGACGGCGGCCGGGGAATACCTGATGGAGCAATACAAGGGGCTGCTCAAAATGGAAAATCCGGTTTTGAATATCAACGGGGGAAGCCTGGGCCCGGAGGGAGCGCCCCGCTTTAGCTGTGATGTTTATGAAGGGGCAGGAGCCCTGACCCAGCAGATGCTGAATGTTCAGTTTAACACTGTCCGTTTTTCGCCGGATGGAGAAGGAAACCTGAACGAAATCTACATTACCAGGTTTGACCTTTGGGACAAGCTGGGGGATTACCCCATATACACGGCGGAAGAAGCGCTTCAAAAGCTGGAGGAGGGATTTTACATCGCGCCCTCGGCAGAGGAGTTTTCAGACAGCATAAAAATTGAAAAAACCGACCTGGTATACAGGAGCGTGGAGGATGTCACCATTATGCCCTATTATCGCTTTTTTGCAGGGTATGCCGTACAAATAGAAGGGGCGTTTCCGGATGATCCCAATAACTCCCGCATTGAGAAAATGTACGCAGTCTACTATGTTCCCGCGGTGAGGGAGGAGTATATTGAGGCCATGCCCCAGTGGAACGGGATTTTTAACGGATAACTGATTTTTCAAAAGGAGAGAATGAGGGATGATGAAGAAAAAAATTGCGCTTCTGACAGCGTCTTCGGTTCTGATAGCCGCCAGCGTCCTGGGCTGCCGGCAAAACACGGGAGAACCTGATCCGAATTTTGTCAGCGTGCAGCCGCCGTCCTCCGGCTCGGAACCATCGCCGCAAAGGGTTGAGGGGATTAAGGTAATCGAAGGGGAATCCACGCTGTCCCAAACCTCCAGCCTGTCCGGCTCTTCAGAATCTGAAACCGTGGGGGGACTGCCCAAGCTTATCCCCTGGCAGAGGTATCTTTTCGGCGGCGGGGGAGGGGAGGATTACACCGTCGCGGATGTGGAGGACCTGAAAAGCGCCAACCCCTGGACCGGGGACGCGGAGCTGAAAACTCTGCCTGTCTATCAAAACGTCTATGTCTCTTCGGAGGATATCCCGGAATCGGTGAGGATGACAGAGGGCCTGACCGGAAGGCGCGCCTCCCAGGAGGAGATGGAGGCCGCCGCCCGCGCTGTTGCCCAGGAGCTGAATGTGGAGGTTTCATCTGTAGAGCTGTTCCCTTCCGAGGAGCTGATACAGCGTTTTAAAACACAGAAGGGTGAGGTTCCCAAAGAATACCAATATGTAAACAGCGTGACCCTCAACTGCGGCGGCGGGGAAATCTCCATTGAGGCAGATACGGAGCTGAATATTCACATCAGCTTTGAACCAGGGCTTGTGCTGCCCGAAGAATACGCCCTAAAGCCGGACGCCAGCTATGAGGAGCAGATAAAACGAGGGGAGTACCTGATAGAACAATACGGCAAGCTGCTCCATATGGAAAAGCCGGTTTTGAATATTGACAGAAAGCGCTCCTTTGAGGGAATGTCCTTTTGCAGCGTATATGAAGGGGCGGGGGATTTGACACAGCAGCTTGTCAATTACAGCATGAACACAGCGGACTTTACCTTTTTCAGCGAGGGGGAGCTGGCGGGAATCCGGCTGTACCGGCGCGACATTTCGGAAAAGATAGGGGATTACCCCATTATCACGGCGGAGCAGGCCCAGGAAAAGCTGGCGGCAGGAGGGTATATCGGGGGAGCTGCCGCCCAGTTCCCTGGGGAGGAGCATATTGTCCATACGGAGCTTGTCTACCCCACAGACCAGGTGCTGTGGATGCCCTACTATCGCTTTTACGCGGAGATTGGCTTTGACCAGCTCTCCTATCCCCCTGAAACCGAGGCCGAAAAAATTTCCCGCGACGGCAGACCCCTCAAGGCTTATGCCGCCTTTTATGTCCCCGCCATAGAGGATGGATACCTGGAGCGGATGCCCGATATAAACGGGAGGTTCAATTAGCGGTGGCCCCAAAAAGGCGCTGCCTCAAAGGAAAATCTGCTTCCCTTTGAGACAGCGCCTGTTCTTTTGGATATTTGAATCGGTCTTTCTCTAGGTCTTCAGGCCCGCGAACTGGTTCTGATACAGCCGGTAGTAAACCCCCTCCTGTTTCAGCAGCTCCGCATGATTCCCCGATTCTACAATCCTTCCGTCATCCACCACAATGATTTTATCCGCGGTGCGGATGGTGGAAAGCCGGTGGGCGATAATCAGACTGGTCCTGCCCTCCATCAGTGCCAGCATGGCTTCCTGAATGTGCAGCTCTGTCCTGGTGTCCACGCTGGAGGTGGCCTCGTCCAGAATCAGGATGCTGGGGTCGGCCAGAACAGCCCGCGCAATGGACAGAAGCTGCCGCTGTCCCTGGCTCAGGTTGCCGCCGGATTCGCTGAGAATGGAGTTATACCCCTCCGGAAGACGCTCAATGAAGACATCGGCGTTGGCTGTCTGGGCGGCGCGGCGTACATCCTCGTCGCTGGCGTCCAGTCTCCCGTAGCGGATGTTCCCCGCGATGGTGTCCGAAAACAGCACCGTGTCCTGTAACACAATGGCGATATTTCCCCGCAGCTCCTCCTTGGGGATTTCCTGGATGTCCACGCCGTCCAGCAGGATTTTCCCCTGGTCCACGTCGTAAAAGCGGGTGAGCAGATTGACCACCGTGGTTTTTCCGGAACCCGTGGCGCCCACAATGGCAATTCTCTGACCGCTCTTGACGTGCAGGTCAAAGTCCTTCAGGACGGGCTTATCCGGCACATAGGAGAAGAAGATGTGGTTGAAGTCAATATCCCCGCGGACAGAGGTCAGGTGGGTTTTGCCCTCGTCCGTCTCCGGCTCCGACTCCAGAATGGCGAAGACCCGCTCCGCCCCGGCGATGGCGGTCTGAATCTGCCCGTACAGATTGGCCAGCTCGTTGATGGGCCGGGTGAACTGCTTGGAGTAGAGGATAAAGGCCTGGATGACTCCGATGCTGATAATGCCCTGAAGGGCAAAGTATCCGCCGAAGGCCGCGATGAGCAGAAACCCGATGTTGCCGATGACGTTCATCACCGGCCCCATAACGCCGCCCAAAAGCTGGGCGATGATGCCGGTTTTTTTCAGCTCCCCGCTGATGGCGTTGAACTCCTGTTCGGCGCTGTCCTCCCGGCTGAAGGCCACGACAGTGTGGTAGCCGGTAATCATCTCCTCGGCGTGGCCATTGAGCTGGCCCAGAAGGCTGGACTGCCGGGAGAAGTACTTGCGCATATATTTGGACATTTTGGCGGTGGCCAGCAGGCTGAGAATTACCGTGACAAAGCTGATGCAGGTGAGGGCGGGGGAGTAGTAGAGCATGATGGCGATGGAGCCCACCACCGTCAGCGCCCCGGAAAACAGGGAGCCGATGGAGGAGGAAACCACCTGGGAGATGTTTTCCACGTCGTTGGTCATACGGCTCATAATATCCCCGTGCTGATGGGTGTCAATAAAGCGGATAGGCAGCTTGACAATGCGGTTGAACAGGTCGGTGCGCATCCGGCGCACGGTGGCCTGGGACAGGGAGACGCTGATGATTCCCTGGAAATACTGCATGACGGCTGTCAGCAGATAGACCACGGCCAGCAGCGCCAGCGTCCGCAGAACGGCGGACATATCCACCCCGCCGGTCATGGCATTGATGGCCTGCCCCTGAAGGCTGGGCGCTGCCAGCTGGAGCAGGGTGACGGCCAGCATAACCCCCAGCATTCCCAGGACCAGGTATTTGCTGGAGCCGATGTACCGGACCAGCCGCTTCACGGTCTCCTTGGCGTTTTTGGGCTTTTCCACAAAGACGTTGCGGCCTCTGCCCGGCCCGCCGCCTGGTCTGGGACCTCCCGGCCCTCCCATGGGCGGGCCCTGTGTTGCGGGGGCTTTATTTGCTTCACTCATTGCCCAGTTCCCCCTTTCGGATTTGGGAATTATAGATATCCTGATAAAGCGGGCTGCGCTCTAAGAGCTCGTAATGATTGCCGCAATCGGCGATGCTTCCGTTTTCAATCACCGCGATGCGGTCCGCCCCCATGACGCTGGCCACCCGCTGGGCAATCATGATGACGGTGGTGCCCTTCAGGCTTTCCCGCATGGCCTTTTGCAGGCGTGCCTCGGTGCCCAGGTCCAGGGCGGAGGTGGAGTCGTCAAAGATGAGAATTTCCGGTTTCTTTAAAATCGCCCTGGCGATGGATATCCTCTGCTTCTGCCCGCCGGAGAGGGAAGCGCCCTTCTGGGTAATCATGGTCTGGTAGCCGTCCGGGAAGGCGCTGATAAATTCGTCCGCCTGGGCAATCTTCGCTGCCGCGACGACCTCCTCCTCGGTGGCATCCTCATTGCCCCAGCGGATGTTGTCAATGATGCTCCCCGCGAACAGCTCGCTGGTCTGGAGCACCATACCGACTTTACCCCGCAGGCCGTCCAGTGTGTAATCTTTGACGTCGGTGCCGTCCACCAGGACGGAGCCCTCGGTGGTATCGTAGAACCGGGGGACCAGGTTGACCAGGGAGGATTTTCCCGAACCCGTCGCCCCCAGCACCGCCACCATCTCGCCGGGCTTAATCTCCAGATTGATGCCCTGCAATACAGGCCGTCCGGTGGTGTTGGGGTAATGGAAGGAGGCGTTTACAAAGCTGACGCTGCCTCTTCCGCCCTCGGACAGGGCGGCGGTTCCGTCGTGGATGACCGGCTCTGTCTCCAATACCTCAATGAGGCGGGAAGCGGAGGCGGAGGCCCTGGAGAACACCTGGAACATCATGCTGAACATCATGACGCCGTGGAGAATCTGGGAGATATAGGTGACAGCCGCCATGACTTCGCCCACCTGCATCTGCCGGGCCTGAACCTGGAGGCCGCCCATGTAGATGATTGCCAGAACTGTGGCGTTCATCAGGATGGAAAGCAGGGGTATGGCTGTGGCCATCAGCTTTTGGACCCGCATGGTGATGTCAATCAGGTCCTCGTTGGCCTCGTGGAAGCGGCCCTTTTCGTGGTCCTCCCGTGTGTACGCCTTGACCACCCGCGCACCGGAGACATTCTCCTGCACCACGGCGTTTACCTTATCCAGCTTTTTCTGGACCACTTTAAACAAAGGTCCTCCCTTTTTCAGCACGATATAGGTGCCCAGGGCCTGTAAGGGGAGTACCGCCGCCAGCACCAGGCCGAATTTGACGTTTAGAGACAGCACCATAAAGATACCGCCCACAAACAGCATCCCGGTGCGGACCATCATCCGGAGAATCTGGTTGACCAGGTTCTGGACCATGGTGATGTCGTTGGTCAAACGAGTGACGAGAGAACCGGTGGTGAATTTGTCCGTCTGCTGGAAGGACAGGTGCATGGTCCTTTTGAATACATCGTTGCGCAGGTCCATGGCAAAGCTCTGGGAGGTGGCGCTGGAAAAGGCCGCGCTGCCGATGCCTCCGATTCCGCCCAGCACCACCAGCAGCAGCATGACGATGCCGGTGGAGACGATAAGCTCCATATTCCCCGCCAGAACCCCTTCGTCCACAATTTTGGACATGAGCTTTGGCTGGATCAGGTCCACCACAACCTCTATGACCATAAACAGCGGCGTCATCAGGGCGATGAACCAGTACGGCTTCAGGTATTTAATCAGTTTCATGGTTCGCCTTTGCGCTCCTTTCTTCTATCAGATTATCCCGCATCCGGGTGAGAATGGCCAGAAGGGTCTGCCGTTCCTCCGGGGTGATTCCCGCAAGGGCCTGATCCTCGGTTTTGACGATCTGCTCCCGCGCCCGGTCATGGAGCTCCCGCCCTGCCTGGGTGATATACACCAGAAGCTGGCGCTGGTCGCTGGAGTCGGTTTTGCGGGTGATGAGCCCCTCCTGCTCCATCTTCTGGAGGGTGACGCTGACGGTGGGTGCGGCCAGGTGGGTTGCCCGCACCAGGTCCAGCTGGGTCACGCCGTCGTGTTCGTTGAGAAAGTGGATGAAGGGCCGGTAGCTGAGGTTGATTCCGGCCCGCTCGCTGCATTCCCGCATCCGCTGATGGAGAATCCGGCTGACCTCCCCGCAGAGCATACAGGGGTTTTTGCGCATCTCCTCCCAGGGGGGATGGGGGTGGTTTTTATGGCTGTCCTTCACGTGTACCGCTCCTTTGAGATGTAAAATCAAATTAGTTAGTTTATAAACTAATCGATAGTATAAACCAGAGAGAGATGTTTGTCAAGGAAATTTTTTGGAGAAAACGAATTTTCGTTTTCTTCAGAAGACAACGGGCAGTGAGGTTGATTTTTATGACTTTATCCTGTATAATTAGGAAAAAAGCTGGGGGAAAATGGGTATGAAAAATAATATTCCCGACCAGGTGGCAAGGGAGATTTCCACATTTGCCCAAAAACACCGTATTCAAAGGGTAATTCTGTTCGGTTCCCGTGCCAGAGGTACGCATACTGAAAGAAGCGATATCGACATTGCCGTAAGCGGCGGAAATGTCGATGCATTCTATTGGGACATCAAGGAAAATGTATTCTCGCTGCTGATGTTCGATATTGTTGAGCTTGACGCGGGAGTTTCGGAGGAGTTAAAAAAGGAAATAGAAAGGGACGGGATAATGATATATGAAGAAGCTCACTAATTTTACCAACTGCCTGAATGTGCTGAAAAAGCATGGGGGGGGGTAATCGTCCTCCATGAGCTATCCTTGCCGGGGGCATATGCGGCATATCAGCCCATCTCCGAAACACTTCGGGGGGAATTTTTAGTGCATTGATATCACTAAAGGATGGTGTGTTTTATGAAAAAGCGATTTCAATCCCTTTCCTCGGTGCTCTCCAACTACCGCTATCTCTTAAATAAACTGTACCAGTGTGACCATAGATTGTATCGCGTATGCTTTGTGATGATAGCAGCGGGGCTGATCATTCCCCTTTCCAACGTCATCCTCCCCAAGCTGCTGATCTGGGCCACCCTCTGGGAGGCGCCCTCCCTGGCGATGATTTTGGGGATCATTCTGCTGTTTTTTGTGCTTTCTTCCCTGTGCAACGGCTTCAACAACTATTATCTGCGCCGCAACGGGGTTTACCTCACCAACTTCGGCTTTAAGCTCAAGGAGGACATTCAGGAGATATCCATGACCATGCCCTTCCCTATGACGGAGGACAGCGGGGTCCTGGACCGGATTAAGCTGGCCAAGGGGTGTATCTCACAGGTCCAATCCATTGTGGAAACCTTTTGCCGGTGCATCTCGGCGATTGTTCTGCTGGTGGGGTATACGGCTTTGATTGTACGGCTGAACCTCCTGATTCTGCCGGTTTTTGCCGCCTGCGTTCTGCTGGACGCCCTGGCGGTGCGGCGCATGGAGCAGAAGCTGGTGGAGAAGCGCCAGCCGGTGGCGAATGCCGACCGGAAAAAGGACTACCTCTTCCGGACCATGTTCGACTACCGCTTCGGCAAGGATCTTAGGCTGTTTCGCCTGGAGGAAATGATCACCGAAAAATTTACACGGCAAAGGGATGAAAAATACAAGCTGAACCGGGAGATGGAGGGCAAGCGCTTTGCCGCCCAGACCGTCGGGGCGGTTTTGCGGCTTGTCTGTGAGGCGTCGGTCTATCTGTTTCTCCTGGCGGCTTACCTGAACAAAGGGCTCCAGGTGGACGACTTTGTCCTGTATACCGGGCTGACCGCTTCCTTCCAGACCATCTCCAGGGGGTTGACCGCCGACCTGGGCCAGCTTTTCCGGATGAATATCTCCATCGGGGATTACCGCGGCTTTGTGGAGGGGAATCTTTCCCAACCCGAAACCTCCGCCTCCGGCAAAGCGGAAGGGAGACAGATCACCGGCGGCGGGGAGATACGTTTTGAAAACGTCTCCTTCCGCTATCCGGGAACCGAAAGGGATGTGCTCTGCGGCCTGAACCTGACCATTGAGGCCGGTTTCCATGTGTCCCTTGTGGGGCTCAACGGTGCGGGGAAGAGCACCGTGGTCAAGCTGATCTGCCGTCTTTACCGGCCCACCGCCGGGAACATCTATCTGGATGGGCAGAACATCTGGGACTGCAGCCTGGAAGAGTATCGGAAGCGGCTGTCCGCTGTCTTCCAGGAGAGCCGTCTGTTCGCCTGTTCTCTGGCGGAGAACATCGCCATGGAGGAGGGCTCCGCCGTCGATGACCGGCGGATGTGGGAGGCGCTACGGGCGGTGGACATGGAGGAAAAGGTCCTCCGCCTGCCCCAAAAGGAACAGACCAACATATTGAAATACCTGTACGACGATGGGGTGGAGTTCTCCGGAGGGGAGACCCAGCGGCTGTGCATCGCCCGCGCCGTATACAAACAGGGGGACGTTCTGCTGCTGGACGAGCCCACCGCCGCCCTGGACGCCCTGGCGGAAAAGAGCATTTACGAGAGCTTCAGCCAGGTTTCCCGCGGCAAGACCACCCTTTTCATCTCCCACCGCCTCAACTCCAACCGGTTCTGCGACAAGGTGGTCTTCCTGGAAAACGGCCGCGCCGCCGCCGAGGGGAGTCACGAGCAGCTTTTGGAGAGCTATCCCCCTTACCGGGAGCTTTACGAGATGCAGGCAAAGAACTATAAACTGAAGGAGGGGGCAGCGGTATGAAGGTGAAAAATTGGAAAGCGCTGCTCTATTTTTTAAAGGTTGTCTGCCCCATGTCCTGGCGGGCGGTGGTATGCAGCTTCTGCTCCAGCGCCTTAAAGGCCGCCGCACCTATGGTCACGCTGGTGCTTTCGTCCCGTCTGCTGGCATCCCTGACAGTCCGCGCCTCTGTGGAGCGGATTTTGCTGGATATCCTGGCGCTGCTCCTGTTCGGCACGGCGGCGGGGGTCCTTCAGGCACTGCTGAATAGCCGCTTTAAAATCCGCATGGACGAGCTGAAGGACAACTTCACCCTGTATGTGGGCAAGCGTCTGATGAAGATGCAATACGGCAGGCTGGAATCCCCTGAGGTGCAGGATTTAAGGCAGCAGGCCCTTCTGCCGATTCTCCGGTGGGGCAATTTTGAGTTTGTGTTTCAGGAATTTGTCCCCGCGTTTATCGGCGGTGTTATCACTGCGGCAGCCACAATCGTCCTCCTTGCAGAGTACAAGCTGTGGCTGGTTTTCCCGATTCTGCTGACGGTGACGATCCATCTGTTCCTCTCCCAGATACAGAACGAGCGGTTCCAGAAGGTGGCCATGACCGTGGGCAAGGTGGAGCGCAAGCTGGACTACTACGATTCCGTCACCAATGATTTCACCCTGGGAAAGGATATTCGGCTTTTCAGAATCGACAAAATCCTGATGAACAAAATCCGGGAGCTCAACGACAAGGAGGTGGGGGCCTTTGCCGGACTGTTCTACAGCGCCGCGGTGCTGGACTTTTGGGAGACCCTTTTGGTGCAGGTCCAGATTTACTTTGTGTACGCCATCGCCGCGGTGGACCTGATTTGGAAGACCATCTCCATTGATGTGTTTTTCCGTTTTACCGGGTTGTTTATCAACTTTGGAAACTCCCTGTTCCAGTTTATGAACGCCTTGGTCAATCTCCACAGCCGCAGCCGGTTTCTGGAAAAGTTTGTGGAGTTTGACGAAATTCCTGTTGAGACGGATACAGGCAGGGAATGCCGCGGGGAGGCCCAGCCGGTGGAGTTTTCTCATGTCTCCTTCGGGTATGAAAAGGGAAAGGAGATACTCACCGATGTTTCCTTCTCCATTCCCGCCGGGAAGGCGGTGGCCCTGGTGGGGGAAAACGGCAGCGGGAAGACCACCATTGCCAAGCTGCTGTCCGGCTTTCTCACTCCCACCGCCGGGCAGGTGTACATAGGGGGCGCGCCCCTTTTCGCCGCCAGCCGCAGTTCTCTTTCGGCGGTCTACCAGGATTTTCAACTATTCGCCTTTACCGTCCGGGAGAATGTGGAGACAGACTATGCCGGACGTGGGGATATGTGGGAATGCCTGGACAGCGTGGGGCTGAAGGAGATAGTCGGCAGCTTGCCGGAAAAGGAGGAGACCTATCTCTACAAATCCTTTGAGACCGGCGGCACGGAGTTTTCCTACGGACAGGGCCAGAAGCTGGCCACCGCCCGTTCCCTGTACAAAAACGCGGGCATCATCCTGTTGGACGAGCCCACCTCCGCCTTTGACGCCAAGGCGGAGTATGAGATTTTCCGGGACTTCCGGCGGCTGATCGACGGAAAGACTGCCCTGCTCATCTCCCACCGCCTGTGGAGCTGCCGCTTCTGCGATGAAATCCTCGTGCTGTCCGGCGGTCGGATAGCGGAGCGGGGCAGCCATGAGGAGCTGATGGGGATAGAGGACGGAATCTACCGGAAGATGTTCCTGGCCCAGGCGCAGTACTATGAGGACAGCGCGGAAGCGTGATTTTTGATTTTGTTGTAAAGGAGGCCTTACAGTGTACTCCATCCTGATTATAGAGGACGATGAGGTGATTTCCCAGGTGCTTTCCCGCAGGCTGAGGCAGTGGGGGTACCGGACCGAGACGGTGGAAGACTTTGAGGGGGTGACGGAGCAGTTTCTCTCCATGCAGCCGGACCTGGTGCTGCTGGACATCTCCCTGCCCTTCTTTAACGGCTACCACTGGTGTACCGAAATCCGGAAGCATAGCAAGGTTCCCATCCTCTTTATCTCCTCCGCCAAGGACAACATGAGCATGGTCATGGCCCTGAGCATGGGTGGGGACGACTTTATTGCCAAGCCCTTTGACCTGGATGTGGCGGTGGCCAAGATTCAGGCCCTGCTCCGCCGGGCCTACAGCTTTGGTCCCCAGGCGGGGCGGCTGGAATACCGTGGGGCGGCACTGTCCCTGGGGGAGGGGACCCTTTCCTATCAAGGCCATGTTCTGGAGCTGACCAAAAACGAGTTTCGGATTCTTCAGATGCTGCTGGAAAATCAGGGCCGGACCGTTTCACGGGAAAGCATCATGCGCCAGCTCTGGCAGGACGAGAGCTTTATCGACGACAACACCCTGACCGTCAATGTGGCCCGCCTGCGGAAAAAGCTGGAGGAGACAGGACTTTCCGGATGGATTGTCACCAAAAAGGGTGTAGGATACCTTGCCCCCGCAGAGGCTGGCTCCAACGATATGTCCGGGGAAAAGGGGGTTCAGCCGTGAAGCCGGTATCCTTTTTCCCCTCCATGCTCCGCTATGCCAGGACCAAGGGGTGGAACTTTCTGGGCTTTGGCGTCTCTCTGGCAATTCTGTTTATTGTCTACAGCCTGTACGGTCTTCCCTATGGTCCGGTAATCTATACCACCATCCTCATGACCGCCGTCCAGGTTCTCATCTGGGCGGGGAAGGCGCTCCGCCACTGGCTCAAGCTCAAAAAGCTGGAAAAGCTGATGGAATGCGCCAACGCCAGCGCTGGGGTGCTGCCCATGGTTGACGGACTGATAGACGAAAACCAGAGGCTTGACACCCTGGATATCTGCTATCTTTCCATCATCCGCCTGCTGGAGGTCCAGCGGACGGAGGCGGTTTCCAGGGCGGAGCAGAAGAGCGCGGCGGCAAAGAACTACTACACCCTTTGGTCCCATCAGGCCAAGACTCCTTTGGCAGCCCTGCGGCTGCTGTTAAAGGAGGAGGAGCTGGACCGCAGCGCCCTGGAGCAGGAGCTTTTCAAGGCCGAGCAGTATGTGGACATGGTGCTGCAATTTGAACGGCTGGACGGACGGGACCTGGAATTTGTTCGGGTCCCCGTCAAGAAGATGGTCAACCAGACGGCCAAGCGCATGGCCCCGCTGTTTATCCATAAGCGCATCGGTCTGAAGCTGGAGGGGCTGGAGGATCAGGAGACGGAGGTGCTAACCGACGAAAAGTGGTTCTGCTTTGTGCTGGAGCAGGTGCTGACTAACGCGGTGAAATACACCCGCCAGGGGACGATTTCTGTCATATGGGAGGACGGCAGACTGTACGTCAGGGACACGGGGCTGGGCATCCGCCCGGAGGATATCCCCCGGCTGTTCGAGTGTGGGTTTACCGGGTATAACGGCCGGCTGGAGCAGGGCAGGCGTTCTACGGGGATTGGCCTCTATCTGTGTAAAAGCACCATGGATATGCTGGGCCACCGCATTTCCATAAAGTCGGCGGTGGGCAAGGGGACCACCGTCGTTTTGGACCTGCGCCGGGACCGGCTGGAGACAGATTGACCGGCGTTTGCGCCGGATAGGGGGATTCTATGCAGGTAAGCCGTTTATTCCAAATTTTATACTGTCTCATGGAGCGGGGCACGGTGACCGCCAAGGAACTGGCGGAACATCTTGAAGTGTCGGTCCGCACCGTCTACCGGGATATCGAGGCCCTATCCCAGGCGGGGGTTCCGGTGTACGCCCTTCAGGGGCGGAAAGGGGGGATATCCATCGCCCAGGGGTTTGTGCTGGAAAAATCCTTCCTGACCGTCGAGGAGCAGCGGGATGTTCTTGCCTCCCTTCAGGGGGCGAGCGCCCTGGGGGCATACGGCGACCGGGACCAGGCCCTGAAAAAGCTGTCCAGCTTCTTTGGAAGCAGGGAGCCGGAATGGCTGAAAATCGACCTTTCCGACTGGAGCAACCGCCATCAGCAGGACTATGAGCTGGTAAAGGAGGGCATCCTCCGCCGCCGGGTGCTCTGCTTTGACTACTACGGGGCCAACGGACAGATGACCGCCCGGCGGGCCGAGCCCCTCCGGCTGTGGTACAAAAGCGGGGCATGGTATCTGGTGGCCTTCTGCCGGGAGCGGGGGGAGATGCGCACCTTTAAGATGAGCCGCATCAAGCGCCCCCAGCTCACCCAGGAGACCTTTGTTCCCAGAGAGCCGGAGGAACCTCGGCAACTCCCCGGTTATACGCTTGTCTCTTTTACCATGTGGATTGACGCCAGTCAGGCCTATCGCGTCTATGACAGCTTTGAGGAGGAGGAAATCACCCTCCAGGAGGATGGGAGCTTTCTGGTGAGGGTGGCCTATCCGGTGGACGACTGGTTTTACGGGTCGATTCTCTCCTACGGCGTACACGCCAAGGTGATTGACCCGCCGGAGCTGCGGGAGCGGATTGAGGAGATGCTGAAAAAAATGCTGGAAAATTATCAGAGGGAAAAAGAAACTTGACATACAGTTGGCAGGTTATCTGTGGTAACATGGGTTTGTCAAAGGGCGGGGAAACCGCCCGAATAAAACGGAAAGGAACGATAGACCATGACAAACCAGAAGGAAATGAAATTCTGCCAGAGCTGCGGTATGCCCCTGACCGGCGAGGAGGTGCTGGGCACCAACAAGGACGGAAGCAAAAACCAGGACTACTGCATCTACTGCTACAAGGACGGGGCGTTTTTGGCGGACTGCACCATGGAGGAGATGATCGACTCCTGCGCGTCCATCTGCGTGCGGGAAGGGGGATACCCCGACGAGGAGACCGCCAGGAGGGAAATGATGAAGTTTTTCCCGCAGCTCAAGCGGTGGAAAAAATAAAAAACAGGAGGAAGATGCCATGGCAGAGATTATCCGCGCTTACCGGGAGCAGATGCCCGCCTTCCGGTTTATCGGCAGGAGGTACGGGGAGGAGGACCGGGTAAACGGCTCCTTTGCCGCCAAGTGGGGGGAGTGGTTCTCCAAGGGGTGGTTCGGGGAGCTGGAAAAGCTCTCCCAGGGACCGGCGGGGGACTGGGATGCCTACATCGGCCTGTGCCACATGAAAGAGGACGGGGCCTTTGAATACTGGATTGGCATGTTTCTCCCGCCCCAAACCCAGGTCCCGGAGGGGTATGCCTCCCAGGATTTCCCGGCGGCGGAGCTTGGCGTGTGCTGGGTCCAGGGTACGGAAGGCGAGATATACCAGAGGGAAGCCGAGTGCATCAAGCGCCTGGAGGCCGAGGGAATCTCTGTGGGGGAGCGGTGGAGCATGGAGCGGTACCAGTGCCCCCGGTACACCACCCCGGATGAAGCCGGGCGGGTGATTCTGGACTATTGCTTCTTTGTCAGGTAACTGAAAAAGGACAGCGGTGTTTCGCCGCTGTCCTTTGGCGTCCAGGGCAAAAACCTTTCCCGCCGCCTTGCAATTACCCGGAAGAAACAGTATAATATTTGTATAGAAGCACAGCCTTTCGGCAAAAAATACTGTGTCATTGGAGGTAAATATCATGCCCAAGTATTCCATCGGCGTAGATTTCGGAACCCTGTCGGGACGGGCGGTCCTGGTGAATGTGGTCACGGGGGAGGAGCTGGCGGACAGCGTATTCGATTATCCCCACGGTGTAATGGACGAAACCCTCCCGGACGGGACAAGGCTGGGGGTGGACTGGGCCCTTCAGCATCCCCAGGATTATCTCGACGTGTTTTCCCACACCATTCCCGGTGTTCTGGAAAAATCGGGGGTATCCCCCGCGGATGTCATCGGCGTGGGCATCGATTTTACCGCCTGTACCGTTCTCCCGGTCAAGGCGGACGGAACTCCTCTCTGTTTCCTGCCAAAGTTTGCCGGGAACCCCAACGCCTATGTCAAGCTCTGGAAGCACCACGCCGCCCAGGACAAGGCCAACGCCTTAAACGAGACCGCGTCCTCCATGGGGGAGGAGTGGCTTGCCCGGTACGGAGGAAAGATATCCTCCGAGTGGGCGTTCCCCAAGCTGTGGCAGATACTGGACGAGTCCCCGAAGGTGTACGAGGCCATGGACGCCTTTGTGGAGGCGGCGGACTGGGTGATCTGGCAGCTGACCGGAAAGCAGACCCGCAACTCCTGCACTGCGGGCTATAAGGCCATGTGGAGCAAGAGCGAGGGATATCCCTCCAAAGCGTTTTTCAAGGCCCTGGACCCCCGGATGGAAAATGTCATTGAGGAAAAGTTCAGCGGCCCTGTCACTCCTTTGGGCGGGAAAGCCGGGGAGCTGATCGAAGCTGCCGCCAAGCTGACTGGCCTGAACCCCGGAACCGCCGTGGCGGTGGCCAATGTGGACGCCCATGTCACGGTTCCCGCCGTGAAGATTGACAGCGCCGGGAAGATGCTGGCCATCATGGGCACCTCCACCTGCCATATGCTGATTTCAGACAAGGAAGTGAAGGTCCCCGGCATCTGCGGCGTGGTGGAGGACGGCATTCTGCCCGGATTCTTCGGCTACGAGGCGGGACAGTCCTGTGTGGGGGACCACTTTGCCTGGTTTATCGACAACTGCCTGCCCAAGGAATACTTTGATGCCGCGGAGAAGGAAGGGGTTAACATTCACAAATACCTGCGCTCCAAGGCGGAGAAGCTGAAGGTGGGGGAGAGTGGACTGCTGGCCTTGGACTGGTGGAACGGAAACCGCTCTGTGCTGGTGGACGTGGACCTGACCGGCGTGATGCTGGGGATGACCCTGCAAACCAAGCCGGAGGAAATCTACCGGGCCTTGATCGAGGCTACCGCCTACGGCACGAGAAAAATCATTGAGACCTTCCGGGAAAACGGCGTCCCGGTGGAGGAGTTCTACGCCTC
>Ga0073906_1002328_pt1 | contig 25238 bp, 23 predicted proteins | sample Inofromicrocosms_FD_65485 | JGI IMG/M metagenome (GOLD analysis project Ga0073906, IMG submission 65485) | Mouse cecum microbial communities from Vienna, Austria - Inoculum for glucosamine and mucus D2O microcosms | ecosystem: Host-associated > Mammals > Digestive system > Large intestine >...
CCCTGTAACTCAGGCCGTCATTTAAAATTGCCTACGGCAATGGACGGCCTGAATCCCAGCTTTTATGTGCATCCTCCTGACCAATCAGCGTAGTGATTGGTCAGTGTGTGACATGTAACAATAGTAACGTAATTATGATAAAATGCGTGGAAATACCTTGACAAAGAACGGAGAAACAGGTATAACAATACGTGTAGGCAATGAGCACAGGCATGCCGGCTGTGGGTATGCGGGCTTTTGCCTTAATATATTCTTAGAATGAATGTTGTTCTAGTACAATAAAGAGGAGGAAACATCCATGAACAAAACAGAATTAGTAGCAGCAATCGCAGAAAACGCAGAGATTTCCAAGAAGGACGCTGAAAAAGCCGTAAAAGCTTTTGTTGAAGTTATAACAGAAGAATTAAAGAAGGGTGAGAAGGTTCAGCTGGTTGGATTTGGTACATTTGAAGTGACTTCCAGAGCAGCAAGAGAAGGAAGAAACCCGCAGACCGGCAACACCATGAAGATTGCTGCCTGCAAGGCACCGAAGTTCAAAGCAGGCAAGGCTTTGAAGGATGCTGTGAATTAATCAGGATGTGTATCATGCCTGCATGATCTGATCATGCGGGCATTTTTGCTAACTGTACGGCTGCAATCCGAACAGTTAGCATTTTTTGCGCCGTAGGAGGGCCGAATATGAGGTTAGATAAATTTTTGAAGGTATCCCGTCTGATCAAAAGGCGCACCGTGGCAAACGAAGCCTGCGACGCCGGCCGTGTGCTCGTGAACGGCAATGTGGCCAAGGCTTCTGTGAAGGTCAAGGTGGGGGATGTTATCGAGATCCAGTTCGGTACGAAAACCGTCAAGGTGGAAGTGCTGGATATCCAGGACACGACAAAGAAAGAAGAGGCGAAGGATCTGTTCAGATACCTGTAGCTTTTTCTGCCGGGATGAGCAGGCCGGAGTTTTTTGAGGCATGGGCTGACGCGCCTGCGGTCTGCTGTTCTGAGAACGTCAATAAAAATCCTTGCAGACAGGCATAATATGAAACAACCCTTCATATATATAAAAGTATATGTAGCCGGATACGCCGGGGAGATTCTGGGATTATACTGAGCGCCAGATAAATCTGCCGCGCAGTATAATGAGACGCACACAGCCGCGTCAGGAATTATGCCGCTTCGCGGCTGCGGCTGGCGCAATACTCACGGCAGACTTCATCGGCCGTGAGTATGACAGATATATAACGAAGGGGGAACAGATATGGAGGAACGGCAGCCTGTAAAGGCGCATAAGCTGGTTATAAATAACCGGAAGACAAGTATGGTGACCGGAGTGCTGGATGTGCTTTCATTTGATCTGAATGAGATCCTGCTGGAGACAGAACAAGGGATGCTGATGGTCAAGGGGACGGATCTGCATGTGAACCGGCTCAGCGTGGAGAAGGGTGAGGTGGACCTGTCGGGAAATATTGATAGTATCGCCTATTCCAGCGTGAGCCAGGCGGGACACCAGAACGACAGCTTTTTTTCAAAATTATTTAAGTAGGTCAGCACCATGATGCTGGGAATTGGAAAAGAGGCCGTGATATTTGTATACGCGGGCCTGTCGGGGATCGTTACATTTTCCTGCTATCAGATACTGCTGCTGCTGAGAAAGCTGGTCCCGCATTCCGCGGCAGCGGTCAGCGCGGAGGATTTTTTTTATTGGATCGGAATCAGCGCCTATCTGTTCCGGCAGATGTATCATACAACTTATGGGAGTGTCAGATGGTTCTTCATACTAGGACTTGCGGTTGGGAATTTTCTGGCCTTTTTTTGTAAAATTTTGTTGAAAAAAACCTTCGCAAAGTGGAAGAATAAACTTGAAAAAAAGAAGAAAAGCGAATAAAATAATGATGATGGCAAGGGGAGCAACCAGACTGGGTGCCGGATATATCTGCCGTATGGTATGATATGCCGCGCATGGCCGCAAGGGGAATTCGTATGAGTCAGAAGAAAAAGATGCCTGCAGGCAAAAAGCATGGCCGGAAGGGTTCGTCCGCTTTACGGCAGCACAAGAGAAGTATCGTGATCATTTATACTGTATTGGGAATTATGGCGGCGATGCTGGCCGTCAATTCAGTGAACCTGTATGCCCGAAACAAAATCTATAAGCAGCAGGAGGCGGAGCTTAAGGCACAGATCGAGGAGCAGAATGCCCGTTCCGAGAAGGTGAAGGAATACGAAGAATATGTCAAGACCGATGATTACATCAAGGATGTGGCTGAGGAGAAGCTGGGGCTGGTGGATCCCAACGAGATCCTGTTCCGGCCGGAGGAATAAGCCGTCATTCAGCATTCTATATACACAAAAGAGAAACTCCAGGGAGATGCCTGGAGTTTTTTGCTGTTTTGCGGATATGTGGAATCTTCGGAGTCTGCCGCAGGAACCTCACCCGGAGACGCGTAGCATCGACAGACAGCTTTGCTGGCTGCTTTTGCGCATGTGAGTGAAATGACTGCGAATAGTAACAAACCAGTAGGAGGGATATAGATGGAGGATGGACAAGTATTACATACCAGTCCTTATGTGACACAGATTGAAAGATTTGCGGATTCCCTGAAGCAGCTGTCCCATACATTTCTGCAGATGGGGGAAAAGAAGCAGTCCTTTACAAGCGAAGAAATCGACGGAATGTTCGAATGGGTCAAGGAGAAGGTCTGCAAAAGCTGCGAGAAGTGCTCCTGGTGCTGGGGGGAGAATTTTGTCCATACCTACCAGATGGGCTATGAGGTCCTCTCAGCGGTGGATTCCTATGGAAATGAAATGAATACCGAGACGAAACGGAAGCTGAAGCAGTGCTGTATCATGGCGCCCCGTTTCCTGAGAGAGATGCTGGAGGCATTTCACGCGGCCCGGCAGAATATGATGTGGCTCAACCGGATGGCCCAGAGCAGAGAAGGCTGTGCCATCCAGATGGACACCTTTGCGGACATGATCCGGGTGACGGCGAAGGAACTGGAGGACAGCCTGTTCATTGACGACCGGCTGGAAAAGCGTCTGGTAGCCGCGCTGAAGAAAAAGGGCGTGCGGGTCTTGTACACGAATTTTTTTATGAACCGGGAAGGGAAATATGAGGTTCATGTGACCGCGCGCGCCATGCAGGACATCCATATTACCTGTAAGGAGCTGGTCAGGACCGTTTCCGAGGTCATGGGCCGCCGTCTGGTGCCGGAAGGGATCTATGCCCAGACACTGGGGCGGGAGTATACGACCATCATCTGCCAGGAAGGGCCGACATACTATACGCTGCAGGGGGTTGCCAGAGTCGGAAAAGGCTGCAGTCAGGTTTCCGGGGACAATTTTATGATGCTCAACCTCCCAAGAGGAAAGCAGGCCATGGCTCTGTCCGACGGGATGGGCTCCGGAGAAAAGGCATGCCAGGAAAGCACGCTGGTCATCGAACTGCTGGAGGAACTGCTGGAGGCAGGCTTTCCGGAAAAGACGGCCATCCAGATGATCAACACCACGCTGGTCATGGGGAGGGAGGAGATCCATTATTCCACCGTGGATATGAGCGTATTTGACCTCTATACAGGAACCTGCGAACTGATCAAGGCCGGAGCCTCCTCCACATTTATCCGCCAGAAGGATAAGGTAGAGCACTTAAGCTCCACCAGCCTGCCCATTGGGGTCTTACACCAGATCGAGATCGACTCCGTGGAACGGCAGCTTTCCAACGGAGATTTTGTGATCATGGTAACAGACGGGGTAATGGACGCGCTCCCGGTAGGCGAGCAGGACATCCTGCTGGAGACGATCATCCAGGGTACCCTCCTGGTGAATCCAAAGGAAATGGCGAACCACATCCTGGAGCAGGTGCTGAACTGGACCGGAGAACCGCCTCAGGACGATATGACCGTGCTCGTGATCGGGATATGGGAGAAATGATACCGCGGCCGGAAACCCTTTTTGCGGAGAGGAGCCAAGAAAAAATATCACAGAAAAAAAGGGAACTGCAAAGCCGCTTTGGGAATAAAACAATTTGACGATGGGTTGGTTTTTAGGATATACTAGAAAAGGAAAGTTATGGGAATTTTTTTGCCCGTGGATTACCTGTTACTGTTTACATCCTGTACAAGATGCTCACGGTAACGATTGCTTACAAATGGAAAGGAAGAACAACGATGAAATGGATGATCGCGTCGGATATACATGGCTCCGCGTACTACTGTCGGCAGATGCTGGGGGCATATCGGAGGGAATGTGCTGACAGGCTGCTTCTGTTAGGAGACATTTTGTATCACGGACCGCGCAACGATCTTCCGAAGGAATATGGACCGAAGGATGTCATCTCCATGCTCAACGGTGTAAAGCAGGAGCTGCTTTGCGTAAGGGGGAATTGCGACACGGAGGTGGACCAGATGGTCTTGGAATTTCCAATCCTGGCAGAGTACTGTTTTCTGGAAATCGGCGGAAAGACCATGTTCGCGACCCATGGCCATGTATTCAATCCGCATAATCCGCCGCTGCTGAAGACAGGAGAGATCCTGCTGAACGGGCATACACATATTCCTGCTTGCGAAGATATGGGGACGTTCTGGTATCTGAATCCGGGTTCCGTATCCATCCCCAAGGAAGGGTCTGCGCATGGCTATATGACTTTTGAAAATGGTGTCTTTCAGTGGAAGGACATGAAAGGAGTGTGTTGGAAAGAGAAAAGATTTTGAGGACATTAGAACAGATATGGAAATGCAAAAGAGCGCAGATACAAAAGAGCGCAAAGTGTAGGAGGAGAAGATGATAGAAGATAGAATTGCTCTTTTGATTGATGCAGACAATGTTTCTGCGAAATATATCAAGCCCATCATGGACGAGCTGTCCAAGTACGGCAATATTACATACAAGAGGATCTACGGGGACTGGACAAGCCCGTATAATCTGAGCTGGAAGGAGGTCCTGCTGCAGAACAGCATTACGCCGATCCAGCAGTTCAGCTATACATACGGAAAAAACGCCACTGATTCCGCCATGATCATTGACGCTATGGACATGCTCTATACCAGCGAGCTGGAAGGCTTCTGCCTGGTCTCCAGCGACAGTGATTTTACCAAGCTGGCGAGCCGTCTCAGGGAAAACGGCAAGCTGGTGATCGGTATGGGCGAGGACAAGACGCCGATCCCCTTCCGAAAAGCCTGTGACATTTTCACGGTATTGGAGGTCCTTCTGGAAGACAGTACCATGGAAAATGCGGAAAAGGCACCGGCAGCGGTGGCTTCCGCCAAGGAATTGAAGCGCGGCAGTGTGGATGTGGTGAAAAATCAGATCGAAGAGGCTGTGATCAAGATCATCATGGAGAACCAGAACGACAACAAGGAGACCGGGCTCGGCGAGGTGGGAAGCCGTCTCCTGAAGCTGTATCCTGATTTTGACGTACGTCGGTACGGGTTCAGCCTCTTGTCTAAGTTTCTTGAGACCTTCCCCAAGCTGAAGCTGAAGCAGGACGGGACCAAGGTCTCTGTGATGCTGTATGAGGATAAAAGCCGGAAGGACCTGCTGGAGGAATACATTCTGCAGCAGATCAAAAATGCAGGCAGACAGGGCGTCTCCCTGGGGACATTGGGGAACCGGATCCGGAACCGGTTCGGCGATTTTAAGGTCCATGATTACGGATATTCCCAGTTCAAATCCTATATCCAGAGCTTCCAGGATGTGAAGATCCAGGATGACGGAGAGCAGAACTGGGCGATCTATGTGAAAAATGTGGAGTCGTGATCCGGGACAGAGGTGTTTTTCCTCAAGAGAGGCATGGCGGTATGCGCGAATACTGGAAACAGAAGAAATCAAAAGGGAGGACCAAGCATGAGAAAAATGATAAACGGAGAGCGCTTCGTGATGGGAACCTGTTACTATCCGGAGCATTGGGACTCATCCATGTGGGAGGACGATCTGGAGAGAATGCTGCAGGCGGGGATCGAGGTGGTCCGTGTTGCGGAATTTGCGTGGAACAAGATCGAGCCGGAGGAAGGTGTGTACACCTATGAATTTTTTGACGCCTTCCTGGATCTGGCGCAGAAAAAGGGAATGAAGGTTATTTTCTGCACTCCCACGGCGACTCCTCCGATCTGGCTGACCGAGAAGTATCCGGAGGTGCTTAACGCGGACCAGAACGGCCTGCTCTACCGCCACGGCGCGAGACGGCACTACAATTACAATTCCCCCGTATATCAGAAGCTGTGCCGCAATATCGTGGAAAAGTCCGCGTCCCACTACGGCGGACACCCTGCCATTATCGGATGGCAGATCGACAACGAGATAAACTGCGAGCTGGACGAATTTTATTCGGAAAGCGATACCGCGGCGTTCCGGAAGTTCCTGCAGGAAAAATATGGAACCGTGGAGGAATTGAATCGGGCATGGGGAACCATTTTCTGGAACCAGACCTACAATTGCTGGGAGCAGATCTATGTGCCGCGGAAGACGGCCCACAATACGAACAATCCCCATCACCTGCTGGATTATTACCGCTTCGTTTCCGTCAGCGCCCGCCGTTTTGTACGGATGCAGTCCGAGATGATTCGGAAATACTGCAAAGAGGATGATTTTATTACCACCAACGGGATTTTCGGCAATCTGGATAACCAGGCGATGCAAAAGGAAAGTCTGGATTTTATGACCTACGATTCCTATCCGAATTTTGCGTACTGCCTGGACGATTATCAGGCGGAGGATTCCATCAAGGACCGCAAATGGAGCCGGAACCTGGCAGAGACCAGAGCCATTTCCCGCATCTTCGGGATCATGGAGCAGCAGAGCGGCGCCAACGGCTGGACCACCCGGATGGAAGCGCCCACGCCCAGGCCCGGGCAGATCACGCTCTGGACCATGCAGAGTATTGCCCACGGCGCGGACTTTGTCAGCTATTTCCGCTGGCGGACCTGCACGGTGGGGACGGAGATGTATTGGCACGGTATCCTGGATTATTCCGGGCGGGACAACCGCAGGCTTCGGGAAATCCGTGAGATCGCCCGGAAGATGGAAGGTATGAGGGAGATTGCCGGCGCGCGGTATGCGGCGAAGGTTGGGATCCTGAAGGATTATGACAACATCTGGGATGCCCGCCAGGATAAATGGCATGAGCGGGTGGACAAGCTCAGTCAGAGGTCCCTGTTTGCCGCGCTGCAGATGACCCATACGCCTTTTGATTATGTGTATCTGAGCGACGATACTGCCTGGGAGGAACTGCGGAAGTATGAAGTGCTGTTCTATCCTCATGCATCTATTCTGACGGATGCGCGGATGAAGGTGCTGGAAACCTATGTGTCCGAAGGCGGAAAGCTGGTCATGGGCTGCAGGACCGGATATAAGGATCTCTGCGGACGGTGCGTGATGGACAAGCTGCCGGGAAAGGCGTCTGGGCTTACCGGAACGGATATCCCGGAATATTCCTTCGTGGCTCCTGACGACGGCAGAGTGCTGGCGGACTGGGACGGAAACCAGATAGAAGCCGCAGTGTTCAATGACCTGCTGGAACCGGCGGGAGAGCAGGCGGAGGTTCTGGCACGTTACGCGTCCAGCTATTACGCGGGCACGCCTGCGCTGATCCGCAACCGGTATGGAAAGGGCGAGGCTTATTATTTCGGAGGCGCGTTCGCAGTGGATACGGCGAAGGTATTTCTGGACAAGCTGGGAGCGGGGACGCCTTACGGGGAAGTGCTGGAGCTGCCGGAGTGCTGTGAGCTGGCCGTCCGGGAGAAGGACGGCAGGAAGTACCTGTTCGTGCTGAATTATGCATCGGAGAGCGTGAAAGCGGTGGTGAAGAAGGAGCTGCGGGAGTTCTTCGGAGGCGAGGTGATCAAGGGCGAAGTGGAGCTTGGGGCTTATGAGGTGAAGATTTTTGCGGAGTAAGGAATTGTGCAAAAAGAACTTGCCTTTTTGTACAGAACAAATCTTCAGGTACAAGGAGGAATGAGGCGTTCTAGGACAAATTTCCTAAATGAAGCTGTTTTATTGAGCAAATAAAAGGTGCATGGTCTGATGAATTCATAGACTGCTGCACCTTTTAAATACCATCCTATGCAGAAAGGCTGCCAGTGGCAGGCTTTCTGTATTTTAGCACGACAAATTACTTATACAGGTTATCTGGCGATGCCTATTTAAAATAGGTTCTACCTGTCTCTATAGTGATAACGGCACGACAGAATATAGATATTGTTCTCATCGATTCTGTAGATCAAGCGGTCTTTATCATTGATCCGTCTGCTCCAATATCCAGATAAATTCCCTCTTAAGGGTTCTGGTTTTCCAATCCCTTCGTTGCCGTTTCTGGCAATATCATTGATTAACTGATTGATCTTTTTCAGAGTCTTGCGGTCCTCTGTCTGCCAATATAGATAATCTTCCCAACCAGTATCCGCAAATACTTTATTCATCATCTTCTGCCTCAGATAACTCATGGACAGAATATTGCCCATTCTCCAACTGTGCCTTACCCTTCATCAGCCAATCATAATTTTCTTTATTCCCCATGACATAAATATTTTCCATAAGGTTATTATAAGCTTCTTCTGATAACATAACAACATTCTTATTATTTTTTCGTGTAACGATCATAGTCTCATAATCATCTGTTACCTTATCCATATACATTTTCATATTATCACGAAGATTTGTGTAATTTACTGCTACCATGATAAAACACCTCTCTTATATAAATATGATTTTCTATACTTAGATTATAATGTACAGTTTTCTGTACGTCAAGGCTTCGTTATAGATATTCTGTCAATAGATTTCAGCAGGCATTAACTGACCTCAACAGGATATTTGTTCGAATCCGCATATTCATTTTAGCGGATCACTTAATTAAAAATTGAAATTCTGATTAAATCTACCAGAGCGCCGCTCAGGAGCTGACGCTGCGGGGGAGCATGGCATTCCTGAAAGTACTCAGTGAGGAGCGGCAGGAAAGAACGGAGAAAGCCGCCCTCTTCCAGGGAGTAGACATCGACGGAATCCTGCTCATCGGAGAAACAGACAAGGGCTGTGCTGCCGAATTAAAAGAACTCTATGAGATTCCGGTTGTATGCGTGGGGAGCTATGATATTTCCGAAGAGGCCGATTCTATTGTGCCGGATGGCTACGGCGGCATGGAACAGGTTACGGAGCTGCTTTTGGAGGCCGGACATAAGGAGCTGGTATTTGTGGGTTCGCCGGAGGAGGGGACGAATGCGGCGGACTGTTATCTGGGGTTCTGTAAAGCAATGGAAAAGCGGGGGCTTGAAGCAAACATTGTAAGGCTGCCTCAGCCCGATCGGACAGAAAAAAAGACTGCGGCAGAGGCGGACTTCTCCCGGATTCAGCCGGATGCCATCGGATGTGATTCAGCCGCAAGTGCCGGAGCTCGTCCGGATGCGTTCGTGTGTGATTCGGCTACAAGTGCCGGAGTTCGTCCGGATGCCTTCTGCTGCTGGACAGATGCAGGGAGGACTGAGAAGGCCGTCATTTGACAGGAACAGTAACAAAGAAATTCCTATGATGACGGAGATATCCGGATATGGTAAAATAGGGATTACAGTCCGCAGCCTGACGGTTCGCAAATTGCAATACGCCGGGCCATGGAAATAGAAATGGATAAAAAGGAGGAGCTATATATGGATGCGAGAAAGACTTATGAATCCTGGCTGGAGGATCCGTATTTTGACGAGGATACCAAAGCGGAGCTGCGGGGCATCGCAGGGGACGCAGACGAGATCGGGGAGCGCTTCTACCGGGACCTGGAGTTCGGCACCGGAGGTCTGCGGGGCATCATCGGGGCAGGCACCAACCGGATGAACATTTACACCGTGCGGAAAGCCACCCAGGGTCTTGCTAATTATATCATCAAAGAGCATGCGGAGAAAAAGGGGGTCGCCATCGCCTTCGATTCCAGGAACATGTCGCCGGAATTTGCGCAGGAGGCGGCGCTCTGTCTTGCGGCAAATGGGATCAGGGCGTATATTTTTCCGTCCCTGCGGCCCACCCCTATGCTGTCGTTTGCATTGCGGGATCTGGGCTGTACGGCGGGCATCGTGGTGACGGCCAGCCACAATCCGCCGGAATACAACGGCTACAAGGTATACTGGGAGGACGGCGCGCAGATCACATTTCCCAAGGACCGGGAGATCATCGGGGAGGTCAATGCCATCACAGATTACGGGCAGGTAAAAACCATGGGACAGGAAGCGGCGGAGGCAGCGGGCCTTTACCAGGTGATCGGTCCGGACATGGATGACAGATACATGGAAGCACTGAAAAAGCTGGCCATCCACCCGGAGATCATGAAGGAAGAGGGCAGAGATCTGAACATTGTCTACACTCCGCTCCACGGCACAGGCAACCTTCCGGTGCGGCGCGTGCTGGATGAGCTGGGCTTTACGAACGTCCATGTGGTGGAGGAACAGGCATTGCCGGACGGCGATTTCCCCACCGTTTCCTATCCGAATCCGGAGGATAAGAACGCATTTTCCCTGGCATTGAAGCTGGCAAAAGAGGTGGATGCGGATCTCGTGCTGGCTACGGACCCGGACGCGGATCGCCTGGGAGTCTACGCGAAGGACAGCCATACCGGAGAATATAGGAGCTTTACCGGAAATATGTCCGGCATGCTAATTCTGGAATACATTTTATCCCAGAGGAAAGCACTGGGAACCCTGCCGGAAAACGGCGCGGTGGTGACGACTATCGTGTCCGGGAAGATGGCGCGGGAGATCACAAAGGCGTATCATGTGGATCTGATTGAAACGCTGACCGGGTTCAAATATATCGGAGAGCAGATCAAGTTCTTCGAGCAGAACCACGAGCATGAATATGTATTTGGATACGAGGAAAGCTACGGATGCCTGGTGGGGACACACGCCCGGGACAAGGATGCAGTTGTCGCGGTGATGGCGCTCTGCGAGGCGGCGGCGTTCTGTAAGCACCAGGGAATCACGCTGTGCGATAAAATGAAAGAATTATTTGACACATATGGATATTATAAAGAGGGATTGTGCACCGTAACTTTGAAAGGACAGGATGGAGCGAAAAAGATTGCGTCTATGATGGAGGGCATCCGGGGAAATGTGCCGAAAACCGTGGGAGGCCTTGCGGTGACTCAGTTCCGGGATTACAAGGAAGATGTGCTTCTGGACTGTGTGAACGGAACAAAAACCGTTACCGGCCTGCCCAGATCCAATGTGCTTTATTTCGAACTGGAAGGCGGTGCGTGGTGCTGTATCCGGCCGTCAGGAACGGAGCCGAAGATCAAGTTTTATATTGGAGTCAAGGGAATTGATGACGTGGACGCGGAGAAGAAGCTTGCGGAATTGACAGAAGGCGTGAAAGCGCTGGCGCGGTAAAGATATGAAAAAGTATATAAAAGCCGGAACGCAGGGCGGCTTCGGAGATGCGTTCCCCTATGAGTATTCTACCTCAGGCGTGGGAGACTACCGGGAGAACTGTCTGTCCGTGCGGACCACTCAGGGGCATCGGGTCTGCGAGCTGATCTATACGGGACATCAGATCCTGGACGGAAAGCCGGAGCTTCCCGGGCTGCCGGCCACCTTTGCAAAGGATGGAGACCAGGCGCAGACTCTGGAGATCACCTGTGAGGACCCGCAGATCGGTTTGAAAGCAATCCTGCGCTACAGCGTATTTGCGGATGCGGATGCCGTGATCCGAAGTGTACTGCTGCAAAATACAGGAAGCGAACCTCTGTATATCGAACGGGCATTGAGCGCCTGCATGGATCTGGACGACGAGTCCTTTGAAATGCTCACACTGACCGGTTCCTGGGCCAGGGAACGGCACATGACCCGCTGCCCCGTGACTTACGGGAAGCATGCGGCTTCCTCCGTCCGGGGCTGTTCCAGCCATCAGGAGCATCCCTTCGCGGCGCTTGTGACGCCCGGGACGACGCAGGATTTAGGAGAGGTTTACGCGATGCATTTCGTATATTCAGGCAATTTCCTGACGTTATGCCAGAAAAGCCAGTACGATTCTGTGCGGATGGTGATGGGCATCCATCCGGAGGGCTTTGAGTGGGTATTAAAGCCTGGAAATACATTTCAGACTCCGGAGGTGGTCTGCGTCTATTCCGATCAGGGACTGGGAAAAATGAGCCGGACCCTGCACGACCTGTACCGGGGACATTTGATTCGCAGCCCATATCTCCATAAAAAACGTCCCGTGCTGATCAACAACTGGGAAGCCACGTATTTTGATTTTGACTCGGACAAGCTGATGGAGATCGCCAGGGACGCAAAGGAGGCGGGCATCGAAATGCTGGTCATGGACGACGGCTGGTTCGGGCACCGGAATCTGGATGACAGCTCCCTGGGAGACTGGACAGTTAACGAAGAGAAACTCCCCGGCGGCCTGCCTGCGCTGGTGGAACGGGTCAAAGCGGAGGGCCTTTCCTTCGGCATCTGGTTTGAGCCGGAAATGGTTTCGCCGGATTCGGATCTGTACCGCGCCCATCCCGACTGGGCTATCCAGATTCCCGGACGTACGCCCACACAGAGCCGTGCCCAGTATGTGCTGGATCTGTCCAGGCCGGAGGTGGTGGACCATGTCTACGAGTGCGTGGCAAAGATCCTCCGGAGCGCAGACATTTCCTATGTAAAATGGGACATGAACCGGCAGTTTACGGATCTGGGGAGCGCAGCTTTGCCGCCGGAACAGCAGGGCGAGCTGGCGCACCGGTATATCCTGGGCGTGTATGAGCTGCAGGAACGTCTGGTGACGGAATTTCCGGAATTGCTTCTGGAAAACTGCGCCAGCGGAGGCGGACGATTTGACCCAGGTATGCTCTATTACAGCCCCCAGATCTGGTGCTCCGACGATACGGACGCGGTGGAGCGGCTGGCCATCCAGGAGGGAACGGCGCTTCTGTACCCCTTATCCTGCATGGGGGCGCATGTGAGCGCCTGCCCCAACCATATTGTAGGACGGAACACGCCCTTTGAGACGCGGGGGCATGTGGCGCTGGACGGGACCTTTGGATATGAGCTGGATATTACAAAGCTGCCCGCGGAGGAAAAAGAGAAGGTGAAGCAGCAGATCGCGCTCTACCACCGGTATGACCATCTGGTCCGGGAAGGGGCTTACTACCGGATCGCGTCCTGGCAGGAGAATCATCGGTATGACTGCTGGGAAGTGGCCGCGAAGGATCAAAGCGAGGCTTTGGCGACCTATGTGCAGGTCCTGGCGGGCGCCAATGTGAGAAGCAGGAGGATCCGCCTGAAAGGGCTGGACGAAGGGGCGCTGTACAGGCTGGAAGGAACAGAGAAGGTGTACAGCGGACAGGTGCTGATGTATGGCGGCGTGCTGATGGAGGCGCGGGAAGGCGATTACGTCAGCAGGGTGATGCATTTTGTGAGAGTGTAAGTATATAAGGTTTCTTTCGTTACAGGCCGCGCCGGATCAAGGCGCGGCCTGTAATTATGTAACGATCTTTCACTTGCTAATTCGTATGTTTCTATTTATAATGAGTTAGATGAAGGTAAACAGCGATAGCGAAGGGAGGAGACAGCATGACGGAGATGAAAAAACTTCCGATTGGCATAGAGTTTTTTCGTGAATTTAAGTCTGACAATTTTTACTATGTGGATAAAACAGGTTTCATTGCAGAACTTCTCCGAACCAGAGGGAGTGTCAATCTATTTACAAGGCCTCGGCGCTTTGGAAAAAGCCTGAATATGGATATGCTCAAATCCTTTTTTGAGATTGGGGCGGATGCCTCACTGTTTGAAGGACTTGAGATTTCCAGGGATACGGAACTGTTCGGGCAGCATTTGGGGAAGTATCCGGTGATATCTATTAGTCTGAAGGATGTGGAAGGCGAGGACTTTCAGGCGGCGTATGATATGCTTGGCGCCCGCATCAGCGAGGAAGCAGAACGTTTCAGCTTTCTTTTGGAGAGTGACAGGCTGACAAAATCTCAGAAGGCAAAATTTCAGAAATTATTAGACGAGGATTTTGATAAGAGCTCAGTACTTTATGGGAGTATGAGGCTGATGACAGAAGTTCTGTGCAGGCATTATGATTCCCCGGTGCTTGTTCTGATTGATGAGTATGACGTGCCGTTGGATAAAGCTTATCAGGCCGGATATTACCCTAAGATGGTTCGGCTGATCCGGTCCTTGTTCAGCCAGGTGCTGAAAACAAACGCGAATTTGTATTTTGCCGTGATCACAGGATGCCTGCGGATCGCGAAGGAGAGTATTTTCACAGGACTGAATAATTTCAAGGCGCGCTCGACCGCAAGCGTTGATTATGCAGAGTATTTCGGATTTACGGACATGGAAGTGGAAGAGATGATGAAATATTACGGCGTGGAACACCGTTTCCCGGATATGAAGGAATGGTATGATGGATACCGGTTCGGCAATTTGGATGTCTACTGCCCATGGGATGTGATCAGCCAGTGTGATATATTAAGAGTGGAAAAGGATGCGGCAATGGAGCCGCACTGGGCGAACAGCAGCGGAAATGTGATTGTTCATGATATCCTGAAAAACGCTACGGAAGCGACAAAAGCAGAGATTGAGATGCTGATATCCGGTGAATGCGTAGAAAAAGAAATCATCCCTGAGTTAACGTATACAGATCTGGACAGCCGGGAACCTAAAATCCGCCAGAAGTATTTGTGGAGTGTCCTTTTTGCCGCAGGCTATCTGACGGATATGGAGAAGCCAAACGGCAGAATGCATAAGCTGGTGATTCCCAACAAAGAAGTTCTTGGAATTTATGAAGACAAAATACGTTCCTGGTTTGAGTCGAAAGTAACAGGCAGTACAGAACAATGGAGACGGTTCTGCACCGCAATTAAGAATGGTGATGTAAAAAATGTCGAGATACTTTTTAATGGATTCCTCTCTGAAGCGATCAGTATCCGTGATACTGCCGTGAAGAGTGAAATGAAGGAAAACTTTTATCATGGTTTGCTGCTGGGACTTTTGAATATCGAGGGGAGTTGGATCGCCAAGTCCAATATAGAGTCTGGTATTGGATATACAGATATAAAAATTACAGTTCCCGCAGAGAAAATCGGCTGCATTATAGAAGTGAAATATGCGGAGAATGGGGCATTTGACGCGGCATGCAGGAAAGCGATGAAGCAGATCGAGGATGACGGATATGTCACGGCGCTCCGGCAGGAGGGAATGGAGACGATTCATAAATACGGGATCGCCTGCTACAAGAAGACCTGTAAAGCTGTATACGAAAAAGAATAGAAAGGAACCACCAACCATGGAAATCACACACTTAAAAGTCAATCACCTTGTCAACCCTCTGGGCTACGACCTGGGTCAGCCTACCATCTCTTACGTGGTAAGGGACACCCTGGCCAAGAAGCAGGAGAAAGCCCAGATCCTTGTCTCATTGGATGAGGATTTTTCCGCTCTCCTCTATGACAGCGGCGAGATAGATACCATCATCAGCACCGCGTTTCCCCTGCCCATCAATCTGGAGCCGGAGACCCGTTACTTCTGGAAGGTGCGTGTCTGGGCGGACAACGGAGAATCCGCGGAAAGCCCGGCGGCATGGTTTGAGACCGCCAAGGGCGGAGAATGGCAGGCGGACTGGATCACCCCCTGTACCCCGAAGGAAATGCAGATGTCTGTATTCAAGACATGGACCGTCACCAAACCGGTGGCCCGCTGCAGGATGTACCTGACGGGCGTGGGCCTCTATGAGCTGTACATAAACGGCGAAAAGCAGGGGGACGAGTGCCTCCTTCCCGGGTTCTGCGACTACGACACCTGGATTCAGTATCAGACCTATGAGATCACGCTTCACTCCGGTGAAAATGAGATCGAGGTGCTGCTGGGCGACGGCTGGTACAAGGGCTGGTACGGCCTCCGCCAGACCGAGGAAAACTACGGGGATCGGTTGGCATGCATCGGCGAGCTGCACATTTTCTATGAGGACGGGACGTCAGAGGTGATTGCCACGGATTCTACCTGGCAGGCCAGAAAAAGCAGGGTGGTGTCCAGCGGCATTTATCCGGGAGAGGTGTATGACGCGGCTCTGGACATCAGCGAAACCTTCCCGGTGGAAAGGGCAGACCTGGACAAAGGAAAGCTCTCTCCCCGCCTGAGTCCGCCCATCAAGATCCATGAACGGATCACACCTGTGGAGCTGATCCATACCCCCGCCGGGGAAACGGTGCTGGACATGGGACAGAACATGGTGGGCTGGCTGGGCTTCCATTGTAAGGCGCCGAAGGGAACGAAGCTGTATTTCCAGTTCGGCGAGATCCTGCAGGACGGGAATTTTTACAATGACAATCTGCGGACGGCAAAAGCGGAATTTACCTATATCGCAGACGGAACCGAGTGCGATGTGCGGCAGCATTTTACATTTTACGGCTACCGTTTCGTGAAGATCACCGGATGGGACGGGGAGCCGGATGTCAATGATTTCCGGGGGCTGGTCATCCACTCCGAAATGGAGGAGCTGGGGGATATCGAGACCTCCGATCCGCTGGTCAATCAGTTGATCCACAACGCGAAATGGGGCCAGAAGGGCAATTTTGTGGACGTGCCTACGGACTGCCCCCAGAGGGACGAGCGCTACGGTTGGACGGGGGACGCCCAGATCTTCAGCGGAACCGCCTGCTTTAATATGGATACCTATGCATTTTACACAAAATACGGCAAAGACATCTATGCGGAGCAGCAGAAGCTGAACGGCAGTGTTCCCGATGTGGTTCCGGTGGCAAATTATCCCGGCGACGCGTCCACCGCATGGGGTGAGGCGGCCACCGTGATCCCCTGGAATGTCTACCTGCATTACGGCGACAAGGGGATCCTGAAACGCCAGTACGCCAGTATGAAGGCCTGGGTGGATTATATGAAGGGCGAGGATGACAGATCCGGCGGCAAGCGCCTGTGGCAGAGCGGTTTTCATTACGGCGACTGGCTGGCCCTGGACGGAAATGTGGAGGGCGGCGTGTATGGGGCGACCGACCCGCACCTGATCGCCTCTGGATATTACTATCATTCCACGATGATCGTGGCAAAGGCGGCGAAGATTCTGGGAAAGGAAGCGGATGCAGAAGCCTATCGAACGCTTGCGGAAGAAATTCGAAATGCGTTTATCCGGGAATATTTTACCCCGGCAGGGAATCTGAGCGTGGATACGATGACGGCGTATGTTGTGGTATTGTATATGGGCCTGACACCGGACTATGCCTATGAAAGAGTGTGCAGAGGGCTTCTGAATAAGCTGAAAAAGAATCGTTATCATCTGAATACCGGGTTTGTGGGGACGCCGTACCTGTGCCGGATGCTGTCCGAGAACGGCATGAATGATCTGGCCTATCATCTGCTTCTGGAAAAGGGATTCCCGGGGTGGCTGTATGAAGTGCTGATGGGCGCGACGACCGTGTGGGAGCGGTGGAATTCCGTGCTCCCGGACGGAAAGATCAGCGGGACAGAGATGAACTCCCTGAACCATTACGCGTACGGCTCCATTGTGGAATGGATGTACCGCAACATGCTGGGGATCCAGCCCATGGAGGAGGGCGCCGGGTTCAAGAAATTCCGGGTTGCGCCTGCGCCCAATTATCAGATCTCCTGGGCAAAGGGGTGCCTTCGGTCGGCGGCGGGAATGATCAAGAGCTCCTGGAGGATTGACGGGAAGAAATTGAAGATCATCGTGACCGTGCCCTTTGATGCGGAGGCAGAGATCGCGCTGCCGGATGCGGATGTGAATGAGATTAGGAGGCTGTTGGGAGCGGGAGAGAATGCGATGCAGAGACAGCCGGGTGCGGGAGAAGGCTGCGGGGACAGCGATGCCGGCCGTGTCAGCAGCACGCAGGGAGGCAGCAGTGCAGATGCGGTTTGTGAGAGCAGTGACAGCAATAACAGCGGAATCCGCAGGATCACACAGACCGGCAGCAGCGTTACAGTAGAAGCAGAGGCTGGGACGTATGTTTTTGAATACGAACCGACAAAGCCGTACCGGAAGGTCTACAGCATTGATTCCCCGATGGAAGAACTGATGGAAAATCCGAAGACCAGAAAGATATTGGAAGAAAATTATCTGTGCCGGTTTAAGAATATTCCGTTTGAAAAGGAACTGTTTACACTGGAAGAGCTGATGAACGGGCCGTTTACAAGCCTGCCGCGGGAAGAGTGGGAGGCGCTGGATGCGAAGCTGAGGAACTGTTAAGAATGAGCTTTTCATACGACGCGGGACGAGACGTACTGCGGTACACCGATTGACAATAATGCCGCAGAAGAAGATTTAGACAAGTGATTTGCCTGGCTCGAAGGACATGCAGGATGAATGTCTTTCGAGCCGATTTTATGTCTGCGGGCAGAAGGTTGTGATTATACTGGGAGCCAGAAAAATCTGCCGCACAGTATAATGTTGATAAAAATACAGGTATAGGGAACTTTTTTGTAAAATAAATGCAAAAAAAGTTCCCTATATAAAGGAAGAAAAGTTCGTTGTCAGGAAGTTTATTCTCTCTAAATAAGAACTAGAGTTTCCTCTATAATGAAAAATGATAATATTTAGTGGGTTACAAAGGAGGAAACCATTATGGAGGGAACAATGTATGGTTACATCAGGGTCTCTACAAAGGACCAGAATGACGACAGGCAGCGCATCGCCATGAAAAAGTACGGCGTGGCAAAGGAAAACATTTTCTCAGACAAGCAGTCCGGCAAGGATTTCGAACGCCCGGGGTACAAAGCGCTCCTGAAACAGATCCGAGAGTGCGATACGTTGATCATTAAGAGTATTGACCGATTGGGGAGGGATTTCAATGAGATCATCGAACAGTGGCGGCATATCACGCTGGAAAAGAAATGCGGAATTGTGGTGCTGGATATGAAGCTTTTGAACACGGGACTGGACCGGAGCCTCCTGGATCGTCTTGTGGCGGAAATCATGCTCATCGCTCTTTCTTATGTGGCGGAGACAGAGCGGGAAATGATGCGCCAGCGTGTTGTCGAGGGAATCGCCGCTGCAAAAGCAAGGGGAGTGGCAGTGGGGAGAAAGCCCATTCAGCTTCCGCAGAATTTTGATTTTATCTGGGACCTCTGGGCCCAGGGAGAACTGTCCGGGCGGGAAGCGGCGAGGCAGCTGGGGGTGGATAACCATACCTTTGCGAAGTGGGCGAAGGAGTTGGGGTGATATCAGGGCAATCCGTCTGTGGAAAAATTTTTTTCAGTGTTCATACACAAGGATATTCCCCTATGGGCATCATGGGATGACCGTGGATATAAAATGGGGAAAAATGTCCGGCAGATCAGCTGTTTCCAGTAATTGTTATCAAAAAATGGGGAAAAAACTATGGTTTATTCCCCAAAAGGTCTTGAAAAAATATATTTGATGTGCTAAGATAATTTTCGATGATTTGCAGGAAATAGTGTTTAATTTTTTCTGTTTCCGAATAAATACACAGATTATTAAAATTATTTTTTTGATTTATCTGATACTTTATCACCGCAAAAAAATGGGGAAAAAACCATGGTTTATTCCCCAGCTAAATCCCTTGAAAACACTGGATTTATAAGGAGCTCAAAGATTGCAGGACTTGGGAATCCGAGGGAAAAACAGGGATAAGATCCGGGGAAAAAGGAGCTGGCAGACATGTGGTATGTAATACAGACAAAAACCGGCCAGGAGGAGCCTATGCGGCAACGGGTCGAAAAAATGCTGCCGGACAATTCTTACGAGGACTGCAAGATCCTGTATTACGTAAAAAAGAAAAAATATCTGGGGGAATGGCACGAAGAGCGGGAAAGACTTCTGCCCGGCTATATGTTCCTAATTACAGATAACCCTCAGCCCATCTCCGAAGCACTTGGACGTATGACAGAACTTACAAGGCTTCTTGGAGTGGGCAATCATTTTTGCCCTATCGGGCCGGAGGAGGAGGAACTTCTGACTAGGCTGACAGGAGGAAGAGATGAAATCGGAATGTCCTATGGTGTTATCGAAAAAGGAATCCTCAAAATCAGATCCGGCGTACTGACTGGAATGGAATCCCAGATTAAAAAGATTGACCGCCATAAACGAAAAGGTTTTATCAGCATGAGGCTTGATGGCCGGGAAAAGCTGGTAGGTGTAGGCCTGGAAATCACGGAGAAAAGCTGATATGTGGTACGTTATACAGGTCTATACCGGACGGGAGCTGGAGATTGCACAGCAGTGCCGCAATCGAGTCGCGGAGGAGGGCGAGGATGTGTTCGTTCCGCTGGCGGAACGGTGGACGAAGATCCGTGGAGAACGGACGCTGATCACATCTAGGCTGTTTCCGGGGTATGTGTTCATTGAGACGGAAAGGATTGAGGATTTTTATAAGCGTCTGAACCGGATTTATGGGATGACGAAGGTGCTCAGAACCGGGGATGAAATGACACCGATCCAAAAAGAAGAGGAAGAGTATCTCAGGAGACTGGGTGGGGAAGAGCATGTGGCGAAGTATTCGGAAGGGTATATCGAGGGGGATAAGCTGGTTGTTACTTCTGGGCCGCTGAAAGATTTTGAAGGAAATGTGAAGAAGATTCTGCGGCATAAGAGGTTGGTGGTGATGGAAGTCTCACTTCTTGGGCAGACGGTGGAAGTGACATTGGGGTTGGGGATTGTAGAGAGAAGATGGAACACGTAAGACTTTTGTAAAGTAAATTTTGTAGTATTAATAAAGGTAAAGAACAGCAGAAAATCAAGTTCAGTAAATGGTAGTTTTTATTTTCTTGATAAAAATCTGCAATCTTTTATTATATGAAGTTATCAATAGTATTTGACGTTTCGCGCGCTGTGCTGGAGGTAATGGATAGATGGAGTCATATTCAGAGACATAAAAATGGTTCTGAGATGGCGGAGCATGCCTATATATCGAAGAGTAGAAACTTGTGAGTAAGTAATACTTACAAGTTTTTTTGTTATGTTTAGAATCCGAAGCGCTGGAAGAGGATTATGGATTTACGCCATCCATTAATATCAGAGAGGGACTCAGGGCCTTTGCTGAGTGGTATAAAGAGTATTACGGATAACCCTGTTAAGATACGGGGGATTATCATGGATAAATAGAAAATGAAAGTGGAGATGCCGTGATATGTGGCTTAGCTTTTTTAATACATTTTGGAAAATATTAATCATCGTATTGTTGAACGCCATTTGTCTCCTGGGCGTAACTGCTTTAGTAAAGAAGGGGAGTTCTATATACAGGAATGAACCGGAGCAGAAGAACCCCATGGAAGGGAAAAGGGTAGTTTTTGTAGAAGATGAAAACGATCCGGAGAATGCAGATGGATCCTGCGGACATTTGGAAGCAATTGGTGAATCTGAATATCATCCGAGAATTTATGAGCGTTTTACAAAGAGATTGATAGATATCGTTCTTTCTTATTGTGGACTCATCATCCTGTCCCCGGTGTTTTTGATTATTGCTATTGCGATTAAGGCGGATGATCCAGGGCCGGTGCTTTTTACTCAGAAAAGAGTCGGAAAGAATAAGCAGTATTTTAAGCTGCATAAATTTAGAACTATGAAAATGTCTACACCGCATGATGTGCCTACTCATATGCTTTCCAATCCAGAGCGGTATATTACACGGGTAGGAAAATTTATACGTAAGCACAGTATTGATGAACTGGTTCAGATATGGGATATATTCTTGGGGAATATGACGATCATAGGACCGAGACCTGCATTGTGGAATCAAGATATGCTTACTTCCGAAAGGGATAAGTATAATGCGAATGATGTAAAACCGGGGCTTACCGGTTGGGCACAAATCAATGGCAGGGATGAACTAGAAATCATAGACAAGGCGAAACTGGATGGTGAATATGTTAGCAAGATAAGCTTTGTCTTTGACTGTAAATGCTTCTTTGGCACAGTGTTTAGTGTACTAAAATCCGATGGTGTCGTTGAAGGCGGAACAGGTACTATACACTCACCAATCCGTCCTAATGATGGCAGAACTGTTTATGATGAAGATGACTATCAGGTGAAGAGATGAAAAAGGTTTTGATCACTGGTGCAAACTCATATATTGGAGTCAGCTTTGAGAAATATGTAGCTGATCACTATGCATTGAATCTTTCCATAGATACGGTCGATATGATTGATGGCAGCTGGAGGCTGAAGGATTTTAGTGTATATGATGTTGTATATCATGTTGCTGGCATAGCGCATGCCGATGTTGGGAATGTGTCAGATGAGGTTAAAACCAAGTACTATGCTATTAATACGGATCTTGCCATTGAGACTGCAAAGAAAGCCAGGGCAGAGGGAGTAAAACAGTTTGTGTTTATGAGTTCCGCTATCATATATGGAGATTCTGCACCATACGGTAAAGCCAAGATAATCACCAGAAAAACGAAGCCTGTTCCAGTTAACTTTTATGGAGACTCGAAGCTTCAGGCTGACCTTGGTATTCAGTCATTAACTGATGCAAATTTTCTGACTTGCATCTTAAGACCACCGATGATTTATGGTAAAAGAAGTAAAGGGAATTATACGACATTGGCAAAGATAGCAAAGAAGCTGCCGATTTTTCCTGATTGCGATAATCAGAGATCAATGCTCTATATTGAAAACCTTTGTGAATTTCTGTGTCAGGTTATGATCAGGGGGGAAGGCGGTATATTCTTTCCACAAAATGCAGAGTACATAAGAACTTCTCAGATGGTAAAAACCATTGCAGAGGTTTGTGGACACAAGATATCTATTTCTAAAGCTTGGAACTGGGGAGTAAAATTGGCTACTGCGATTCCAGGAAAACCAAGGATATTGGCGAACAAGGCGTTTGGTAATCTGATATATGACCAAAGTATAAGTAAGTACTGGTTTGAGTATCAAATTGTAGATTTAAAAACCAGTATCGAAAGGACAGAACTATAATGGAACCATACAGTATATTGATGTCGATATACCATAAGGATTCGCCGGAGGAACTTAAACAGAGTATTGAAAGTATGCTTGCTCAGACAGTGATGTGTGAGCAATTTGTTTTGGTTGAGGATGGCCCGATAGGTAAGGATTTGACAGACATTGTTCAGACGTATTTTGATAAATACAATAACCTTTTTACAGTTGTAAAATTGAAAGAAAATAGTGGGTTAGGAAAGGCCTTGGATGCCGGGCTGCAGGAATGCCGAAATGAGCTTGTGGCGAGAATGGATGCGGATGATATCTCACTTCCGACAAGATGTGAAAAACTACTGAAACTTTATGAAAAGAACCCGAAGCTCGCTCTTGCGGGGACTAATATAGATGAGTTTTATGATAACCCTCAAAATATAGTATCTTCTCGCATAGTACCGAGTGATTATGAGAGCATATGCAAATTTATGAAGAGAAGGAGTCCCTTCAATCATCCTACCGTTATGTTCAAAAAAACGGAGGTGATTAGATGCGGTGGTTATGGGAAGATGCGGCGCAAGCAGGATCTGGATCTTTTTGCCCGAATGATCAATATGGGATGCTTTGTTTTGAATATAGATGAGTCGTTGCTGCTTTTTCGGTCTGATGAGGGGAATTACAAGAGACGAAAAAGCTGGGAGTACTGCAAGAGTTACATAGATGTAGAGAGAGAAAATTATAAGAGGGGATATTGCTCCTTGTGGGATTTGACGGTAGTAGCAGTCAGTCAAGTTGTTATGCATGTTGCGCCTATGGGAGTCATGAAAAGATTGTCAGATACTTTTCTAAGGAGGAAAGCATAAAGGTGGATTATAGAATAATCTTGAAAAATATGGTAATGGCATCGGGACAATGCATTCCGGATAAAATTTTTTTGGATTTTAGATATTGGCTGTTTTTTCATAGAAGAATTCATTGGAATAATCCTCAAAGATTTACAGAGAAGATGAAAATGGTAAGACTTTAAAATATGAGACGGTATGTTTTAGATTTGATCATAATCAGTTTACTTTAATAAAAGGTAATTTGGCTCCACGTGATTTCAAGTGGTTGCTATCAAAAATGAATTATTATGCGATTGGAGCAAAATTACTATCTGAGATAAATAAGAAAAAATGTTATAACGAATTTATTAGATACTTGGAGGAATAAATGTGAAAAGAAACGATATACTCGTTGTAATGCCATATGGCGTATGGTTTGCTTCTGCACTGAAAGAAACAGGATTGCAGGTGGATTGTCCCTACTATGGGAATGTTTTTTTCTTGAGACTGATAAGAGAGTTCTGTTTTAGATTAAAACTGCCACTGAAAACAATTTGGTATAAAGGCATTGATGAGACATATAGATATTTTTTTATTAGCGCTTCCTTGATTACATCAGATTATATTGCATGGTTAAAGAAAAATCATCCAAATGTAAAGATTATACTGTTCTATACAAACAAGGTAGATGAAAAAAAATATAATCCATTCAATATTCCAGAGACTTTATGCGAAAAATGGACGAGCGATAAAGATGACGCTAAAAAGTATCATATGCACTTATTTGAAGGTGGAGGGTATTTTCGGCAATGGAAGGTTAATAAAATAACGCCTGTATATGACGTTTTCTATATCGGAAAAGATAAAAATCGGCTTGCAAGATTGCGGAAGATTGAAAGCGAAATGAATAATCAGGGAATAAAAACATTATTCTACATTACTTGGGAGCGAAGCTGGCAAAAGAAGAATGATGGTATTCATCAACCATTTCTTCCATATGAAGGGGTTCTGGATTATATAGGAAAGAGTAAAGCCATTCTTCATCTTTTGGAAGGTGCGCAAAACGGTATTACTATAAGAATACAAGAATCCCTGATCCATAAGGTAAAACTCATAACGGATGATGTTAATATTGTCAAATATGATTTCTACAACCCTAACAATATTTTCATTTTAGGCAGAGACAATATGAATGGTCTGAAAGATTTTTTGGATACTCCATATGAGGATGTTAAGTCAGATTTTTTTAAACATGCATATTATGACCAGATGATTGATGAAATAGTTATGGGAAGTTATAGAAATTCTACGTTGGATACGAGGGATTAAAATGACGTTACAGATAGCTTATTATCTGCTTAGTATACTGGGCATTATAAAGAAGAAGTCAAAACTACTTACAGCTTTGATAATGATTATAATGTGGATAGTTTTTGGATTGTGTACATACAATGGTGATTACGGCAACTATAGCTGGATATATCAGAATATACAAAACCCAGATTTCTGGACAGAATTTGAACCGCTATATAACGTTCTCATGTATATTTGCAGTGTGTTGGATTTGAGTTTTATTCAATTCAGGATGGTATTCGGT
>Ga0073906_1002332_pt1 | contig 25194 bp, 19 predicted proteins | sample Inofromicrocosms_FD_65485 | JGI IMG/M metagenome (GOLD analysis project Ga0073906, IMG submission 65485) | Mouse cecum microbial communities from Vienna, Austria - Inoculum for glucosamine and mucus D2O microcosms | ecosystem: Host-associated > Mammals > Digestive system > Large intestine >...
ATAGAAAAGACCGAGAACCTCGACGAACTGTTCAAAAAGTCGGACTACATCACGCTGCACGTTCCGCTCTTGCCCGCAACGCGCGGAATGATCAACGCCGAGACCATTGCCAAAATGAAAGACGGCGTGAATATAATCAATCTGTCGCGCGGAGAGCTTTGCGTAAACGCCGACGTTGTGGACGCGGTAAAATGCGGAAAGATACGCTCGTACGTGACGGACTTCGCCGCGCCCGAACTCTTAGGCGTTAAAGGTATAACCGTTATGCCGCACCTCGGCGCGTCCACCGACGAGGCGGAGGATAACTGCGCGGTCATGGCGGCGCGCGAACTGCGAGATTTTATAGAAAACGGGAACATTACCAATTCGGTCAACTTCCCCGCTTGCTCGAGTCCGCGCGCGGGCGTTTGCCGCATCACGGTGATACATCGAAATGTGAAAAACGTTATAAAGACCATCACCGACGTTATTACGGGCGGCGGCATAAACATAGAGAACTTTGTTTCTCGCTCGCGCGGCGAATACGCCTATACCATTATCGACGCCGCCGCAGACATCGACGCGAAACTTCTCGATAAGATCGACTGCCCCGATATTCTGCGCATAAGAAAAATATAGTAATTTACGCTATAACCCAAAAAGCAATCGCACGGCGCGGTTGCTTTTTTTCTAAGGTTGAGATTATTCGGCGCACCTCTCCCGAGCGCGCTTTGCGCGCCCGCACTCTACATATGAGAGAGCTTTTTTACGAAAGGACCGTAAAGAAATCAAATTAAAAAATTCTTAATTATCATATTACGCTGTTTTCTTTTATTATAGGGGTAAACACGTCGCCGTCTACGTAATAACGCTTGCCGAGCTTATTACAGTACATAGTCGCGTTGAGATATCCCGTGTATGCGGAAAACAGCGGCAGTATTATTATCATGCCTACGCCGAGCGTGAACAGCGTTATAAACGCGCCGAGCGACAGCATTATCAATATCGACACAAGCAGCATCGAATATATCGCGCCGAAATTGCGGAACGCGATCTTTGCGGCTCTGAAAAACCCGCGCGCGACGCCGTGTCCTTCGTTCACTATGCAAGACGCCCAACACGAAAGCAGTGTCGAACGCAACGCCGACAGCACGACCATTACGAGCGTAAGCACAAACGGCAACGCCCAATTGTTCCCTACCGCGAGGATAATGCCGTATGCTATGCCGCCTATAACTGCGTCTATAAGCACCGTCACGAGCAGTTTTGCAAACGAATAACGCACCGACAGCCACAGCGTGGAAAAGAACTTACCGCCGAAACCGTATATGCAATTGCACGACATCGCGCCGTCGATAACCGTCATCATAGGGATTTCGTGAAGTCCGAGAAAGAACCTAAACGCTATCACGACTATAAGCACAAAAAACCACACGGTCAATGCGGCTACCGCGTCGTTATCGGTGAACACGCCCGTCAAGGCTTGATACGCCTCATAAAATTTATCGGTAAATACGGTAAATCCGCCTTCGCCGAACAATGCGTCGTATGCGGCTTTCAATTCCGTAAATACGCCCGCATCGCTCAACTCGCGCATGACAGGCATGATAAACGGCAGACTCAATCCCGTAATGAGCGCGGCGAACAGCAAGTAATAAACGAGCATCGACCATACAAGCCCGAAATGCGACACGAGGTTTTTAACGGCGTTTTTGATCGACATCGTCGCCCTCCCCGCCGCGTTTCTTATTCGGCTTTTGCTTGCGCTCGGGCTTTACCGCGCCGTTATGCGATTTGTCGCGTTCCGTATCGTCGGCGTTTGCGCTTTTTGCGCTTTTTGCGCTTTTTGCATTCTTTGCATTCTTTGCGTTCTTTGCGTTCTTTTCGTCGGTCTTTTTGTCATCGGGCAGCGGCATGGGCAGAGACAGATTTTCGTACGGCAAAACGTCTCTGCGCTCGAGCTTGCAGATTTTATAAAACGAGAGTATGACGTACACGCACACATACACGTTGGTAAACATGAATACAACGAAATTGACCGCACACGATATTGCGGGGTGTACTTGCAAAAAACCGACGAGCAATTGCAATCCCGCGCAGATCACGAGCGGGAATACGATACCGCGGTGCGCTTTTTGCCGCGCCAAAAGCTTGAACGACGCAGCCGCCGCGTCGCGGAATCTGTAACCGTATACAAACATGACGGGCGCCCAATACATCATTGACGTTATTATTATTACGTGCGCCAAAAACAGCGCAACAGCGATCAGCGATATTACGGCAAGCCCCGCTACGGCGCCGAAAGACGCCGCTTTGAATATGACTTGTACGAGCATCACCAAGCCGAACAGAACGAACCGCTCCACTATCGACACCATGCACATGACCGCAAACGATATAAATATAGGGAATATCGAGTAGTTCAATAACCGTATCGGAGTTTTCAGCGACAGCAAGCCCGTGCGGAAATGCCTGTCTACGGCGGAAATAACGAGCGACGAGCCCAAGACTTGCAACACACTGATTATCACGACGCGCCAACCGTGCCGCCACGAATCCCCGAATATTATCGCAAACGTTTCGCCTATCGACCGATACGGGTCGTAATCGAACGCCGCAACAAACGACACCTCGTAATACGGCGTGGATAAAAGACACGCCGCGACTGCGGGAACAAGCATCACGACGAGCGGCAGCCAAAAATGCTTTTTCAAATATGCGAATGTCTGCGCCCAGTAATTCACATATATATTATACCGCTTTGCACGCGAAATTGCAACCGTTTGCAGCCATAGACCGATTTTAGATTGTTTGTACGCGCTATGTCATTTTATATGTTGATTTACAGTCCGAAATTTTCGGTTTTGCGTCTGCCGAAAAACGCGAAACGTTTTTTCGGAGTTTTTGCATCGTCCGCTTTTTTATCGCTCGCATTATTTGTGTTATCACTCTTTGCAAGCTTCGGTTTTTTCGCTCTTACGAACAAAAGTTCGGAGCTTTTAGGGCTGTTGCGTTTTACATTGTTAATAACGCCTATACTCGACATAAAAACTATCAGTCCCGAACTGCCGCTGCTTATAAACGGGAGCGGCAAACCCGTAGGCGGTATACTGCCCGTAACGACCGCGATATTGACGATCACCTGTATCGCAATTATCGCGGCTATACCCGAGCAAAGCAGCGAACCGAATCTATCGCGCGCGCCGAGCGAGACTTTGAGCGCGCGACGGATCATAAACACGTATGCGGCAATGACCGCTATACAGCCGAAAAGCCCGAACTCCTCGCCTATCACGCTGAAAATAAAATCGCTTTCGGCAAACGGCAAAAACAGATATTTTTGACGGGAATTGAACAGTCCGACGCCGAAAAGTCCGCCGGCGCCCAATCCGTAATACGACTGTATCAACTGATACCCCTCGGATAACGGGCTTTCCCATGGATCGAGGAACGCCATGAGCCGAGCCATTCTGTACGGCTCTACTATTATGAGCAGTACCGCGGCGGCTACAAGCGGCAGGATTATGCACAGCAAGTGACGTATTTTTGCGCCGCCCAAAAACAGCATTACTATCATGAGCATTGCCATACACATAGTGACCGACATATTCGGCTCGAGTATTATCAACACGCATATCACGCCGCCGACGAGGATAACGGGAAGTATGCCTTTGAACTTGGTTATCTTATCCTCGCGCGTGCCTATGTACGATGCGGCAAAAACGATAAATCCGAACTTGCTCACCTCGCTCGCCTGTATCGTGAAAAACGGCAGGTTTATCCAACGCCTTGCGCCGTAGTTTTCTATGCCGACTCCCGGGATAAAAACTATCGCGAGCAGAACTATAGACACGCCGAGTATCACGTACCGTATTTTATACAGCACGTGATAGTTCACGCGCGACATCACTATCATTGCCGCCGTGCCCAACGCCGCGCCGAACAACTGTTTATACACGTAATAGAACTTTGTTCCGTACAGTCGTTCGCCCGTATACGAGCCTGCCGAGTATACCATGAGCACGCCGAACAGAACCAGTACGACGGTAACGATAATAAGCGGATAATCCGACTTTTTTATCGTTTCGTCGTTTGTTTTGACGAACATTTCGTTTACTTCTTTTTTTCTCGGTCTGCGTTTCATTTTTTATGTTTCCTGTCCGAATACAATGCCCGAACCGCCGAAGAAAACGCTTCGCCGCGCTCGGCGTAATTGTCGAACTCGTCAAAAGACGCGCACGCCGGCGAAAGCAGCACAGCATCGCATTCGATCTCCGCCGCCGCCGTCACGGCGTCGCTCAATCCGTTCACGACGGTTATCGCCCTTCCGTACTTTGCGCCGCTGTCGCGTATCGATTGCGCGCTCTCGCCCATTGCTATCACGTTTTCCACGCGCTCGTCGAGCGCGGCAAACAGCGTGTCGAAGTCGAGACCTTTATCGCGTCCGCCCGTTATCAAACACACTCTGCCGTCGGTCACGTTCACCGCGGCGAGCGTCGCGGCGATATTTGTACCTTTCGAGTCGTCTATCCAACGCTTGCCGCCGAAACTGCCTACGGGCGCGACCCTGTGCGGCGATAGCGTAGCGGATGCGAGCGCGGCGAGTATCTTGCGGTTGTCCGCGCCCATGACAGACGCCGCCGCGACCGAGCACAGCGCGTTTTCGAGGTTATGCTTGCCTTGAAGTCTGTAATAATCGACGGGACACACACGCCTGCCGCAAAACCAAAAATAACCCTTGTCTATGTACGCGCCGTCTACGTGCCGCTCTGTCGAGCAGCGCAAAACGTCCGCGTCGGTATTCAGCGTGTCGAGCGCGCGGAGCGGGATATTCTCGCCGAGAACAAGCACTTTAGCTTGACGGGCAATATTGCACTTGCATCTGAAGTATTCCGCTTCGCTGCCGTGCCAATCTATATGATCGCTCGCAATGTTGGTAATGACAGCCACGCGCGGCGCGATATGCTCGCTGTTGTATAACTGAAAACTCGACAGTTCGCATACGAGCGGCACGTTTTTTGCCGCGGCGGCAGACACCGGATACCCGATGTTCCCGCACGCGACTGCGCCGGTCATATCCGCAATCAAACGGGTCACGGTCGTTTTGCCGTTAGTGCCCGTAACGCCGACTATAGGCGTTTTGGCGAGCATAAAGCCAAGCTCCGCTTCGCTCAAAGTCTCTATGCCGTTCCTTGCGCAATAGTCGTAAACGGCATGCGTCGGACGTATGCCCGGGCTTATGACCGCGCCGTCGTAGTTTGCCTTTTGCGGCTCGGCGAACGCGCCGCACTCGTCGGTGTAAATTTTTGCCTTGCCGCCGTTCTTGCGCAACGCTCTGCACGCCGCTCTGCCGGACGCGCCGTCGCCGTAAACGAAATATCTTTTTCCGTCGAAAATACCCATACTCATACGGTATTGTATGCGAGCATTTCCGAGTTTAGAATTTTTTAATCGCCTTATGTGACGACAAACGCGATCAATACAGTACGAGCATTAAAACCGTCGTCACTATTCCGCAAACTATCGTAACGAGCGTATAGATCACCGTTATTTTGCCCTCGAACACGCCGCTGCGCTCGAAGTGATGGTGCAACGGCGCCATTTTGAGCACGCGCTTGCCCGTCAGCTTAAAAGCAATGACTTGCACTATCACCGACAAGCTCGTTATTATATACATCACGCCTATGAGCAGCATTGACAGCGACATTTTGCCGAGCACCGCTATGCACGCCAAAAATCCGCCGAGCGCCATCGAGCCGGTGTCGCCCATGAATATCTTTGCGGGGTGCGTATTATAGCACAAAAACGCGATCAGAGCGCCGCAGAGCGCGGCGCACAGTATCATCATTTCGGCAATGCTCTCGCCCGTAAGCACGCCTGCCGCGAACGCGATCGCCATGATCGCGCAACAAAACAGCGAATTCGACGCGGTAACGGACGCCGCCAGACCGTCAAGCCCGTCGGTAAGGTTTACCGAGTTGGTAAACGCGGAGAATATGAAAATGAAATATACGGGCGCGAACCGCCCAAGCTCTATCGGCACGGGCGCGAACGGCGCGTACACCACCGAGCCGACGTCGGGATCGTAATATGCGTATACCGATACGATCACCGCGAGCAGTACTTGAAATATTATCTTTTGCAGCGCGCTCAAGCCCTTATTGTTTTTATACTTTACCTTTATAAAATCGTCTATAAACCCTATGAGCGCATACCCTGCCGTAACCACGGCTATAACTATAGACGTTCTGCCTGCCTTGGTGTATGCGAGCGCCGTCAAAAGCGCGAGTACGATGCTCGCGCCGCCCATGGTCGGAGTTCCCGACTTGCTCTTGTGGTTGTCCACGTACGACAAAATCGGCTGTCCGGCATGAAGCTTGCCGGAAAGCTTGATATTCAGCGGCAGCAGGATCATAGCCACCGCAAACGCCGTAAGAAATCCGCAAAGTACCGAGATCAAAAGCCGAATTCTCCCGCAAGCTCCATTACGTAGTTCTCGTCGTTATACGGCTGTTTAACACCCATTATCTCTTGATATTTTTCCGCGCCCTTGCCCGCGATAAGAACTATGTCGTCCTTGCCCGCCATTTCTATCGCCTCTTTTATCGCTTCCTTGCGGTCCACTACGGGCTTATAGTTCGATTTGCCTATCTCGTCGATGCCGCTCGTTATCTGCATGATAATATCGACGGGCGGCTCGTATCTCGGGTTGTCGCTCGTCACGAAACAAAAATCGCTCATTTCCGACACTATTTTGCCCATAACGGCGCGCTTGGTTTTGTCGCGGTTTCCGCCGCAGCCGAATACCGTTATTATCTTTGCGGGCGCAAACTCGCGTATCGCGCGCAATATGTTGGCTATGCCGTCGTCGGTATGCGCAAAATCGATTATAACGTTGCACTTGGCGGTGTTGATGATATTGAATCTGCCGTCTATCTTTTTGACGTTGCGTATGCCTTGCGTGACAGCCGTTGCGGGAAGCTCGAGCGCGCAAGCCGCCGCGGCGGCGCAGAGCGTATTGTACATATTGAATCTGCCCGTAAGGTTGAACTTGATCTTGTCCACTTTGTCGAACATATTGATAACGTAGCTCAAACCGTACGCGCTCATCTCGAGATCTATACCGAACACGTCGGACGGATTGCTCACGCCGTACGATACAATCGGCAATCGCGATTCGCGCAGTATTTTTTCGCCCAACGCATCGTCGCTGTTTACTACCGCGATCTTGGCATGTTCTTTTGAAAACAGTGACGTTTTCGCCGCGGCGTACGCGCTCATATCCCCGAAAAAATCGAGATGATCGCGCGAGAAATTCGTAAACGCCATGACCTCGAACAGCACGCCGTCCACCTTTCTGAGCGCGGCGGCATGCGCGGATACTTCCATCACGGCATACTCCACTCCCGCCGCGACCATGTCCGAAAAAATGCGGTGCAGCTCTATCGGATCGGGCGTAGTCAGCTTTGACGGCAATGTTTTACCTGCGTACTCTATGCTGTTGGTGCCTATCAGTCCGCACGTTTTCCCCGCCGCCTCGATTATGCTTTTGACGATATACGTGGTAGTGGTCTTTCCGTTAGTGCCGGTAACGCCTATCAGTTTGAGCCGTTTTGCCGGATAACCGTAAAACCGTGCGGCGGCATGCGAGAGCGCGGAGCGGCTGTCCTCGACTTCTATCTGTATGCAATCGAGCGCAAGCTTACGTTCCACGACTATCGCGACCGCGCCGCGCGAAAGCGCGTCTGCGGCGTACGTATGCCCGTCGCTTTCCCCGCCTACGAGACAAAAGAAAACATACCCGCCGCGCACTTCGGAACTGTCGCAAGCAAGCCCCGCAACTTCGCATTCTTCGTCGACACCGTCGAACAATTCGCTTAACAGCATAATAAACCTCCGTTTCCCGACTGCGCAAAGAAAATGACGCTATCGGAGCAAAGAATCGATGACATGCGCCGCACGAACTTTATCATCGGCTCTTAAAAATAGTATATTCACATTGTAACGCGTAAATAGCAAAATCGGCGTTCGACGCAAAATAACCGATATTTCGACGGCTTGCGCGATCAAACCGTATTTTTCGACGGCAAGCCGCACTTTTCTCTCGCGTTTACTTCAAAATTTGTCACGTTATCCGATATATCCGCACCGCGCCTACGTCTGCGCGCGCTTAAAAATTTTGTCTGTTTTTAGTTTACGCGCATGCGTGACAGACCGAACGAGCGACTGCCGTTCGAGTTTGTTTACTATTCCGACGAGCGTATAAGCACCGTATCGGAAACCGCAATGCGCGTGCCCGCGATCGGCGTTTGCGCTATCACCTCGCCTTCGCCTATACATTCCACGTTGAGACCTGCCGCTTCAAGCTCCGCCGCGGCGTCCGCGATCGATTTACCTATCACGTCGGGCATAAGCACATATTGCTTATCCACGGCGAGCGTAGGCTCTATGCCCTCGTACTCGAATATGCTCTTAAACACTCTGCCCGCATACGGCGCGGCAACGAGACTGCCGTAGTACATATAGCCTTGCGGTTCGTCAACGATCATCAGAACGGCGTACTTGGGATCGTTTGCCGGCGCGAAACCGATAAACGACGAAACGTACTTGCCTTGAGCTATGCCGCCGTTGACGTACTTCTGCGCCGTGCCCGTTTTGCCGCCGATTGCGTAACCGTCGACGCCCGCTTTGCTTCCGCCGCCGCTCTGCACAACGCCGAGCAAGTATTCCCTCATTCTTGCGGACGTTGCCTCGGACACCGTGCGCCGCACAACCTCGGGCGCGCGCTCGGCAATTGTCATGCCGTCGTACGAACTGACTTTTTGCACCAAGTACGGCTTGTACAGCGTACCGCCGTTGACGATAGAACTTACTCCCGCTATAAGCTGAAGCGGAGTGACCGCTACAGCCTGACCGAACCCGATGCGCGCGAGATCGACTGTCTTGACGTTCGACTTGTTCATTAGCATGCCCGAGCTTTCGCCGGCAAAGTCGACGCCCGTTTTTTTACCGAGTCCGAAGTTATCGAGCGCGGAATAGAATCTATCCGTGCCCAGCCGCAACGCCAAGTCCATAAACACGCAGTTGCACGAGTTTTTGACGCCCTCGGCAAGGTGCTGACTGCCGTGCCCTATCGAACGCCAGCACCGAATACGCTGACCGTCGACGGTGCGCGAGCCGGCGCAATAAAAGCTGTCGTTATCGCTCACTACTCCCGCCTCTATCGCCGCCGCCGTGGTAAAGATCTTAAAAGTCGAGCCAGGCTCGTACATATCGACGATCATGGTGTTGCGCGATAGTTCGTTAAGCAGATCGAGATCGTTGCGCGGCGGATCGTTGAGATCGAAAGACGGGCTTTTTGCCATAGCGACTATTCCGCCCGTGTTTACGTCCATTACTACCATGGACGCCGAACGCGCCGAAAACTCCGTTGCGGCTGTTTCGACCGCGCTTTGCGCAAAGCTCTGAATATTCATATCCACTGACAGCGTAACGTCGCAGCCGGGGATACTCGGCACGTACCGCGTAACGCCGCCTTCCACTTCGCGTCCCGCCATGTCCGTAGTAGTGTACGCATAACCGTCGATACCGGTCAGGTATTTATCGTAATAGCTCTCAAGCCCCGACTGACCTACGTTGTCTATATTGGTAAAACCGAGTATTTGCGAACTTGTGCTGCCGAGCGGATAATTCCGTTCGGTATCGAGCGTATAGTACAGTCCGCCTATATTTTTTTCGCGTAGGGCGTATGCAGTCTCGGCGTCGATCTTGCGCTTTATCGTGACCTCGCCCACAGAAGACTCGAGCTTTTTAAGCACGCTTTCCGCATCCAACTCGAGCGCGGACGCAATCTCCGCCGCAACGTTCTCCTTATCCTTAACGGCGTTCGGGCGCGCGTACAGCGTAAATACGTCGCTGTTGCCCGCGAGCACGCTGCCGCCGCGATCGAGGATCTTTCCGCGCGACGCCTTGAGCGGCAGATCGCGATACCATTGTTCCGCGGCGCGCGACCGAAGCATTTTGCCGTCGACGATCTGCAAGTAAAAAAGCCTGCCGAACAGCGCGGCGAACACCACGCACAGCATTATAAACGCAATAAGTATCCTCTTTCGCATAGTGCAAGAACCCGTTTTCATTGCAACCTCCGATTTTCATGTATATGCTTTTTACGCGCACATTAAAACTCGAAACCGCCGATTGAGCGCGATATTGACCTCGGACGAAAAATATGTTATAATGTAGCGAGTAAAAACCTTCTCTCGTGCGTTATATATGTGAAGGCGGAAATATCATGAACGGTACCGACAGCTATTTGCGGTTTTTGCAAGGAGATACGAGCGCGCTCGAAGAACTCGTACGCGCGTACGGCGACAGTCTCACGGGCTACGCTTATTGTTTCTTGCGCGATATTGCCGCCGCCGAGGACGTTATGGAAGACACCTTCGCAACGCTCATATTCAAACGCAAACGGTTTACGGAACGCTCGCCTTTCGAGGCGTATCTGTTCCGCATAGCGCGAAACAAATGCGTCGATCTGCTGCGCAAGCGCAAGCGCGAAACGCCCATATCCGAGATTATCGGGTTCGACGTTCCGTCGCAAGAAGACACGGAAAAGAGCGCGCTGAAACGTAAGCGCGACGAAAAAATATTCGAGTGTCTGCAACGCTTGCCCGAAAACTACCGCGACGTGCTTTATCTTACATACTATCGCGGTTTTTCCGCCGACGAGGTCAAACGCGCTATCGGCAAGAGCAAAAAGCAGGTGTACAATCTCCTCGCAAGATCGAAAACCGCCCTCAAACAAATTCTCGTAAAGGAAGGTATCACCCATGAAGACTTGTGAGCAACGCACGCAAAGCATACTGCAAAAAGCGGCGGCGAAAAAAGCAAAACGAAACAGAACGATAAAAATAACCTCGGCGGTGTCCGGCGCACTCGCGCTCATGCTCGCCGTCAATCTCGTATTGTTCGTTCCGTATCAAACGGGCGGAGTCGATATTTCGGCGTATAAAAACGACGCGTATTATCCTATTATACAAAGACTGAACGACACTTTGTACGCACCGTACAAAACAAATAACTTCGTGCGACTTATGGACGCTATATTTGGCGGGTTGAACTTCGGCAGTTCCGCGCCCGACCTTACACCGCCCGACATGCCCGAAGACGACGGAAACTATGACGACGTTACGCTCAACCAGACCGAAAACGTTACCGAAGGCGATCTTTTCAAACGAACGCAGTCGCACATTTTCTATCTCGGTTTTACCCGCGGACAGTACGACGTGATGCTCGACGACAACGGTGATAAAATACAAATTTATACCGAGCCTGTCTATTTGCTCCGCGCCTACTCTCTCGACGGCGAATCGTCGCAAAAAGTCGCCGAATACGTTATCGAGCCGGAAAGCGGGACGTCATTTCTCGGCTATGCCGACGAGCGCGAAATGTTTGTCGGCGCGGACGGAAAGTCCGTCACCGTGCTCACGCCGTGTTTCGACAATGATTCCCGCTTGCTTTACACGGCGGCGATACGTCTCGATATTTCCGATATTTCCGACATAAAAGAGACCGGACGAATATACGTTTCGGGCAGGTACGTTTCTTCGCGCGCTACCGACGGCTCGCTGCTGCTCGTTTCCGATTTCTCCGTCAGCCGCCGTGAAACAGCATTTTCCGATGCGGCGACGTTCTTGCCGCAGATAGGCGCGCGCGGCGCGCTTAAAACGCTGCCCGTAGAAGACATAATAATGCCCGACGGAACGGTAGCCGCGCGATATACCGTTATATGCTCGCTCGACGAAGTTTCGCTCGAACCTACCGACGCGGTCGCGCTGTTGTCGTATTCCGACGACGTGTACGTTTCGCAAAACAATCTGTTCGCCATGCGCGGATTTACCGAAACATACCGAACGAACAACGAATACAAACTCGAGTATTCGCTCGATAAAACGGAGATCCGCATTGTGTCTTACGGCGGCGGCAAACTCGAAAACGAGGGCGCGGTCACCGTCGACGGCAACGTGCTCGATCGTTACAGTCTCGACGAATACGGCGGTAACTTGCGCGTATTTTCTACCGCGATCTACCGCGCGACAAGCTACAGCTACACTTACGGAAATACCGACCCGTATAAAGACAAGCTCCCCGCCGAGATATGCAATTTTTATTGTTTCGATATAAACTCGCGCGAAATGATCGCATCTGTCGAAAACTTCGCGCCCGTAGGCGAATCGGTCAAGTCCGCGCGTTTCTACGGCGATACGGCATACGTTTGCACGGCGGAGATAAAAACGATAATAACCGATCCCGTGTTTGCTTTCGATCTTTCGGATTACGCGAACATCAAGTACACAGACACGGGCACGATCCCCGGGTACTCGCTGTCGCTCAATGAGTTCGCGTTCGATTCTCTCATAGGCATAGGCTACGGCGACAGCTCCGTCACGCTGAAAATCGAACTTTACGAAAGCGACGATACAGCGGTTACCCCTATCGTCGCGTACGAGCTTGAAAACGTGTTGTTCTCCTCCATGCACAAAGCGCATTTTATAGATAAAAACAACGGGCTTGCAGGCTTGGCTGTTACCGATATTGCAAGCGGCGCGTTCGACTACAAATTATTGCGCTATGACGGTTACGAGCTTAAAGAAGTTCTTTCCGTCCCGCTCGATACCGAACATACAGATTCCGCAGACGACGTACGCGCGACGTATATTGACGGATACATGTATATATTCGACAACGGCGGACTTTCGGTAAAGCAAATTTAATACGACAATGTAATATCCGACCAAAAAAGAACAACGCCGTCGCAGTTTATGCGGCGGCGTTGTTCTTTGCCTGTAACGTTTACAGTAAATTATGCTTTATAGGTGAGGTTGATTGTGATATTGCCGTCTCTGCCCTGAAGCTCACACGGTATGGTATAGGTCTTGGTAGCCTCGTCGTAAGTGGAAGTAAGCGTTTGCTTTTTGTCGCCTTCGCCGAGCGTGACGGTGTATTTATTGTCCTTGAACTCGTAAGTTCCCGTGGCGCAGAAGCCTTTTTCCATTTGCTCCAATATGCCGCCCGGCTCTTTTTCGCCGTCGAACGAGAACGTGAAGTCTGCGGTTTTGTCGCCCTTAAGCGTCAATGTGACAGAAAAATCCGCCATCAGATTTCCGCTGCCCGTGAATACCACGTCTTTTTGAGCGCATGCCGCCATGGATACCGCGCCTATGCAGAACGCGAGCGCAAGCGCGACGGGTATCATTCTTTTGAAGAGCTTTTTCATCTTATATCTCCTTATTTTTGTTTTTTCCGTGCGGACGCAATATATTTTTTTCCGCAAGGATTATCAAGACCGCGCCGATAACGCTTGCCGCAAACAGCACGCCGAACAGGCAATCGAGTACTGTTACCGCTATACGCCAACCGGGGACGATTCTTACGATTTGAGTTTCCGCCGAGAACCCGTTCATGGCATTGCTCCGAACAGTGGCGTAAAGTATACGGTGAGCCGCTTCGCGCATCTGCCACGCCATATCGCCGTAGTTCTTTTTGAACGAGCGGAACGGCGCGCGGCTCGAAAGATCTCCGTCGGGAATGTCGCAGCCGGCTGCCGTAAATATAGGCATTTGCGCCGCTTTGTAGCCTATGCTGTACATATCCGAAACCACGAGACCTTTCATGCCCCACTCGCCGCGCAACAGGTCGGTAAGCAGAGCTTTGCTCGCGGGGCAATGCGTTGCGCCTATGCGGTTGAACGCAGCCATAGCGTTCATCGCGCCGCCGTCGGTCACGGCTATCTCGAACGACTTAAGATATATTTCGCGGAAGGTCTGTTCGTTTAGCCATACGCTTATACCCGAACGCTGCGCCTCTTGATCGTTGAGCGCGAAATGTTTAATATATGCGTTGCAGCCGTGCGATTGCAGCGCTTCCACCTGACGCGCCGCGGTATTTCCGGCGAGGAACGGGTCTTCGCTGTAATACTCGTACGCTCTGCCGCCGTAAGGATTGCGGTGGGTATTAAGCCCTATTCCGTAAAATCCGGCGTATCCCGTCCATATGGCGTCCTCGCCGAGCATATCGCCGTATTTGGCAGCGAGTTCCGTATCGAACGACGACGTGAGTATACCCACGCACGGATAATACGGCGGAGTCTTGTTCTTGTCGGGATCGTTTTTCCGCGCCGCAAGACCGAGCGGATTCTTGCCGTAGACCATTGTAACGCCCGTAGGTCCGTTTTGTTCGACCGTACCGGGCTTTGCGATAGACGGCACTTCCACGGTGCTCTGCAAACCGTTGCTTACTATAGCCGCGGTCTCGTCCCAAGTGAGCTGATCCAAAAGTTTGTCCCATAACGGGTCGTCATAGGCGATCGGATTGCCGTCTTTATCCGCGCGCAAATCAAACAGCTTCAATCCCGACTTTTTGCCGTATGCGGGATATGCCGTTTTATCTTTTGCTATAGCGGACGAATCATCCTGAGCCAACATATCGTCGGCAAGCTTTTGGGTCATTCTGAGCGATACGGCGCTCGTAGGCGTCGTACCCGCAAAGTCCGAACGCGTCATATACTTTACGCTGTTTTCGCTCGACGAAAAATACTTGTTGATATCCGCATCGTCGAAAAGATTGGTTATATCGGTTTTTCCGTCCACGGCTTTGGCGTAAGTCGTTTTGTCGAGCGCGAGCGTGAAACTCTTTACGAGCGCGCTGTCGCCCGCTTCGTCCATGCCGTCCGCTTCCGTCTTGCCGCGGTAAGCCAAAACGTTATTGACTGCGTCGTGCGCGTTTTGTCCTGCGGCGATCAGATACTCGCCTTCGGTGACGATATACGTTTTTGCATCGTTCGCATCATACACGGCGAAGTTTTTTCTGTCTACCGTGATCTCGTAACGCTCTGTCGTTTGAGGCGCGATGAGATCGGTTTTTACAAAACCCGCAAGCTCGACGGCGGGCTTTTCTATGCCGCGTTCCATGTCGTAATCGGTATACGGCTTGGACACGTATATCTGAACCGCGTCTTTACCCGCAACGCCGCCGTCGTTTGTCACGTCGAGCGAAACGGTATACGTTCCGTCGCCGTTATCCGTTACGTTATAATTATCGTACGAAAAGCTCGTATACGACAAGCCCGAGCCGAACGGGTGCGACACGACCGCGCCGTAATCGAAAGCGTCCGACTTATCGGCGCTCATTACTTTTTCGTAGTACCGCGTTTCCGTATAACGGTAGCCGACGTAGACGCCCTCTTGATATACGATATAGCTGTTGTACTTGTTATCGACTTTACCGTTTTTTGAAGGCAGCCCCATATTTTCGCTGCCCGTGTAATTGCTCTGACCTTTGTTTGCGATCACGGGATTATAGCTGTGCTTGAACCAATACGTATCCGACAAATGTCCGCTCGGATTGACCTTGCCAGCAATAATATCGCCTATGGCGTTAAAGCCCGCGATGCCGACGCTGCCTATCCAAAGCGCGGCGTCGATATCGTACGTCTCGTCGAATAAGAACCCCGTTTCGATCTGGTTTGCGGCATTGAACAACACTATTATCTTTTTTACTTTGCCGGCGGCTTTGAGCGACGCGAGTCCGCGCAACACGCCTTTTTCGATATCCGAAAGCGCGAGATAATTTCCGCCCTCGCCGTCCGTGCCAGTCATTGAAAGATCCATGCCTTCTCCGCCGCCCGGGCGCGACAGTATTATAACAGCCGCGTCGCCGTACGCCGCAACGCCGTTTTCGCCTACCGCATCGATAATATCCGTCCACGGCGCGCCGTTGATCTTGGCGTTTTCGCCGCGCGTGTTACCGCGCTTGTATTTTTCGGACGACGGCGCGGAATAAAAATCTATAAGCGCGCCGTTTACCTCGAATCCCGCTTGCGTAAAACCCTCTTTAGGCGTGACGGGCGGCAACGGCTGTCCCGTCTGCGCAGAGCCTTTTCCGCCGTATGCGGGATCGACCGAAGACGTACCGAAAAGGCTGATTTTCTTTTCGCCGCCGTCAACGTCGAGCGGCAACGCGCCGTTGTCGTTCTTTAGCAATACCGCGCCCTCCGCCTCGATAAGCTCGGCGTTGTCCTTGCCTGCCGCAATCAGATCGGCGAGATTGTCGTACTTGCTCTTGAAGTACTCTTTGTCTAAATCCTTCGTGCTCTCAGGCTCGACAATGGAAAACTCTTTGACGTTGAGATAGTTATTTACCGCCGTTCTGTTCTCGTTGGTTATCGCCGTTACGCACATCATGAACCCGAACAAGAACGTCGTGACCACGACCGCTATCTTTATCAACAATATACGCGTCTTTGATTTAAGCATCTTGCACCGCCTCGTCCGCAACCGCGGTCTTTTCTTTTTCCTGCCGCAAAAATACGTTGGCAATGCTTACGCCCAATGCCAAAACGAAAAATATCACGCAAACGATAAATTCGGGATCGAAGTGATCGAGATCGATACCGACGGCAACTACCGAAACGTAATAGTATATTCCGTAAATAAAGAAAAGCAACGACAGGAATATAAGCAAAGCCTGCGCATACGGCAAATATTTTACAAACTTATCGAGCGGAATAAGTACCGCCGAAACAATAAACGCCGCGAGCATAAGCGCAAACGACACCCAATTCATATTGTCCGTTCCCGCATAGCACGCAACGTAGACCACGGCGGTCACAAGCGCGAACGCGCCTATACCTACCGAAAACCAAAACCCTAAGGGCTTGTTCTTGAATGCTTCTCTGTTCATCATAACTCCCTTGAATTATTCCTTTACAATAGTTTTTCTATTACTTGTTAAGTAATAGAAAATGAGGGGCGCCCCTCATTGCAAACAAATAATTTCGCAACAAAAAGCGGCGCGCTTACTATATCGATATAATTATATCATACATTATTTAATTATACAATTGCATTTTTGTCACAAATAAGCAAAAATTATATAAAACTTTGCGTTTTTATCAGTTATCGACAAACATAAAAAAAGATGCGCTTTATAACGCATCTTTAAGTACGGTATATACGTTTGATCATATTTTCGACAGCCAATCGCAAAATTTGTCGAACGGGTTGGTATGCGGTTTGGCGTCGGGGTATTTTATCTTATCCACGCGATCCGCCGTTGCGCCGCCTTCGGCGTAAACCATGCCGGCGTTAATCGCCTCGTCGCGGATCGTAGCCTCGTCGGTGAGTTCCGCGATCGTGTTTTGCTGATTTACGATCAATTCTTGTTTTTGAGCTATCGAACTTGCGAGCGCCGCGGAATCGGCGTTTGCGGTCGATATAGATATGCCCGTTGCGATGACGGCTACGGCAAGCGCGAGAGCTACGGCTATGTACACGCAAAGCAAAACCTTCGTTTTGCCGTCCATACGCGTGCGCTTGCTCTTTTGCGGGATCGCGTCGAGATCGGCGCGCTTATCCGCATACTTGAGCGTTTGAAGCGTGGGCATTACGTCCGAATGATCGAGCTTTGCGCTTTCGCGTTCGGAGCTTTTGCCGAGCGTTTCGCGGGTGGTATAGAATCCGTCCGCTTGGGGCTTATCCGCCGTCGGCTTTTCTTGCTTTTTCTCGGTCTTTTCGTCGTATCCTATCTTATTGCTCGGCGCGCCGTATACAAGCTCGTTGAGAACGTCGCGCTTGGCGTTTTGGGGCGTTTGCACTTCGGTCTTAATTTCGGAAAGCGTATCGGAGCGCCCTATGTTAAGCTCGCTCGTTTCGGCAAATCCGCCGTAGCGGTCGTCTTGTGTTTTGATTTGACGTTTGGTGTAAATCATGATTCACCTTCCTAAAGTTTTTCGATGACCCGAAGCGTTGCGCTTTCGCTGCGCGGGTTATGCTTGATTTCCTCGTCCGAGGGTTTGATACGTGATATCTGCTTGCCTGTAGCGCGGTGATTGCACACGCATACGGGGAACGACGGAGGACAAACGCAGTCGGTCGCAAATTCCTTAAACGCGGCTTTTACTATCCTGTCCTCGAGCGAATGAAAGCTTATTACCGCGAGCCGTCCGCCTTTTTCTATCAGACCGAATACGCCGCATATCGCGTCGTACAGTCCTTTAAGCTCGCCGTTGACCTCTATGCGTATCGCTTGAAAAGTCTTTTTTGCGGGATGTCCGCTCTTGCGGTACGGTACGCTGTCGCAAACGATCTTGCCGAGTTCGCCCGTCGTTTCGATCTTGGCTTTCTCGCGCCGACGCACTATCGCGTCCGCTATTCGCTTTGCAAAACTTTCCTCGCCGTACTTGCGCAAAATGTCCGCAAGCTCGCGCGGTCCGTAACCGTTTACCACGTCCGCCGCCGTGAGCTTTTGGTTCTTATCCATGCGCATATCGAGCGGACTGTCGAACCGATAAGAGAATCCGCGCGACGGATCGTCCAACTGCTTTGACGACACGCCGAGGTCCATCATTGCGCCCGCAATGCGCTCTATGCCCGCTCCGCGCAACAATGATACCGCGTTTTCGTATTGACCTTTAATGTACGTGACGTTGCCAGTGATATGCGATTTGCAGTAATCTATCGCGTCGCTGTCGCGATCTATGGCTACGACGTTGCCGCCGAGCGCGATCACCGCGCCCGTGTGCCCGCCGCCGCCGAGCGTACAGTCGAGATATGTTTTGTCCCTTTCCACTCTCAACGCGCCGACGGTTTCGTCCTTCATAACGGGTATGTGATACATGGCTATTTCTTTTTGGTTCGCCCGATCCGTTCGTCGAGTTCCGCCATGTATTTGTCGAACGTCGCCTCGTCCCATATTTCCACGTGATCCATAGCCCCGATCGAAACTATGTTGCGCTCTATGCCGACGAGCTTGGCGAGATTGGTGTTTAGCAAAACTCTGCCCTGCTTGTCCACCTCGCCGTCTTGCGTGCGCGAAAAGATCAGGCGGCGCTGCTCTTCCATGTCGAGGTCAAGTATATCTATATCCTTGAACCGCTTTTCGACCACGTTGGCATAGTCCTTTTCGGGATACACCATGAGACAGTCCGCAACGTGCACGTACATCTTTACGTTCGCGCCCAATTCTTTGCGAAAACCGACGGGTATTCTTACCCGTCCCTTTTCGTCTAATTGATGTCTGAACGTACCGGTGAACATTTGCGCTCCTTTGCATACTCTTTAGCGTTCGATATTTCCATTATACACCATTTGCTGACCACTTTCAACCCTTTTTGCCCATTTTTTGAAAAAATTTTAATATTTTTTTACATATTCGTGTTCGAGACGCTCAAAATCTGTACTTTACTCGACGCGAGCGTCAAAGCATTGACATTTTCGCGGCTACAATATATAATATGTTAATGGAAATTAACGAGATAAAAAAAGCACGCGAGCGGCTGCTCGGCACTGTGCATCATACGCCTTTGGAACGGTCGGACACATTTTCGAGACTGACCGGAGGCGACGTATATCTTAAGTGCGAAAATCTGCAAAAGACGGGATCGTTCAAGGTGCGCGGCGCGTTCAATAAAATATCGAAGCTCGAGCTTAAAGAGGGCTGCAAAGTTTTCAGTTGCTCGGCGGGCAATCACGCGCAGGGCGTGGCGTACTCGGCGACGCGGCGCGGAATCGAGTCGGTTATATATATGCCGCTGTCCACGCCTATCGCCAAAATTTCCGCTACCGAAGGTTACGGCGCAAAAGTCGTGCTGCACGGCGACGTATTCGACGACGCGCAAGCGCGCGCAATATCCGATTGCAAAGCGCAGGGCGGCGTTTTTATCCCGCCTTTCGACGACGAGGATATCATTGCCGGTCAAGGCACGGTCGGGCTTGAATTGTTCGACGACCTGCCCGACGCCGACGCAGTGCTTGTTCCCGCGGGCGGCGGCGGACTTTTGGCGGGCGTCGCGCTTGCGGTAAAAAGCGTTATGCCGCACGCCAAAGTATACGGAGTGCAAGCGGAAGGCGCGGCGGCGATAGCTCGTTCGTTCAAGCGCGAAACGACCGAGCTAAACAAAATATTCACGATCGCCGACGGCATTGCCGTAAAACGCCCCGGCGATATAACCATGAAATATATAAACAAGTATGTCGACGATATGCTTACCGTTTCGGATAACGAGATAGCCTCGGCAATCATCGCGCTTATCGAGCGCGCAAAAGAGATAGTCGAACCCGCAGGCGCGGCGGGGCTTGCGGCGGCGATTTGCGGAAGGTACGATTTTACGGGCAAAAAAACGATATGCGTGCTATCCGGCGGAAACATAGACGTCAGTTTTATCCACAAGATAATAGAAAAAGGTCTTATCAGCCGAGGCAGACAGATACGACTGTCGGTCGTGCTTTCCGATAAACCCGGCTCGCTCGAGGACGTCAGCCGCATACTCGCCCGCAACGGTGCGAACGTTATAGCCATACAGTACGACCGCGTAAACGCAGAACTCTCTCTCAACGAGACCATACTGCATATCACATGCGAAGTATCGGGAGCAGAACACGGAGCGCGCGTATTCGACGCGTTCAAGACCGCGGGATATATTTTGTTGTAATTAAGAATCCCGAATTGAAAAGAGATAAAGCGTTTGGGGCTTTATCTCTTTTTATTTGTTGAGCTTTATTTCCACTGCTTTATTCTTGATTTGATCGCACGAAGTCAGATAATACGGTATTCCGTTCTTATACACTATCGGCGTAGAGCGCACGTCCTTGCCGTGAATATGTCCGTAAACCACGGCGTTGACGTCGTATCGTTTGAACAGTGCGGTCACTTCGCTATCCTCGTACCGCGCGTTGAACGGCGGATAGTGGATCATGAATATCACGCTGTCGGCATCGAGTCGCTGTTTTTGCGCGCACGCGAGCGACATTTCCATGCGGATCAGTTCTCGGGCGAACAAGCGTTTGCCGTCCTCGCTCTTGTCGTCCGCGCTCCAACCGCGGCTGCCGCAAACGAGCACGTCGCCGAAACGTATACAGTCGTTTTGCACTGCGAAAACGCCTTTCGGCAATACCTGACGCACCGCGCCTATTCCCTTCCACCAATAATCGTGGTTTCCGCGAATGATCACTTTTTTACCGGGCAATCGCCCTATGTATTCGAGATCGGGCACGGCGGCGTCGAGCGTCATCGCCCAGCTCGTATCGCCCGCCGAAAGCACAAGATCGTCATCGCTCAAGTCCGCAAGCGAATTTTCTATATCGTCCAAGTAATTATCCCAAACCGCACCGAAAACGTTCATCGGCTTAGGATTATTGATCGACAAATGCAGATCGGAAACGGCGTAAATTTTCATAGTCCGCACGTCTCCAACACGCTTTCTATTCTGTCGAGCAATTGCTGTTTGCCACCGCCGTTGTGCGAACTCGTTACTATGAGATTATCTCGCGCAAGCCCGAGCGCGGCGGCTATGCTCAAGCGCGCGGCAGCGGCTTTGGATTTGCTCAGTTTATCCGATTTGGTAAGTACGACCGTGAACGGCAGTCCGAGTTCGCGTAAAAAGTTTATCAGCGTTTTATCGAGTTCGGACGGATCGCGGCGAATATCCATTAAGCACAGTACTTGCGCTATATCGTTGCACACATGAAAATATTTTTCGGTACGCGCGCCGAACTCGTCGCCTATCGATTTTTGCGCGGCGTGAAACCCGTAGCCGGGAAGGTCTACGAAATAGAATGTTTTTTCGGCTATCACCGAAAAAACATTGATCAATCGGGTACGCCCGGGCGTTTGCGACGTTTTGCACAGCTTTGCACCCATGAGCATATTCAATAGCGACGATTTGCCGCAGTTCGATCTGCCCGCGACGCAAATCTGCGGCGCGTACCCTTCGAGCATATCCGCATTTTGAAAGCTCTTTACAAAGCTTGCCGATTTAACGATCATATCAATGCCGCCGCAAACACCTCGTCGATCGTGCCGACGGGGATTATTGCGAGTTTTTCCTTTACTTCCGCAGGAATGTCGGGAAGGTCTTTTTCGTTTTCGCGCGGAATGATCAAACGCTTAAATCCGGCACGGAACGCCGCAAGCGATTTTTCCTTAAGTCCTCCTATCGCGAGCACTTTGCCGCGCAAAGTGACCTCGCCCGTCATAGTGACGTCGTGCGCAACCTTTTTGCCCGAGAACGCAGACATCAACGCCGTAGCTACCGTAATGCCCGCGCTCGGTCCGTCCTTGGGCGTAGCGCCCTCGGGAAAATGCAAGTGCATATCGCTTTTGGTAAATACCTCGGGATCGATGCCGTATTCGTCGGCGCGCGAACGCACGAGCGTAAGCGCTGTCATGCACGATTCTTTCATAACGTCGCCGAGACTGCCCGTTAGCTTTATCTCGCCCTTGCCGTCTTTTATGATAGCCGCTTCAATGCTCAGCGTAACGCCGCCTACGCTCGTCCATGCAAGCCCCGTAGCCACGCCCACTTCGTCGTTTTCCACGACCGAAACGTCTTTGAATTTGGGCGGGCCCAAAAATTCCGCAACTTCTTTTTTCGTGACTTTGAACGAGGACATAGGCTCTTTTTGCTCTACCGCTTTCAATGCGATCTTGCGCATGACCGTAGCGATCTCCCGTTCGAGGTTACGCACGCCGCTCTCGCGCGTGTATGCGGATATTATATTCATGATCACGGCGTCGCTCATTTCCACTTTAACGCCGCCAAGCCCGTTCGCCTCGATCTCTTTGGGTTTTAAGTAGCGCTTCGCTATCTGCAATTTTTCGTCGTAGGTATAACCCGAAAGTTCTATCACCTCGAGCCTGTCCAACAACGCGGGGTGTATGGGATCGAGCGAGTTTGCCGTGGTAACGAACATGACGTTGCTCAGATCGAACGGCATGTCGAGATAGTTGTCTTTGAAATTATAGTTCTGATTCGGATCGAGAACCTCGAGCATCGCGCTCGACGGATCGCCGTGGATGTCGCTCGTCATCTTGTCTATTTCGTCGAGCAAGAACACGGGATTATTTACGCCGGCTTGACGTATGCCGTTTATTATTCTGCCCGGCATAGCCGCGACGTACGTTCTGCGGTGTCCGCGTATTTCCGCCTCGTCGTGTATGCCGCCGAGCGACATGGTGACGAGTTCTTTGCCGACGGCGCGCGCGATCGACCGCACTATCGACGTTTTACCTACGCCCGGAGGTCCGACAAAACAGAGTATCGGCGCTTTGAAATTGCGCGTCAGTTTGTAAACGGCAAGATACTCGAGTATACGCTCTTTAACTTTCTCAAGCCCGTAATGATCCTCGTTGAGGACCTTGCGCGCCTTGTCGAGCGCAATGTCGTCATCGGTCGATTTTTTCCACGGCATTTCGAGAATAAGCTCGATGTACGCGCGCGCGACGGTCGCCTCGGGCGTAGACGGGTTCATTTTCTCGAGCCGCGCTATTTCTTTTTCGGCTTTGGAATAAGCAAGCTCCGGCATGTCGGACTGCGCCGCTTTGAGCTTTTCGCGAAGCTCGGCTATCTCGTCGACGTCCTCGCCTATCTCTTGCTTTAACGCTTTGATCTGCTCGCGTACGTAGTATTCGCGCTGGTTCTTGTCTATGTTTTGACGCACCTTTGCCGAGACGCGTTTTTCTATTGCGCGGATCTCGCTCTCGTTTACGAGCACTTCGAGTATTTTTTCAAACTGCTCGGACAGCTTGCGCATTTGCAATACGTTTTGCTTTTCGGCGTCGGACGATATCACGTAATTAGCTATGGTCGATACGAACCGTTCGCCGTCGTCTACGGAAAGCGTGCTCAGCACATCGCCCGGCATCTTCATATCGATGCGGCGAAATTCCTTGTACTGTTCTTCCAAACGCCGCTTGACCGCCTCGAAATACAACGGATCGTCCGGTTCGTAGCCGTACTCGCGCAGCGTTACCTCGAAATACGGATTGAGCGACACGTATCTGTCTATTTCCATGCGCCTATCCGCTACGAACACAACGCGCAACGCGTCGCCCGGAAGCCGCTGCGCCTGCTTGATCGTGGCGAGCACGCCCACGCGATAAATATCCTGCGGCGCGGGGTTGGTCGCTGTGGCGCGCTTTTGCGAAACCAAAAACACGCTCTCGCCCGTTTCTATAGCTTGAGTGATGGCATTGTACGACTTATCGCGTGACAGATCGAAATGCACCGATTGTCCCGGGAATACGACGTTTCCGCGAAACGCTATCATTTTGTACGTTTTGACCGAACGAACGTCTTTACCTTCGTCGGGATTTGTAAATGCGCTGTTATCCATATTCATTCTCTTATTATCGACAGATCGGCAACCGATCTTTTCTGCTATCTATTATAGCACATTTGCGGAAAATTTTCAACTGTTTTAACCGTGAGTAGTTCCGATCGATAAAACGGCTTTTGTCGTTTAATCGCGCATAACGCATTACTTTCTCGCAACGCCGCTTTCGTGCGCGGCTTGCTCGACCGCCGCCGACACCGTGCTTACCACGCGCTTATCGAGCGGCGAAGGCAAAATGTAATCCGCATTCAGCTCCGCGTCCGTCACAAGCCCCGCAAGCGCATGCGCCGCCGCGCGCTGCATTTGCGCGTTGATGTCGCTCGCGCGCGCATCGAGCGCGCCGCGGAATATTCCGGGGAACATGAGCACGTTGTTTATCTGGTTGGGCTGATTGGACGCGCCCGTACCCACTACCGCCGCGCCCGCCTCTATCGCCTCCGCACGCGTTATCTCGGGAACGGGGTTTGCGAGCGGGAATACTATCGGATCTTTCGCCATCGAGCGTATCATGTCTTTCGTGACTATTTTCGGCGCGGAAACGCCCAAAAACACGTCCGCGCCGCGAATTGCGTCGGCGAGCGTGCCGCAGATCTTCGTCTTATTGGTAACCGCGGCTATTTCCTCATGCGCATGATTGGCGTAATTCTCGCCCGCGACGAGCACTCCGCATTTATCGACGCACACAACGTCGCCCGCGCCCATTTCCATAAAGAACTTGGCTATGGCTATGCCTGCGCTGCCCGCGCCGTTTATAACGACGCGTACGTCGCCTATGTTCTTTTTAACAACGCGCAACGCATTCAAAAGCGCAGCCGCCGCCACTATAGCCGTGCCGTGCTGATCGTCGTGGAATACGGGAATATCGCATTTTTCCTTGAGTCTGCGCTCTATCTCGAAGCAGCGCGGCGCGGATATATCCTCGAGATTTATACCGCCGTAACTTTTCGAGACCGCCGCGACTATGTTTACTATCTCGTCGGCGTCCTTGGTGTCGAGACAGAGCGGTACCGCATCGATGCCCGCAAACGCCTTGAACAGCGCGCAC
>Ga0073906_1002340_pt1 | contig 25086 bp, 20 predicted proteins | sample Inofromicrocosms_FD_65485 | JGI IMG/M metagenome (GOLD analysis project Ga0073906, IMG submission 65485) | Mouse cecum microbial communities from Vienna, Austria - Inoculum for glucosamine and mucus D2O microcosms | ecosystem: Host-associated > Mammals > Digestive system > Large intestine >...
TTTTGCGCGTTTTTGTTAAAGAGATACTTAAAAAAATGGTAGGACGTGACAAATAAAACAAAGGCCATCCCCGCTTGTCATTTTTCTAAAAATATGGTAATCTAGAGATGCGTTTTACGATACTTGGGCACGTCGCATGGATGCCGTGCAAGGGGAGGTGGTGGCCTTGGGGAATTATTTGAATCCCGGGAACAGTGGTTTCATCGGAATTAGAAATGACATTTACGTGGATAAAAGCGAGATGATTCGTCTGGTTAACGAGACGATAGAGACACCAAGACGCCTGACTTGCGTCAGCCGTCCGCGTCGTTTTGGCAAGTCCTTTGCCGCCCAGATGTTATGTGCATATTATGATAGGAGCTGTGATTCGTCGGAATTATTCAAAGATTTGAAAATCGCGACAAATCAGGAGTTTACAGATTCCTATCGGAAGCATTTGAACAAGTATGACGTAATTTATCTTGACATGACGGCGGTGATTGGCGCGGTTCATGACAAGGACGACATTGTTCCTTTTGTGATAAGGAATGTCACCCGGGAGTTGGTGGAAGCCTATCCAAGGTTAAAGGTCGCGGAGGCTTTCCATGATACCTTGTCAAACGCGGTCGCTATCGCCGGGACGAAGTTCGTCATGATTATTGACGAGTGGGACGCGCCAATCCGGGAAGCCAGGAATAATGGGGAACTCCAGCAAAATTATCTGGAGTTTTTGCGCTCTTTGTTTAAAAACAGCGGTATGACGGCGAAGATTTTTGCCGCCGCCTATATGACGGGAATATTGCCAATTAAAAAGGATGGCTCCCAATCGGCGATTTCGGATTTTCAGGAGTATTCCATCATTTGCCCGATGGGGTTCGCGAAGTCCGTAGGGTTTACGGAAGAGGAAGTGCGTCAGCTGTGCGGGCGGTACGGACGGGATTTTACCATGATGAAATCGTGGTATGACGGGTACGAGTTGGAGGACGCGGGTTCGGTTTACAATCCGAATTCCGTGATGAAAGCGGTTCGCAGTAATAAATTTCACTCTTACTGGACGGAAACGTCCACCGCAAAAAGCCTGATGGATTATATCAGCCTGGATTTTGACGGGCTGTCAAAAACGATGGCTGAATTGATGGGAGGGATTGAGGTTCTGGTGGACACGAATGGTTTCGCGAACGACCTTGTCACTTTCAGAAACCGCAATGACGTGCTGACTTTGCTGGTTCATTTGGGTTATCTTGCCTATGATGAGGAGTTGAAAATGGCACGGATTCCAAATGAAGAGATACGGCTGGAGTTCGCCAGGGCCGTTCGCGACGTGAAGAGAGATGAGACCATCCGGCGTGTTCGCGAGAGTGACCAATTGATTTATGATACCATTCATGGCAATGCGAACGCGGTGGCCGCCCAGATTGAGAAGATTCATGCGGAAGAGACAGTACCGCTTTTCTATAACAATGAACAAGCGTTGCGAAGCGTGGTCAAATTGGCGTATTTCGGGTATAAGGATTATTATTTGAAATTTGAAGAATTACCTTCTGGAGATGGATATGCGGATATTGTATATTTGCCGAAAAAATCTTCCCCGATGCCTGCGTTGGTAGTTGAGTTAAAGTGGAATCAGTCGGCAGAAGGAGCGATTGTTCAGATTAAGAACCGAAGATATCCGGAAGTACTGCATGGATACGGCGGTGTTGTTTTGCTGGTGGGCATCGCTTATGACAAAGACGCGAAAGAAAAACGAAAACATACATGTGTGATTGAGGAGGTTAAATTATCATGAACGTCAGGTCAATGAGGAATGAAGTTTTGGGGACACGCGTGGTGAAGGCCATCGAGTCCCGCAACATGGAGGCGTATTATGTCAGGACGAAGGAGGAGGCCCTTGCGAAGGCACTGGAATTGATTCCGGCGGGCAGCACGGTGAGCTGGGGCGGCTGCGAGTCGGCCAAGGAAATCGGCCTTCTGGACGCGCTACATAACGGCGATTACGAGGTGCTTGACCGTGAGGACAAGATGACGCGCGAGGAAAAGCAGGAGGTCGCCCGCAAGGCGCTTACGTGTGACGTGTTTATCGGCAGTACCAACGCGGTCAGCGAGGACGGGGTGATGGTCAACATCGACGGGAACGCGAACCGGGTGGCGGCCTACGCGTTCGGTCCGAAGAGCGTGGTGCTCATTGTGGGCATGAACAAAGTGGTGAAAAGCGAGGAGGATGCCATGAGCCGGGCGCGCAACGAGGCGGCTCCGATAAACGCGCAGCGTTTCGGGATTGACACGCCGTGCGTGAAGAACGGAACCTGCTTTGACTGCAAGTCGCCGCAGTGCATTTGTTGCCAGATTCTGATAACGAGGTTTTCCAGGGAGCCGAAGCGGACCAAGGTCATCCTGGTGGATGAGAATTTGGGATTTTAAAAATTGCCGTCCGCGTTCGACCGGGGATGGTCGGTGATGATAGAATTTGACGAGCATTTTGGGAAGGGGACATATTTATGGAAGAAAAGAAGCAGGCGGGCCAGAAGCCGGGGGCAACGGGGCGGAAGGCGGCAGCGACGGGGCAGAGGCCGGCAGCGACGGGGCGGAAGGCGGGAACGACGGAGCCCGGCCGGCGGCGCAGGCGGAACGCGCGTCGCAAGGAAAAGGAAAACAAGAGCAAGGTGATTCCCGTCCTCTTGATCGTGGCCGTGCTCGTATTCTTGTTTTCCGGCTGCCAGCTGGCCATGTCGCTGTACCCGTATTTGGCGGGCGGCAAGGAGTACGACGAGGTGAAGGAGCTTGCGATAGAGTCGGATGACGTGGGGGACGGCTTCAAGGTGGATTTCGCGTTTCTGGCAAGGGAGAATCCGGACGTGGTGGCGTGGATCCGGTTCGAGGAGCCGGCAATTATCAATTACCCGGTCGTGCAGAGCAAGGATAATAATGAATATTTGACGAAGACGTTCTTTGCCAACGACAACAAGCTTGGCGCGATTTTCATGGACATGCGCAACACGTCGTTCAATGACCGGAACGTGTTCATTTACGGGCATAACCTGAAAATCGGCGGGGAAATGTTTTCCCAGTTGACGGAATATGCGGATGAGGAGTTTTGTAAGAAATATCCCTATTTTTATATTTACACGCCGGATGGCAAGACCCGCACGTACAAGGTTTTTTCGGCGTCGGTCGTGAAGGCGGAGGCCGAGAATTATACGCCGTCCTATTTGACGGAAAAAGATTTTACGGATTACCTGAAGGTATGTAAAAGATCGTCCAATTACGACGTGGACGTGGAGCTGGATGCCCAGTCCAAAATCGTCAGTTTGTCAACGTGCACGAACGTGCGGGACGACGAGCGGTTTTTGGTGCAAGGCGTGCTGGTGGACGAGGATTAGCCGGCGGACGGCGGCCGTGCGGCGGGTGCGCGGCCCCGTGGAAGGCAACGAGGATGAAGCATATGGCGGGACGATTTGAATTTGGCGTGGGAGACGTCATTTGGATGAAAAAGCCGCATCCTTGCGGCAGCAACGAGTGGGAAATATTGCGCGTGGGCGCGGACTTTCGCTTGAAATGCATGGGCTGCGCACACCAGGTGATGGTGCCGCGCAAGCTGGTGGAAAAAAATGTGAGGAAAATCCACAAAAAAGCTTGAAACGTGAAACATGTTATGGTAAGATAGGTACTTGTGACATGCCGTTTTGAAAAACACGGTTTTATTACAATCCTTGCTCCCGCGAGAAAGGCGGGGGCCAGAGACCATAAGGAGGTGCGAGACATGAACAAGTATGAATTGGCTGTTGTTGTCAGCGCAAAACTCGAAGACGATGCCAGGGCGGACGTGATGGAAAAGGTGAAGGCCTTAGTTACCCGTTTCGGTGGCGTCGTGACGGACGTCGATGAATGGGGTAAGAGAAGGTTCGCTTACGAAATTCAGAAGATGAGGGAAGGATATTATTACTTCGTCCACTTCGAGGCTGAGAGCACTGTTCCGGGTGAAGTGGAACAGCGTATCCGTATCATGGACAACGTTCTCAGGTATTTATGCGTAAGACAGGATGCATAAAGAGAAAGAGGTAATATATGAATAAAGTGATTTTGGTGGGTCGCCTGACGAGGGATCCGGAAGTGAGGTATTCACAAGGGGACAATGCGACGGCGGTTGCAAGGTATACGCTGGCGGTGGACCGCAGGTTCAAGCGGGACAACGAGCCGACCGCGGATTTCATTCCGTGCGTGGTGTTCGGGCGTTCCGGGGAGTTCGCGGAGAAGTATTTCCGCCAGGGGATGCGGGTGTCCGTGTCGGGGCGCATCCAGACCGGCAGCTATACGAACAAGGACGGCGCGCGCGTCTATACGACGGAAGTGATTGTGGAGGAGCAGGAGTTCGCGGAGAGCAGGGCCGAGAGAGAGGCAAACGGCGGCGGTTCTTCATTTAATAACAACTCCTATAACAACAATTCCTACAACAATAACTCCTATAGGCAGTCGGCGCCGGCTCCGTCACCAAGCGGGGACGCGGGGGACGGCTTCATGAACATCCCGGATGGGATTGACGAGGAGCTGCCGTTTAATTAACCATGCTTATGGCCGATAAAATCTGCCGTGAGTATTGCGCCGGCCGCAGCCGTACAACGGCATAATTCCGTATATGGTTGTGCGCGTCACAAGATACCGGGCGGCAGGTTTATCCGGGGCCCGGCATGACGGGGACCTTCACCAAACATCTTCCGGTCAAAGGGACGGGAAGGGGTTACAGTTCAGCCTTGGCGGCTGTAACGGGAAGGACGATAATAGGAGGTAAGGACGATGGCTTACGAAAAAGCAGGCAAACCCGAGGGCGGATTCAAGAGAAGAGGCCCGGTGCGCAGAAGGAAAAAAGTTTGCGTATTCTGTGGGAAAGAAAATAACGAGATTGATTACAAAGACGTGGCAAAGCTGAAGAAGTACATTTCCGAGAGAGGGAAAATTCTTCCGAGAAGGATTACCGGGAATTGTGCGAAACACCAGAGGGCTTTGACAGTTGCCATCAAGAGGGCGAGACACATTTCCTTGATGCCGTACGTTCAGGATTAATGAGGCGACGGGTGCCATTACATTGCGTAGTGGTACCCTTTTTTCATGTCATGGGAAACTTCGTTCCCCGTGATATGAAATCATGGGGAGTATGCGTGCGTGCGCGAAAAAATTTTGCCGCCGGGGAACCGTAAACGGCGCGCGCGGTTCGCAAGCGAAACGTCCCGCGGCTTTAAGGAAAAATCAAATGTAACGATTTGGTTAATATTTGGTTACAGAAGGATTACATTGATTTAACTTCGTCAGAAAAGTGTGGATTAACAAAAAGAAAAGTGATATACTATAAATACTTTTTGTGTCATCATGCGCGGCGTTGGCCGCGGACGTGCCTTTTATATCTTGCCGGGCCTGGCGGGATTGGCAAGTGCGGGGTTTTATGAATGGAGAGGAATCATGAAAAACAATATACAATTGAAGGGCAAGCTCGGGATGTACATGCGGTGGCCGCTGTTGATGTCCCTGCTTCTGGTAGGGTTGAACGTCTGGATGTATTTTGTCAACCGCAAGGCGGGCTATTTGATGACGATATTCGTCGTGGTTTATATCGTCATCGTGGTGGCGTTGTATTTTTATAACCGCTCCCGGGTGTTGGATGAGATTTTTGAATTTTCCATGGAGTACCAGGCTGTTTCGAACGTCCTTTTGCAGGAAATGTCGGTGCCGTACGCGGTCGCGCTCGCGGATGGCAGGGTGGTCTGGGCGAATGACAGTTTCTGGGACATTTTTTCTGATATAAAGAGAAACGAGCGGCACATACAGCAGCTGATTCCCGAATTGAACCGCAGCATGTTTCCCAAAGAGGACATGAGGCACATGGAGCTGGAACTGGAGTGCAGGCAGCATGACTACCGGGTGGAGCTCAACATGGTCTCCATGCAAGGGTTTAACGAGCAGGAATCCTTGCTGGAGATTCCGGAAGGCCAGCAGTATTTCATCACGCTTTACATGACGGACGTGACGGAACTGAATTCCTATATCGAGGAAAACGAAAACCAGCGGCTGATCGCGGGCCTCATTTACATTGACAATTATGACGAGGTGATGGAGAGCGTGGAGGAAGTGCGCCAGTCCCTTCTGGTCGCGCTGATTGACCGCAAGATTAACAAGTATATCGGCGACGTTGACGGCATTGTCAAAAAGCTGGAAAATGACAAGTATTTCATCGTGATTAAAAAGGAAAGCTACAAAAGGTTCGAAGCGGACAAGTTCTCCTTGCTGGAGGAGGTCAAGCAGGTGAACATCGGGAACGCGCACAGTGCCACGCTCAGTATCGGCTTGGGGCTGAATGCCGCGACCTACGCCCAGAGTTACAATTACGCCCGCGCGGCGATTGACTTGGCGCTGGCAAGGGGCGGTGACCAGGCGGTCATCAAGGATTGCCACGGAATTACATATTTCGGCGGCAAGAAGGAGCAGACCTCGAAAAACACCCGTGTCAAGGCGCGCGTGAAGGCCGAGGCGTTACGCGAGTTCATCGAGTCCAAGGACCAGGTGCTGGTGATGGGGCACAGGATTGCGGACGCGGACAGTCTTGGGGCGTGCGTCGGCATTTCCCGGGCCGTGAAGGCGTTGAAGAAGAAGGCGTGCATCGTGATGGACGGGGCACAGGCGGCGGTGCGCCCGCTTTATGACGAGCTTTTGGAAAATTCTGAATATGAATCGGACTTTTTCCTGACGCCGGAGAAGGCGATGGACCACATGACGGATGGCACGATGGTCGTGGTGGTGGACACGAACAAGCCGCAGATGACCGAGTGTCCTGAACTTTTGAAGAGGGCGAAGACGATTGCCGTGCTTGACCACCACAGGCAGAGCGACAACATTATTGAAAACGCGATTCTTTCCTATATAGAGCCATATTCCTCGTCCACTTGCGAGATGGTGGCGGAGGTGCTGCAGTATATTGTGGAGGATATCCGTATTCCGCAGGTGGAGGCCGACTGCATGTACGCCGGGATCATGATTGACACGCGCAATTTCATGAATCGGACCGGGGTGCGGACCTTCGAGGCGGCGGCTTTCCTGCGCCGGTGCGGGGCGAACATCACGAAGGTGCGCAAGATGTTCCGTGATGACATGGAATCATACCGTGCCAAGGCGGAGGCGGTGCGCATGGCGGAGGTGTACCGCGAGCAGTACGCGATTGCCGAATGTCCGAGCGACATCGAGAACCCGACCGTGCTGGGTGCGCAGACGGCCAACGAGTTGCTGGACATCAGCGGTATCAAGGCATCCTTCGTGTTGACGATTTACCAGGGAAAGACGTTCCTTAGCGCGCGTTCGATTGACGAGGTAAACGTACAAGTAATCGCGGAGAGGCTGGGCGGCGGCGGCCACATTAACGCGGCCGGGGCGCAGTTCGACCACACGGACGTTGACGAGGCGATTCGCTCGTTAAAGGCCGTGATTGACCAGATGATAGAGGAAGGAGACATATAAAATGAAAGTGATTTTGTTGGAGGACGTGAAGTCCCTTGGAAAAAAAGGCGAGATTGTCAGTGTAAACGACGGGTACGCGAGGAATTACATCTTGCCCAAGAAATTGGGCATCGAGGCGACCGGGAAGAACATGAACGACTTGAAGCTGCAGAAGAGCAACCAGGAAAAGATTGCCAGGGAGAACCTCGAGGCCGCGCGGAAGTTGGCGGGAGAGCTGGAGAAGGGGCAAATCGAGCTGGCCATCAAGGTCGGCGAGGGCGGCAAGTCCTTCGGCTCCATTTCCGGCAAGGAAATCGCGGTGGCGGTCAAGGAACAGATGGACTTGGAAGTTGACAAGAAGAAAATCCAGCTCAAGGAGGCTGTCAAGACCTTGGGAGAGCACATGGTGCCAATCAAGCTGCATTCGCAGGTGACGGCGCGGCTGAAACTGATCGTGAAGGAAGAGGCGTGACGGCGTGGCCAGGAGTAGCCATGAATCGTCATGAAAGTAAGGAAGTTACGTTGCACTAGGCTCGAAAGGAAACTCCGCACGACTAGGTTCGAAAGAACCTCGCCAAGGAGTGCGGAGTGCATTCACACTAAGCTCGTGTGAAACTTCTCTAAGTGTTCATTGCAAGTGCTTATAGTAAGGGGTTATACCAGATGGAAGAAGCGGTCATTAAGCGGATATTGCCGCACAATACGGAAGCGGAGCAGGCGGTCATCGGGGCGATGCTTTTAAACAAGGACGCGATTTCGGAGGTCTCCGGGCTTTTGGCGGGGGCGGACTTTTACCAGCCGGCTTATGGAGTCCTTTTTGACACCATGGTGGAAATGTTCCAGCAAGGGAAACTGGTGGACATGATTACGTTGCAGGATTACCTGAAGGCGAAAAACGTGCCGCCGGAAATCAGCGACATGGAGTATGCGCGGGACTTGCTCGCGGGCGTCCAGACTTCGGCCAACGTCAAACATTACGCGCGGATTGTCGGGGAGAAGGCGACGTTGCGCAGACTGATCAAGATTACGGAAGAAATCGGAAACACCTGCTACATGGAAAACAAGCCGTTGGAAGAGATTTTGAACACGACGGAAAAGAAAGTGTTCGAACTGGTGGAGCGGGGCAACTCGCAAGAGTTCGTGCCAATCAAGCAAGTGGTCCTGAACACGCTGGAAATCATTGAGCGGGCGTCAAAGACGAAAGGGAACGTGACCGGGGTGCCGACAGGCTTTATCGACCTGGATTACAAGCTGTCGGGACTGCAGCGCTCCGACTTGATACTGATTGCGGCCAGGCCCTCCATGGGAAAGACGGCGTTCGCGCTCAACATCGCGCAGAACGTGGCGTTCCGCCAGCACAAGGCGGTGGCCATTTTCAGTTTGGAAATGTCAAAGGAACAGTTGATGAACCGGTTTTTCTCCTTGGAGTCGCACGTGGACGCGCAGATACTGCGGACGGGAAATTTGAAGGACACGGATTGGGAAAAACTGATTGAAGGGGCCGGGGACATCGGAAAGTCCCGGATGATTATCGATGACACGTCGGGCATCTCGATTGGCGAGATGCGGTCGAAGTGCCGCAAGTACAAGCTGGAACAAGGGTTGGACCTGATTATCATCGACTATTTGCAGCTGATGAGCGGAAGCGGCGGCAGGAGCAACGAGAGCCGCCAGCAGGAGATTTCGGAAATTTCCCGTTCCCTGAAGGGGCTGGCAAGGGAACTGAACGTCCCGGTGATTGCCTTGTCGCAGCTTAGCCGCGCGGTGGAGTCGCGTACCGACAAGCGGCCGATGCTCTCCGACCTGCGCGAGTCGGGAGCCATCGAGCAGGACGCCGACGTGTGCATGTTCATTTACCGGGAGGATTATTACATTCCCGACACGGAGGATAAAAATATCGCCGAAATCATCATCGCCAAACAGAGGAACGGCCCGATTGGAACCGTTCGGCTGGCTTGGATGCCGCAGTACACGAAGTTCGGGAACGAACTGCGGCACCAGGAAGGATGATGGGAGTAAAAGAGGCTGTCGGGAAATGACTGCAGGCCCACAATATATGCCGTGGCGCATCTGGATTCGCCGCCATATATTGTGGGTTTTCTGCATTACCCGACAGCCCCTTTTTGTCCTCGTCATTATGTAAAAAGTTTTTTGAATGCCCCCACGGGCGCACTCTCGGCCGCCTCCCTACGATATGTCTGTTGTTGTCGGATAAGCTGGTCAAGCTTGCGGTAATGTTCTTCCTCCTGGTGTTCTTGTGCCTGGAACAAGAGGTCGATTTCCCGGCACACGTTGGACGTGACTCGGCGGCTGATGTTTTTCTCCAATACCTGGTTGTTGGAGGTGATGGCCTCGGTTATGACGTCGCCGAATAGCGCGCGTACTTGTTCCAAGTGCGTGACCTCGATGACTTCGGCCGTCCTGTCGTTTGCGGCCCGGCCGGGGAGCGGGGCGTCTGCCTTATGCGGAACGGTCAGCGTCGTCTCATGGGAGGCGACGTCCGTGGCGGAATTGTCCGCGGTTAAATGATCTGCCATTGGGCCGCTCGTGGCCGGATTGTCCGCCATTGGGTCGTCCGTGGCCAAATTTTCCACCACTTTGGAAGTTGACGCGGCCGTGTCGTTTGCCATTCTGGAAACCGCGGCCGTCGCGTCGTTCGCCATTTTGGAAACCGTGGCCGCCGCCTTTTCCGTCATTGGGCCACTTGCGTCTGCCGATGTTTGCGCGTCGGCAAAATCCGTCTTGGAACGCGTCCCGTCCACGGATGTTTCCGTCAGGCTGGCCAGGACGGATTCGACAGATTTGGATGAATCTGCTTTTTGCAGGCAGCGTGCCATGGCCACGCTTGCATGATTCTGGCGGTTGCCGCCTAAAGTCTCCGGCATCGGTGACGAAGGTGCGACGCCCGCCGCATCGGTCCGTGGGGAGGACCCGGCACTTCCCGCGCCGGTTCGTGATTCGTGGACGCTTGTCCCACTTTCTGCCTGCGCCATGTTTTTTTCTTCCGTCTTTTTCCGGCGGAGCTCGGTCAGCTTCGGAATCAAAGTCTTTAGTTCCCGAAGCAGGATGCCTTCATTTTTCAGTTTTTGAATACAAAGAAATAGTTGTATGTCATCTTCCGTATAATATCGGTGTCCCATTTCCGTGCGGCCGATATGTAGTCCGAGTTCCTCTTCCCAGTATCGCAGGACGTGGGCTTCTACTTGAAGCTTTTTCGCCGCTTCGGAAATCATAAATCTAACTTCACCCATATTACTCAGATGCCTCCTTAAGCGAGTATGAAATACCATGATATTATTACCATGCATCAAGTATAACATAAAAATACGGCTGGGAGTAAAAAAGCGTTCGTCAAATTGGGACAAGAAAAGACATCCCGGTGATAGGGATGCCTTTCCTATGTAGCCATTGTCTCCAAATCTTACAAGCTGATTGCGTCGGACGGACATCCGTCAGCACAAGCGCCACACTCGATGCACTCGTCAGGGTTGATTTCGTATTTGCCATCGCCCTCGCTGATAGCGCCAACCGGACATGTGGACTCGCAAGCGCCACAAGATACGCAGTCATCACCGATTACATATGCCATAGCAGTGTTCCTCCTTTTAAATAATAGTGAACTTCGTTACCATGGACGGCCGTGGCCGTCAACCGTAACTGGGCTTCCCTTGTATTGTATAATATTTGCCCTATAAATACAAGAGAAGATTTTTAGGAAAGTGGCGGAAAAATGTTTTTTTTATCCAAACTGTCGAAAAATCACAAATATTGCCCTACGATTTTAATAAAAATTAAGGAAATTTCCCCTTTTCTTTTTGGAAAAATCGTGTATGATAGGAAGAGGAAAATTTGACCGGACGTTCAAGGCGGCAAGGCGGGCGTTCGGTACATGAAAACAAGACGATGGGAGTGCGTGGAACATGAACGGAAAATTAAAAGTGACGGCAGCGGTGGTGCTACTGGCGGCGATGGTCTTCAGTGCGTGTACGAAAGAGGAACAGCCACAGTTTACCGGAGAGGGAACGCAGGAGCCGGAGTATCAGGCGCATTTGGACGCGGTTTCCCCGTCGGCTTATAGGAACGTACAAGGGCTCAATTTGGAACCAGGTACATATATATCCATTATCGGAAAAGAAGAGTCTTCCGCATATTCGAAGGAACTGAACAAGGGCGTGATGCAGGCGGCCGAGGACTTGAACACGTTGCTCGGGTACACGGGAAGCGACCGAATCAAGGTGGTATACAACGGCGCCGCGAAAAGCGAGGACATAGGCGAGCAGGTCAACATTTTGGACGAGGAATTGTCCCGTTATCCTGACGTGCTCGGAATCGCCAGCGTGGACGAGGATGCCTGCACGGTCCAGCTGGATTTGGCGACCAGCAATGGCATCCCTATTATCGCGTTTGATTCGGGAAACGTGCACCCGGGAATTTTGTGCACGGTCAAGACGGACAACGCGGACGCGGCGCGGACGGGCGCGTACAAGCTGGCGGACGAAATTGGCGGCGCGGGACAGGTCTTACTGCTGGTAAATGATTCCGAGTCGGAGTCGTCCAGGGAGCGGACGGAAAGTTTTTTGCAGGAAATGAGCGAAAACCACCCGGATATCGAGGTCGTGGAGACGATTTACCTGGACGATTTGGCGAAATATAAAAGGCGGATCGTGGAGGAAAAGGCACGCGAGCTGGAAGCGGGCGGCGTGGAAGATGGCACGGGGCAGGACGGCATGACCGAAAACGGGGCACGGCCGGACGGTGTTGGCCAAGGCGGGGCGGCAGGAAACGAGGCCGGCCAAAATAATGCGGCAGGAAATGCGAGTGGCCAAGATAACGCCGTGGACAATGCGCGGGAGACAAGCGGAAGCGTGACGGATGGAACGCGGCCAGGCGAAGCGGCGGCCAACCTGGAAGGCCAGGAAAATGAGGGAACCCCGGCGACTTCGGATGCCGCGGGGATGACGGATGAAGAAAAGACGGCGATGGTCAATGCCATGTCGGATGAGGACGTATACGCCTACTATTTGGAGAAGTATCCAGACTTGAAGGGGATGTTCGGAACCAGCTTCTCGGCGACGCAGGCCGGGTTGAAGGCCTTAAGACGGGCGGAAAGGTTGGAAAATGTTTCCTTAATGGGATTTGATGCGGGGAAAGAACAATTGGAGGCGTTGAAAAACGGGGAAATCAAGGGACTGGTCGTACAGAACCCGTTCGGCATGGGATACGCGGCGGTGGTCGCGGCGGCACGTACCATACTTGACCAAGGAAACGAAGCGCAGGTGGATACCGGATATACGTGGGTGACGCAGGAAAATATGGAAGACGCGGCCATCAAGAGGATGCTTTACGAATAAAAAGGAGGGGGCTGTCGGGAAACGGGGCAAAAAAGTGCTATTTCCCGACAGCTCCCTTTGGTAAGGAAAAAATAAATTCGGTTCCGACCCCCTCGGTACTGATGACGTTGATGTGCTCATCGTGGGCTGCGATGGCCTCCTTGACGATGGAGAGCCCAAGACCGGTGCCCTTTTTGTCCTTGCCGCGGGACGCGTCGGACTTGTAAAATCGTTCCCATATTTTTCCGAGGTCCTTTTTGGGAATGCCGACCCCGTTGTCCTTGACGGACGTAAAAATCTTGCTTCCTTTCCTCGTGACCTCGATGGTGATGGTGGAATCGTACTCGCTGAATTTCACCGCATTGTCAATCAAGTTGTATAGAACCTGCTGAATCTTACGCTTGTCGGCATGGACCGTGACCTCGCCGGGCAACAATAACAATTCAATGCTGACCCGTTTCTCGGTTCCCGCCCCCTCGAAGGAGGCGGCGGTTTGCTTTAATATTGCCTGCAGGTCAAAATTACTTTTGTCCAGCATGTGCTCCTTCGTGTCAAATTCATTGAGCGTCAAAAGGTCTTGTGTCAGATCGGTCAGCCGTTCCGTTTCGAACAAAATGATTTTCAAATATTTTCCATATAACTCGGGCGGTATCGTGCCGTCACTCATCGCCTCGACGTAGCCCTTGATGGAGGTCAGCGGCGAGCGGAAGTCGTGCGAGACGTTTGCCACTATTTTTTTCTGGTAATCCTCCATGTCCTTGAGCTGCGACGACATGGAATTGAGCGAGGCGGAGAGGTATCCCATCTCATCCTGCGTGTAAACCGGAATTTCATAGCCCAGGTTGCCGGAAGCATACTGCGCGGCGGCCTCCGTGATTTGCCGCAGCGGGAGGTAGACGAAAAATTGGAATCCGAGCAAAATCAGGAAGGCCAGTACATATACGACCGCCAGGGTGATGTAGACAGGCCGCATCATTGCCTTGCATGCCGCGTCAATGTCGGCCATCGGTTTGTGAATGAGGAGATAACCATCCGTGCGGAAGCCCTGGATGACCGGGGCAATGAACGTGAGCACCTCTTCATCAAAATAATCGTGGTAATTTCCCGCGACATAGCGTTCGCTGCCCGTTTCCGCCGGGTTGAAGTCCACGATGGACTCCGGCACCGCACCGTGCCCATAAGTCGCAAAGGCGATGCGGTTTCCGTCGGCGTCGACAAACCAGAGGGCAGCGTCGAGGTAAAGCTGGGCGGCGTTTAGCTGCACCTGGATTTCACGTGGGGTCACGTTTTCGGAAAAATAGCCGGGCAGGTAGGAGGCGGCCAGGAAATTCGCCTCCTTGTAAATGCTTTCGGACACGGAATCCGCGATGCGTTCCTTCACCAGGTGCTCCCCCAGCGTCGCGGTCGTGAAAAGGCTTAAAAACCCGAAAATAATATATAGGATGATAAATTTTAAATACAAAGTGCTTTTCATAAATATTTCCTTTAATGCCACGATTCACGGCCGCTTCATTACGCATGCACACTTGTCGTGCCTTACGGCACTCCGGTCCCGCTTCTTACGGAGCCAGGACTGCTTATGCGTGGTAAATCGTACTATCTTGTTTCAAATTTATAACCAATCCCCCAGACGGTGCTCAGCCGCCAGGAATCGTGGTCCTTGATTTTTTCCCGCAGCCGCTTGATGTGCACGTCGACGGTGCGGGTGTCCCCGATGTATTCGTATCCCCAAATCCGGTCGAGAAGCTGCTCCCTCGTGAACACCTGGTTTGGCGAGGAGGCGAGGAAATACAACAGTTCCAGTTCCTTCGGCGGCATTTCCACCGCGGTTCCGTCGCACTCGACGGAATAATTGGTCAGGTTGATTGTGAGGCCGTCCATTTCCACGCACTTGATTTTCTCGGCCTTGGGAACTTCCGGCTTGGGAACTTGCGTACGCCTTAGCACAGCCCGTACGCGCGCCACCATCTCCTTGGAATCAAACGGCTTCATGACGTAGTCGTCGGCGCCAAGCTCCAGTCCCAGCACCTTGTCAAAGACCTCGCCCTTGGCGGAAAGCATGATAATCGGGGTTTGCGACTTGGCGCGGATTTCACGGCAGACCTGGTAGCCGTCGATGCCGGGCAGCATTAGGTCGAGCAGGACGAGGCTGGGATGCCAGGAGTCGTGCTCGCGCAGGGCGTCCTCCCCGTTGTAAACGATTTTCGTTTCAAAACATTCCTTTGTCAAATATAACGAAATCAATTCGGCAATATTTTCATCGTCATCGACAATTAAAATCTTCTGCTTCGATACCATGATGGTTCGTAACCTCCGTCTTCTATAATATTGGTGCAAACTCTATGATACTTACGAATTGCTACGCACTACGTGCTCTCGCAATTCTAAAACACCTCAAATCCGCTCATTTTCCTACGGAAAATGGCTACTTTTTGGTGTTTTGCGGGCCCAAAGCCATGTGTTGACATGCAAGCATGTCATACATGACCTTTTGACCCTGGTATCATTTGAACTCCACGATAGTAACGCCGGCGTCGCCCTCGCCGTATTCCGCCAAGTGGTAGGACTTGACGTGCCTCTGGCGGCGCAGGTATTCGTGGATTCCCTTGCGCAACGCCCCGGTGCCCTTTCCGTGCACGACACGCACGCTGTCCAGATGCGACAACACCGCGTCGTCCAGATATTTGTCCAGCTCGGAGACGGCCTCGTCCACCGTCTTGCCCAGCAGGTTGATTTCCGGGCTGACGGAGAGCGACTTGCCCATCTTGAGCCGTCCTTTCGAGGTGCCGTTGGTTCGCTTCGGCGCATAATTGTTTTGCTCTTCGATGATTTCCAGGTCGGAAATATTGACCTGCGAGCGCAAAATGCCCATCTGGACGGTCACGTTGCCCCGCGAGTCAGGCAGCGAACTGATGGTTCCGGTCAGGTTCATGCTGAGCACCTTGACGGACTCGCCCAGCTTGAAATCGGAAGGCTTGTGGGCCTTGCGCGACTTCTGCGCCTTGAGCGCGTTTGCGGCGGAAGTCTCTTGCAGTTTCTTGCGCAAACGCTCCCGCTCCTTCTCCATTTCGGCGGCGGAGATGCCCTCCTTGCCAAATTTGCGGAAGTTCTTCATCGTCTCGTCGGCCAGATCCTTGGCCTCGCGTAAAATGGCGGCCGCTTTTTCGTTCGCTTCTTTTAAAATACGTTCGCGCTGCGCGTCCATCTTCTCCTGCTTCTGCCGCGTCTGCGCCTTCAGGCTTTCTGCATCCCGCTTGTGGGCGGCGATTTCCTCCCGCTCCTTCTCGATGGCGCGCTTCTTGTTTTCCAGGTCGTTTAACAAGTCCTCGAAAGACAAGTCCGACTCGGTAAGTCTCGCCCTGGCGTCCTCGATAATGTAGTCGGGCAGCCCCAGCTTGCCGGAAATGGCGAACGCGTTGCTCTTGCCGGGAATGCCGATCAGCAGCCGGTAAGTGGGACGCAGGCTCTCCACGTCGAATTCGCAGCAGGCATTTTCCACGCCCGGGGTGGAAAGCGCGTACACCTTCAATTCGCTGTAATGTGTCGTCGCCATCGTGCGGATGCCCCGTGCGTGGAGGTGCTCCAAGATGGCCGTGGCCAACGCCGCGCCCTCCGTCGGGTCGGTTCCCGCGCCCAATTCGTCAAAAAGCACCAGGGAACGTTCGTCCACCTTCCGCAGGAAAGAGACGATGTTGGTCATGTGCGAGGAAAACGTGCTCAGGCTCTGCTCGATGCTCTGCTCGTCGCCAATGTCGGCATACACCTGGGTAAATACCGCCAGTTCCGAGTGGTCCGAGGCCGGGACGTGGAGCCCGGCCTGCCCCATCAGGGTGAACAGCCCCACGGTCTTTAAAGAAACCGTCTTGCCGCCGGTGTTCGGCCCGGTAATGATGAGCAGGGAAAAATCCTCCCCAAGCGAGACCGTGATTGGCACGACCTTTCGCGGATCCAAAAGCGGGTGCCGTCCGTTGCGGATGCGGATGCGCCCCTCGTCGTTAAAAATCGGCCGACTGGCGTTCATTTCCAACGCAAGCTGCCCCCTGGCAAAAATAAAGTCCAGGTCGGTCAGTATTCGGTAATCGGTACGGATTTCCTCGATGTATCCGGCCGCGTCGCCGCTTAGGCGGGCCAGTATGACCTGGATTTCCTCCTGCTCCTTCGCGTAGAGCTCCTTCAAGTCGTTGTTCAGCTTGACCACCGCCATCGGCTCGATAAACAACGTGGAGCCGGTCGAGGACTGGTCGTGGATCATGCCGCTCACTTGTCCCCGGTACTCGGACTTGACCGGGATGCAATAACGGTCGCCCCGCATGGTAATGATGGGATCTTGCAAATATGTCCGCAAGGAACCGCTCACCAGAGCGTTCAGCGTGGAATGGATTTTGTCGTTCATCACGGCCATGCTGCGGCGAATGTGTTTCAAAGTGCTGCTGGCGTCGTCGCTGATTTCATCCTCGCTGACGATACAACGCTCAATCTCGTTGGAGAGCAATGTAAGCGGCTCGAGTTGTTCAAAATAAGCGTCAAGGCAATCCGCCGTCTGCTCCTGCGTGTCGCGGCGGCCATAAGCCTTGGCCCGGCCTGCCGTCTGCAAAAGCTTGCAAATGCGCAAAAGTTCCGTGATGCCAAGCACGCCGCCAATTTCCAATCGCTTCAAGGACTCCTCGACGGGGGCGGCGTCACTTAGGGAAATGCGCCCCTTTCCGACAATCCGCGTAAACGCGGCGGCCGTCTGCTCCTGCATCGTCTCGATTCGCCCGAGCTCCGACAACGGCTTTAAGCGGCGGCAGAGCTGCTTGCCCCGGAAGGAGGAGGCGCGCTCCTCCAAAAGGGCGATGATTTTGTCATATTCCAATTTATATAAAGACTTCTGGTTCATATGGATTCCCCCTCATTGAAATAAATCGTACCGTGATATTGGAAATCACGTGTCCGATATCTATTGTATCGTATTTAAAGAAAATTGAAAAGGGAAAAATGTGGAGAAGAAAAAAATAGTAATAGAACAGTTACTATTCACGGGTAACTATTGAACAATTGGCAGAAATCGGTTATACTGTGGATGGTGGTAAATACGGGTTATGGGGAAAAAGTTCAAAAAATGCAGGGAGGAACAAGGCCGTGCAGGATGAACGACAAAGAAAGAATCAGGATGGGCAGAGGCAACTGCCAAACGGGCGAGGGGCATGGGCGGAAACGACCCCTCCGCCTGGTGCGGGTCATGAGGAGAAGAGTTTGGAATCCGCGCCTGGCGCGGGCCGTGAAGAGAAGGGTTTGGAATCCACACCTGGCGCGGGCCGTGAGGAGAAGGGTTTGGAATCCACGCCTGGCGCGGGCCGTGAAGAGAAGGGGTTGGAATCCACGCCTGGCGTGGAATCGGAGGAGCAGTTCGCGTTTTTACAAGAAAAGGTCAAATCCCGGGAGAAGAAGCGGGGAGAGCGTTTTTTCAAGGTGGTGTGGGCGGCGGTATTGGGCCTGGTGTTCGGCGGCTTTGCCTGCGCCGGCTTTTACGCGCTGACCCCGTTGATGGAGAACGCCCTTCGCGAAAGGCCCGGCGAGGTCACGATTCCCGAGGACGAGGAGCTCCCGGAAGTGGAACCGACAGAGGACGAGGTGGTGCCGGAGATGCCCGTCTTGACGGTGGAGGACTATAAGGAAATGATGCAGAGCCTCTATTTGGTCGCCCGGGACGCGGAGCAGTGCCTCGTGTCCGTGCAGGCCGTGGGTGGCGCATGGGTGGAGAATGACGCGCGCGACGCGGGGAGCGTCACGGGAATCATCGCCGCCGACAATGGCTGGGAAATTTTAATCGTGGCGGATCACGCCGTCTGCGCCAATGTCGCGGAGGAGGAAAATCCACAATGGGCGGTCACATTTTATGACGGTGCAAGTTTCCCGGCCTCGTTGAAAAAAAGAGATAAAAACCGGGGGCTGGCAGTATTTACGGTGAACCGCATGCAGCTTTCGGAGAATACGAAAAACGGCATGCAAACGGTCGTCTGGGGCAATTCCAATGTTGCCTCGCGGGGCGACGTGGTGATTGCCCTGGGAAATATGTTCGGATATGGTGACGGCCTGGGCTATGGTGTCATCAGCTCCAAGAAATATGACGAGCAGTTTGCCGACGCGAGCTGCGGCGTGCTGGCGACGGACATCGCGGTGTCGTCCGGCGGCACCGGGGTGCTTGTAAACCAGAGGGGCGAGGTGTTGGGCCTGGTTCGTGGCAGCATTTGGCCGGAATCGGCCAACCCGACGGCCAACGCGCTGGCCATCTCCGACTTGAAGCCGGTGCTGGAGATGCTTTTGAACGGGGAGAGCGTGCCCTATGTCGGAATCCGGGGGACGAGCGTGACGGAAATCGTTTCGGCAGAACAAGGATTGCCGCGCGGGATGTACGTGACGCAGGTCGTGGAAGATTCCCCGGCCATGTACGCGGGCATTCAGAACGGCGACATCATCCAAAAGGTGGGCGGCACGGAAGTGGCGGGGGCTTCTTCTTATGAAAAAGCGGTGCTCAAATGCAAGACCGGGGCACAGGTGAAGGTAAAAGGAAAACGCCGGGGCAACGGGGGCTACGTGGACGTGGAATTCGTGGTGACGGTCGGGAGCCAGGAGTGAAAGAATTACCAATTGTGCGGTTGCTAATCCGATAATGGACTGTCCCTGCAATAAATTAAATTCCAGTCTGTTATCGAATTGCAACCGCATGGTTGAAAAAAATTTAAGACAGGAAGGTTTGACAGAATATGAGATTTATCAAGGATTTGCGGGAAGGCGAGACAATCGGGAGCATTTATCTTTGCAGGGGCAAGCGCACGGCGGAGACGAGGAACGGAAAGCCGTACGACAACGTGCTTCTGCAGGACAAGACGGGAACCTTGGACGGGAAAATCTGGGATCCGAATTCACAAGGAATTGCCGATTACGGTGAAAAGGACTTCGTCGAGGTGATTGGAGACGTGATAAAATATAACGGTAACCTGCAGTTGAACATCAAGCGGCTGCGGGTCGTCGGAGAGGGCGAGTACAATCCGGCGGATTATCTGCCGGTTTCCGAGAAGAACGTGGACAAAATGTACGAAGGGCTGTTGGCCTACATAGGCCGCATTGCCAATCCGTACTTGCGGCAGGCGGTGGAATACTATTTTGTCAAAAACGAGGACTTCATCCGCAAGTTCAAAGGACACTCGGCGGCGAAGACCGTGCACCACGGGTTCTCCGGCGGGCTTTTGGAACACACGCTGAGCGTGACGAGGGCTTGCGAGTACATGGCTGGCGCATACCCTTACCTGAACGCGGATCTCTTGTACGCGTCGGCCATTTGCCACGACATTGGCAAGGTGCGGGAATTGTCCAGTTTCCCGGAAAATGATTACACGGACGAAGGCCAGCTGATTGGCCATATCGTGATTGGCGTGGAAATGCTCGACGAGGCGATTGCCACTGTGCCGGATTTTCCGCAAATCCTGGCAAACGAATGGAAACACTGCATCGTGGCGCACCACGGCGAATTGGAGTTCGGCTCGCCGAAAAAGCCCGCCCTGGCCGAGGCGCTGGCCCTCAACCTGGCGGACAACATGGACGCGAAGCTGCAGACGATGAAGGAAATATTGAAGGACAAGACGGGGACGGAATGGCTGGGATTCAACCGATTGTTCGAGTCGAACTTGAGGAAGACGTCGGTGCAGGAATTTTAGAGTGAAAAGAAACAATATCTGAATTGTGTAAGCGTGAAATGCAGGATAATTCAGATATTGTTTTGTTTAAAAAGAGGATGTAAAATATGCAGAAGGATGAAGTTGCAATTGTTAAAATTGAAGATATCGGCGTGGACGGGGAGGGCATCGGCAAGGTGGACGGCTATACGCTGTTCGTCAAGGACGCGGTTATCGGCGACGAGGTCGAGGCCAAGGTGATAAAATCAAAGAAAAACTATGGCTACGCCCGCCTGATGCGCATCGTCACGCCGTCCGAGTACCGCGTTGAGCCAAAGTGCGCGTACGCCCGCCAATGTGGCGGCTGCCAAATCCAGGAAATGTCTTACGAGAGGCAGCTTGCATTCAAGGAGAAAAAGGTGAGGGACAGCCTGGAGCGGATTGGCGGCTTTGACGCGGAACTTTTGGAGCGCGTGACGGAACCCGTCGTGGGAATGGAGGAGCCGTTTCATTACCGCAATAAGGCACAGTTTCCCTTTGGCACGGACAAGGACGGCCGGCCCGTGTGCGGATTTTACGCGGGACGGACGCACCACATCATTGCCAATACGGACTGTGCGCTGGGCGTGAAAATAAATAAGGAAATATTGGAACAAATATTGGCATTCATGAAGGAAAATCATGTGCAGGCCTATGACGAGAAAACCGGCAGAGGCCTGTTTCGTCATGTCCTGATTCGCTACGGGTTCGCCACCAGGGAAATCATGGTTTGCCTGGTGGTAAACGGAAAAAAGATTCCCCATGTGGATGAACTGGTACGGCGATTGTCGCAAATCAAGGGGATGACGAGCATCACGCTTTGTCCGAACACGAAACGGACCAACGTCATCATGGGCGGTACCTACAAAATATTGTGGGGACAAGGTTACATCATGGACACGATTGGCGACGTGCAGTACCGGATATCGCCGCTGTCATTTTACCAGGTAAATCCCGTGCAGACGGAGAAATTGTACGCAAAAGCGCTGGAATACGCCGACCTGCAGGGCGGGGAAACCGTGTGGGACTTGTACTGTGGAATTGGAACAATTTCGCTTTTCCTGGCGAGAAAGGCGAAAATGGTCTACGGCGTGGAAGTCGTGGAGCAGGCCGTGGAAGACGCGAGGGAAAACGCGAAACGAAATGGAATCGGAAACGTGAAGTTTTACGTGGGGAAAGCCGAGGAAGTGCTGCCGGAGCATTATGAGAAGGGCGGGGACGAAAGCGGGGCGGAAGCGGAGGGCGGCGCGAAAGCGCAAGAGGGCGATGAGGTGAAGGCGTGCGTAAATAGCAGGAAGACGCGGCCAGACGGTAATGCGGCAGGCAAGGCGCACCCGGACGTCATCGTGGTGGATCCGCCGAGGAAGGGTTGTGAGGAATCACTGCTGGAGATGATGGCCGAGATGCGGCCGAAGAGAATTGTGTACGTGAGCTGCAATCCGGCAACATTGGCACGGGACTTGAAATATCTGTGCGGGAGAGGGTATGAATTGAGGAAGATTGGGATTGTGGATCAGTTCCCGATGGGGGTGCATGTGGAGACGGTTGTAATGCTTTCCCACAAAACAGAGGTGCAGTGCATAAGCTAAAAGAGAGAGTTATCTATAAAGTGATTAAAGAGTCCATAGGAAAGTAATATCTAAACCCAAAATTCGTATTACTTATAATGCATTATGATAATATTAAAACGAAAGAGAGAAAACAAATGAGCCAGATTTTAGTTTCTATAATTAAGGAGTCAAACTATAAATTAACACAGTTTTCAGAGGAAGCAATTAATGCGATTGAAAATAACATTGTCATTAAAAACGGAAAAACATATGTAAAGTGTCTTGTGAGAAATAAAGACATTCTGTTAAAACCGGAGGAAATTGTAAGGCAGCTTTATATTTATAAACTGGTGCATGAATATGGTTATCCTGTTGAGCGTATGGAACTGGAAAGGGTAATAAATTTTGGTAGAGAAAAGAAGCGTGCAGATATTGTTATCTTTAGTAAAAGTAATTCAACTGCTGAAGAAATTATTGTTGAATTAAAAAAGCCCAAATTAAAGGATGGCAAGGAGCAACTTAAATCATACTGTAATGCAACGGGAGCTATTATAGGTGTATGGACAAATGGTGATCAGATTTCTTACTATCACAGAAAAGACCCTAATTTCTTTGAGGACATTCCAAATATTCCAAATGAAAATCAGAAGTTGAAAGATATTCTGACAGAGAGATGGACAATTGATGATTTAGTAAAAAAAGATAAATTGGTAAGTGAGAAAAAGTCGCTCAAAGGGCTTATCGAAGAAATGGAGGATGAAGTTCTTGCCAATGCTGGGGTTGATGTTTTTGAAGAAGTATTCAAACTTATTTTCACAAAGTTATATGATGAAATGGAAAGCGGTAGAGATAAAACAAGAACGCTAGAATTTCGTAATTATGGAGATACTGACGAAGATTTAAAAACGAATATTCAGAAATTGTTTAATAAGGCAAAGAAAAAATGGGAAGGTGTTTTTAATGCTGATGAGAAAATAACACTTACTGCTTCGCACTTATCAGTGTGTGTTGCCAGCTTACAAGATGTGAAATTATTTAATTCAAATCTTGATGTGGTGGATGATGCTTTTGAATATTTGATGAGCAAATCTCAAAAAGGCGAAAAAGGACAGTATTTTACACCAAGATATGTTATTGATATGTGTGTAAAAATGTTAAATCCTAAAAAAGATGAAAAAATGATTGATACTGCGGCTGGTAGTTGTGGTTTCCCTGTACATACAATTTTTCATGTGTGGAAGAGCATTCTTTCGGAAAAAGGCATTCCTCAGAGTCATCTTTTTACAACGGAAAAGAAATCGCCAGAGTGTGAGGATTATGTAAAAGAAAACGTATTTGCGATTGATTTTGATACAAAAGCCGTTCGTGTTGCCAGAACCTTGAATTTAATTGCTGGTGATGGTCGAACTAATGTAATGCACTTAAATACATTAGATTATGAGAGATGGGATGACCTTACCAAAGATGAAGAATGGGAAGATATTTACCATGAAGGCTGGAAGGGTTTAAGAGCAATGAGAACTACCAAAAATCAAAATAGAGATTTTAAGTTTGATATACTGATGGCTAACCCTCCGTTTGCAGGAGATATTAAGGAAAGTCGTATTATTACAAAATATGAGTTAGGAAAAAACGCAAAAGGCAGATATAAATCTAAGGTGGGCAGAGATATTCTGTTTATAGAAAGAAATTTATCTTTCTTAAAAGATGGCGGAAGAATGGCTATTGTATTGCCATAGGGTAGATTCAACAATGCTTCTGATAAATATATTCGTGACTTTATTGCTGAAAGATGTAGAATTTTAGCTGTAGTTGGTTTACATGGTAATGTATTTAAACCACATACAGGTACAAAGACTTCTGTTCTCTTTGTTCAGAAATGGGATGACAAATTATGTCCTAAAAAGGATGATTACCCTATTTTCTTTGCTACAATGCAGGAACTAAGTAAAGATAATTCTGGTGAAAAAATTTACTGTACAAATGAAGATGGTTCCTATATGCGTGATGAACACCAACATTTAATTGTAAAGCATGATTTATATAACCATGATGGACTTACAGAAGATGGAATTGCCGAGGCATTTATTGAGTTTGCGAAAAAGGAACATTTGAGTTTTTTCTGAATGACCCATCCGTAACGTCCTTTGATGAAGTACATTATAAACAGTTAATGGATGGGTTAGAAGCAATAGAAATAAATATGAGTATATGCAAAAATATAATTGATTTCAGAATAGATGCTAGTACATATAAGAAGGACTATGTTAGAACAGACAAAATTTTGAAAGGTATGAATCCTAGTACAATCGAAAAGGAAATGAAATCAATTCAAAATTTTGGTGCATATTCTTTGTGTAACGACATAGTTTTTGTTGATGAGGGTATTCCTTTTCTTATGACTCAAAATGTTCGTTATAATTATATTAATTGGAACAATGTGAGATGTGTTGATGGAGCAAGCCATAAAATGCTTTATAAATCCCACTGCAAGAAAAATCAAGTTCTGGTTACAATGGCGGGCGAATATTTAGGTAGAGTGGCTGTATATGACAAAGATTTCATATGCAGTTCTAATCAGGCAATAGCTAAGATAACATTAAAGGACGGTGTACCCCCTTATTATGTTTCTACGTTTCTTAATTCAAGATACGGACAAAATCAGATTAATAGATTTAAAACTATTACGGGACAACCAAATATAAATATGGCACTGATAAAGTCTTTGATGATACCTATAATGTCTGATAAAATCTGTGACACTATTACAGAGATTGTAGTTGCGGCAAATGAAAAATTTGATAAATCTAGAAGATTGATTGAAAAAGCAGAAATCTTTTTATCTGAGGATATTGGAATAAATACATATGTAGAGTCAAAAGAAAAATTTTCAATAAGAAAATTTTCTTGTTCTGTAAATTTATCTGGAAGATTTGACGCAGAATATTATCAAGATAAGTATGATGATTACAATAGAATTTTGAAAGGATATTCTAACGGATATGGGTTAATAAAAGATATTTGCATTATCAAAGATAAAAACTATATACCAGAGGATAA
>Ga0073906_1002346_pt1 | contig 25047 bp, 19 predicted proteins | sample Inofromicrocosms_FD_65485 | JGI IMG/M metagenome (GOLD analysis project Ga0073906, IMG submission 65485) | Mouse cecum microbial communities from Vienna, Austria - Inoculum for glucosamine and mucus D2O microcosms | ecosystem: Host-associated > Mammals > Digestive system > Large intestine >...
ATTTCCGATATTTCGTTGTAGCTCAGCTCGTCAAAATATCTCAGGTTGAACACAAGCCGTTGCTTTTCTGGGAGTTTCTGGATGGCCTTGTGCAGTTGTCTCTGGACTTCGTTGCCGTTGAAATACGGGTCTTCATCGATTTTTTTCCATAGGACATTGTCAAGGGACTCCATTTGCAGTATGCTTCTTACCTTTTTCTTTCTCAGAAAATTGAGGGCTTCGTTAGTGGCTATCTTATATACCCAGGTAAAAAGAGATGAGGCTCCCTTGAATGAATCCAGGGCGCCCCATATCTTTATGAATGTCTCCTGCAGAAGATCGTCCGCGTCTTCGTGGGAGCATGTGAAACGGCGTATATGCCAGTACAGTCTTTCCTTATATTCCTGCACCAGTGCATTGAAAGCTTGTTCTTTCTTTTCTGCACGTAGCATCGACACTATTTCCTTGTCTGAATATATCATATTGGAAGGACTGCATAATGTTAGTCTCTATTTGCGGCTGATTGCCAGTTTTGCGGCTTCAGCTATATGCTCGGCATCCAGTCCGTATGCCTTCATCAGTTCTGAAGGTGTACCGCTCTGTCCGAACTTGTCACCTCCGCATACAAATTCCACAGGAGCTGGATGCCTGCGGGCCAATGTTCCGCTGACAAGCTCTCCAAGGCCGCCGGTGATATTGTGCTCCTCTGCGCATACGGCTGCTCCCGTCTTGCGCACGGACGCTACAACCGCTTCTTCGTCAAGAGGTTTGATTGTCGCGATGTTTATTACTTCAGCAGAAATGCCTTCGTTTTCCAGAAGCTGGCAAGCCTGTAATGCCTCCCATACCAGATGGCCGGTAGCGAAGAGTGTGACATCGGTGCCCTCATTGAGCATTACGGCCTTTCCTATTTCAAATTTCTGGTCCGCCGGTGTGAAGTTCGGTACCCCAGGACGTCCGAAACGGAGATAGACTGGACCTTCATATTCTGCTGCCGCTATGGTCGCAGCCTTTGTCTGATTGTAGTCGCAGGGGTTGATCACCACCATCCCCGGCAATGCTCTCATCAGGGCGATGTCCTCCATTGTCTGGTGTGTGGCTCCGTCTTCTCCGAGGGTGATGCCTGCGTGGGAGGCGCACACTTTCACGTTTGCGTGTCCGTATGCCACTTCCTGACGTATCTGGTCGTAGACCCTTCCTGTGACGAATTCAGCGAATGAGCCTGCAAAAGGAATCTTTCCTGAGATTGCCAGTCCGGCCGCCGCTCCTATCATATTCGCTTCAGCAATGCCGCACTGTATGAACCTTTCCGGGAATGCTTCTGCAAAGGCATCCATTTTAAGGGAGCCCGCAAGGTCAGCCGTAAGGGCGACGATTTCCGGATTTTTTTGGCCTGCTTCAAGAAGTCCGGCTCCGAAACCGCTTCTCGTATCTTTGTTTCCTGAGTTGGTATATTGTTTCATTTCAGTCTGATTAAAATTGAATCCTGCAAGTCTAATAGTCTCCGAGTGTCTCTTCAATCTGTGAAAGGGCTTCTGCGCATTGTTCCTGTGAAGGGGCTTTGCCGTGCCATTTGTGCGTGCCTGCCATAAAGTCGACACCGTGTCCCATATCGCTTTTCATCAGAATCATCACCGGTCTGTCTTTTCCCTTTTCCTCCTTGGCCTTTGCGAACGCTTCAAGTATCTGTGCGAAATCGTGTCCGTCACAGCTGAATACCGTCCAGCCGAATGCCTTCCATTTCGCTTCAAGGTCTCCGAGTCCGCCGACTTCGTCCACTTTGCCGTCGATCTGCTGACCGTTCCAGTCGATTATTCCTATAAGGTTGTCAAGTCTGTGGTGGGCGGCAAACATCGCTGCTTCCCATATCTGGCCTTCCTCGCACTCTCCGTCTCCCATCATCACATATACGGTCTTGTCGTCCTTGTCCATCTTTTTGCCGATCGCGAAGCCTGCCGCTGCGGAAAGCCCCTGTCCGAGCGATCCCGAGGTCTGGAAAATTCCTGGCAGTCCCTTGTCTATGGAAGGATGTCCCTGAAGCCTTGTACCGAATCTGCGGAATGTTGCAAGTTCAGATACCGGAAAATACCCGCAGCGTGACAGAACGGAATAGTAAACCGGTGTAAGATGCCCGGCAGACAATACGAACACGTCCTGTCCTTTGCCGTTTCTGGTCCATGTCGAAGGATTGTGCTCCATTACATTGAAATAAAGTGCGGTCATAAAGTCCGCGCTGCTCATAGACCCTCCCGGATGTCCGGACTTGGCGTCAGTCACCATTCTGACAATGTCTCTTCTGACTTGGGATGAAATTTTTTTAAGACCTTCAATATTAGTCATAGCGATAAATGAATTAATATCTTATGTTGTGCTACATCTTGACAAAAGTACGCAATTTTTTCGTTATTTGGATTATCTTTGCAGAGATTACGGAGAAAATGTGATGAAGAACATAAGAAACTTTTGCATAATTGCGCATATTGATCACGGTAAAAGTACGCTGGCGGACAGGATGCTGGAGTTCACGAATACTCTCAGCAGCCGTGATATGGAGGCTCAGGTGCTTGATTCCATGGACCTTGAAAAAGAAAAGGGAATCACCATCAAGAGCCATGCTATCCAGATGGAATATACCAGCAATGGGGAAAAGTATGTATTGAATCTGATCGATACCCCGGGCCACGTGGACTTTTCATACGAAGTGTCACGTGCGATAGCTTCGTGTGAGGGCGCGCTGCTTGTGGTCGATGCGACTCAGGGCATACAGGCACAGACTATTTCCAACCTGTATCTCGCGATAGAGCACGATCTGGAAATCATACCTGTGCTGAACAAGATTGATATGGATTCCGCTATGGTCGATGTAGTGACCGACCAGGTGGTCGATCTGCTCGGATGCAGACCGGAAGATGTCCTTTGCGCATCGGGCAAGACAGGTGCAGGAGTGGGGGATATCCTGGAGGCCATCGTAGAGAGGATTCCTGCTCCACAGGGAGATCCGGATGCTCCGCTGCAGGCTCTGATATTCGATTCCGTATTCAATTCGTTCAGAGGAATCATAGCTTATTTCAAAGTAAAGAACGGTTCTATAAGGAAAGGCGACAAGGTCAAGTTCTTCAACACCGGCAAGGAATATGAGGCGGATGAAGTCGGCGTGCTCAAAATGAAAATGCATCCGCGTGATGAAATACCGTGCGGAAGCGTAGGATATATCATATCCGGAATCAAGACCGCGGCAGAGGTGAAGGTCGGAGATACGATTACCAAGGTTGTGGACCCTTGCGCAGAAGCCATTGCGGGTTTCGAAGAGGTAAAGCCGATGCTTTTTGCCGGAATGTATCCTGTGGAGACTGACCAGTACGAGGAACTCAGGTCCTCCCTTGAGAAATTCCAGCTCAATGACGCGTCTCTTGTATTCGAGCCTGAGTCATCTCTTGCTCTCGGATTCGGATTCCGTTGCGGATTTCTGGGACTGCTTCATCTTGAAATTGTGCAGGAGCGTCTTTTCCGTGAGTTCGGTATGGACGTGATAACGACAGTTCCTAACGTGTCGTACAATGTATATACAACCCAAGGGGAGGTTCTGGATGTCCACAATCCTTCCGGACTTCCTGCTCCTACCCTTATAGACAGGATCGAAGAGCCTTATATCCGTGCACAGGTCATTTCAAAGTCGGAATTTTACGGACCTATTATGAAACTTTGCCTTGACAAGCGCGGAACCCTTATCAATCAGCATTATCTGACTGCGGACAGGCTTGAGCTTACGTACGAGATGCCTCTTTCTGAAATTGTCTTTGATTTTTATGACAAGCTGAAATCCATTTCCAAAGGATATGCTTCATTTGACTATCACGTGATAGGGTTCAGGGACGCCAAGCTTGTCAAGCTCGATATACTTCTCAATGGAGAGCCTGCGGATGCGCTTTCAAGCCTTATCCACGTTGACCACGCGTATGATTTCGGGCGCAAGATATGTGAAAAGCTCAAGGAACTGATCCCGAGACAGCAGTTTGATATAGCCATACAGGCTGCCATAGGTGCCAAGATCATAGCAAGGGAGACCGTAAAGGCGGTCCGCAAGGATGTGACGGCGAAATGTTATGGAGGTGATATTTCAAGGAAGCGCAAGCTGCTTGAGAAGCAGAAGCAGGGAAAGAAGAGGATGAGACAGATAGGTACGGTGGAAGTTCCGCAGAGTGCTTTTATGGCTGTCCTTAAGCTTGACTGATATGATGACCGTTGCGATATTGCTTGCGGTGCACAACCGCAGGGACAAGACGCTTGCCTGCCTGGAGAGCTGCTTTTCGCAGATGGAGGCCTTGAAGGCTGATGGACGTTTTGCGTTTTCCATATATCTTACTGACGATGCAAGTACCGACGGGACTTCTGAATATGTCTCCGAGTCTTTTCCTGAAGTCAATATAATAAAAGGTGACGGCAGCCTGTTCTGGAACAGGGGAATGATTGCGGCGTGGAAAGAGGCTGCGGAAAATGACTTTGATTTCTATCTGTGGCTGAATGACGACATTGTCCTTTGCCGGGGGGCTTTTTCAACTCTTCTTGAAAATTCTTCTTACCTGAAGCACAGGGCAGTCATTGTGGGGACCACTGTGGACTCAGAGGGGAATATCAGCTATGGAGGAAGGACGCGTTCCGGCAAGCTGATTCCTCCGGACAAGGACATTCCTGTCGCTTGCGATATCTTCAACGGAAACATCGTGCTTGTGCCGAAATATGTGTTTGAGAAGCTCGGTACTATGGATGCCCGATACAGCCACAGCTTCGGAGACTATGACTATGGTATCAGGGCATTGAAGGCTGGTATCACTTCTGTTGTATCTCCCGGTATACTTGCCGAATGTGACCGTAACCCTTCTCTTCCGAAATGGCGCGACGCTTCGTTTTCGGTGAAAGAACGCTACAGGTCTCTGATGTCCCCTAAAGGAAGACCTTTCCGGGAGCAGTTCCTTTATGATGCGAGAAGTTCAAACGTCTTCAATGCCGTGGCGCATTTTGTCTCCCTTAATATGAAGGTGGTTTTCGCCAGGAGAAAACAATGTGAAAACAAATAGGCTACCTTCACAGGCAGCCTATTTATAAAACCTCATTTATGAGGATTTTTCTTATTGCTGTTGATTAAGATCTGAATTGCACACATAACCTTCACCATCAGCATTAAGAGACGAATAAGATTCTTAACCGCTGACAAAGGTCGTAAAGAAATCTGCCTTGGAGGTTGTTGATTTCGTTGTTTAATATGTTGTTTTAAGAGTTGTACGCAAAATGAGCCCAAAAATATCAGCCTGTTTTTCCGCAATGAGACTAAGGACTCTTCCTTTGTCCGCCGCCGGTGTCATTCTCGGACTTATGCTTGCCGCTTCTGATTATCATGTCAGCTGGAAGGTGGCTTTATTTACTTTGCTGACCACAGTTTTTCTGCAGATTCTGAGTAATGTCTCCAATGAACTTGGGGACTTTGTGAGCGGTACGGACGGAGCCGGAAGACAGGGCCCTGAAGGTGTGCTGTCAAGAGGTCTTCTGACGCGTATGGATTTCAGGAATATGATAATAGTATATATCCTTCTTTGCATTGCGTCGGGACTCGCTATGATATGGTTCTCTTTCGGGACTTTTTTCGCATTGGAGCCTGTTCTGCTCATGCTGTTGGGATGCGCTGCCATTTCCGGGGCGATGCGTTATACTCTCGGAAGGAATCCGTATGGATACAGGGGGCTCGGAGATCTGTATGTCTTCCTGTTCTTCGGCCTGGTTTCCGTAATAGGGTCGTATTTTGTGGCATCTCACACTGTGAGGCCTTTTGTCCTTCTTCCCGCGTTCAGCATAGGTGTGTTCAGCGTAGGCGTCCTTAATGTGAATAATATAAGGGATATGAAGACTGATGCGGCCACAAGGGTTACAATTCCTCTCAGGATAGGAGAGAGGGCTGCCAAGGTCTACCAGACCGTTCTTGTCGTTGCCGGATGGGTATCTATGCTTTTGTATGCTTCATTGAGGATGTTTGACCCTTGGCATTATCTGTTTGTCCTCACTTTGCCTTTGTATGCCGTGCATCTTGCCGGAGTATGGAAACATAGCGGCAGGAAGCTTGACCCGATGCTCCCTCTTCTTGTCATGAGCACTTTCCTTTTCGCTTTGCTTGGAGGTGCAGGATTCCTGGTGTACCTTTTTTAGAGCGGCTGCTTGTCGGCAGTGAACATTCTGCATATTCCGAATGTGAATGATTTGTGACGGATGTTTGCAAATCCGGCTTCTGCCATCATTGCTTTGAATCTGTCCGGTTTCGGAAAATTCAGAACTGATGCAGGGAGATATTCGTATGCCCCTCTGTTGCCGGATACCTTTCCGCCTATTTTAGGGAGAATTTTGACGAAATACAGGTTGTAGAACCACCTCATCAGCCTGTTCTGAGGTACAGAGAGCTCAAGGATGACAATTTTGCCGTCTTTTTTGAGCACACGGTACATTTCTTTAAGGCCTTTGTCCATATTCTCGAAATTCCTTACTCCGAATGCGACGCTTACGCGGTCGAATGTGCCTTCTCCGTACTGTATGTCTTCGCTGTCCCCCTGCTCCAGGCTGACTGTTTTGGAAAGTCCTGCTTTGGCCACTTTTTCACGGCCTATTTCAATCATTCCTGATGAGATGTCAAGTCCTGTTATACGGCTTCCGGAAGGGGCTTTGCGTGCTATGGCTATTGCAAAATCTCCTGTACCGCAGGCAATGTCGAGTATATTCAGCGGGTTTGAAGTCCCTGTCATACGTTTTACTGCGCGTCTTCTCCAGGTCCTGTCTATGTTCAGTGACATGATATGGTTGAGGCGGTCGTATTCCGGGGCTATATTGTCGAAAAGTTTTTGTATTCCTTCTTTTTTGGGCATAAAGATATTTTTATGGGACCGGGTCGTATCCGCTTCCTCCCCACGGATGGCAGCGGAGAATCCTCCGGACTGTCAGATAAAGCCCTTTGAAGGGACCGTATTTGCGGAATGCTTCCAGCCCGTATTGTGAACAGGTAGGCGTAAATCGGCAGGTGGGCGGTTTGAGAGGACTGATGCAGACCCTATAGAATTTGATCAGGACTATGAACGGAAAGATTGCCGCTTTTCGGATCAGTCTTTTCAGTGTGTCTGTGTCCATTACTGTTGATTTTATCTATTATCAGGCCTATCTGTGCGTATATTTCCTTGTATGGCATTATTTCCGGAGTACTGTACATAAACAGGATATCCGTTCCGTTGCCATTGAGCCTGTGTTTCAGGTGTCTGTAGCTTTCCCTTATCCTGCGTTTGAGAAGGTTTCTTTTTACTGCCCTTCTGAAAAGTTTTTTGGGGACGGAGACCATAATCCTGTTGTCTCCGCTTCCCGTTCCTTTGATGAACCTGCAGCGAATCATTTCCGCATTGGCGGATTTACCTTTTGCAAGAAGTACTGATATGTCTTTCTTGCTGCAGAGCCTTTCTCTTTTTCTGAGGGTGTCGCGTAGGGCTTGCATCTATCTGTTGTTCTTTTCCAGATAGATTTCCACTGCTTTCGCAACGGAAGGCGCTTCAACGGAAGGTGCTGAAATGGCTATTTCAAGACTTGCCTCCTCCATCGGTTTCATAACGGATTTTCCGTAGGATACGAATTTCTTGTCCCCCTGCTTGAAATCAGGGAAATTCTCAAACAATGATTTTACATCGGCCTTGTTGTAGAGCACGAACATATCGTATGAGTCGATATCTACTGTCTTGAGGTCCTGTGATACTGATTTGACGAAGATCGCGCTTGTGAAATCCAGTCCGCTTGCCTCAAATACCTTTGTAATGTCGTTGTTTATGGAGTCTGAAGTTGTTATCAGGAATCTGTCCCCTTTGTGTTTCGGACCGATAAGGGATATTATTGATGACGGTGTGCCGTCTCCGAAAAATATTTTCCTTTTTCTGTAGACGATATGTTTCTGCAGGTACATGGCTACGGCTTCTGTAGTGCAGAAATATTTCATTGTCTCAGGTATTTTTACTCTAAGCTCTTCACAAAGATGGAAGAAGGCATCGATTGTGGACCTTGCGGAAAACACGATTGCCGAATAGTCGAGAATATTGATTCTTTGTGCCCGGAACTCACGTGAAGATACGGGTTCAATCAGAAAGAACGGGATGAAATCAAACTTCACTCCGAATTTTTCTGAAATGACTTCATAAGGGGTGGCAACTTTGGGCTGCTGTTGTGAAACCAGTATTTTTTTGATCATCTCCTAAAAAAACAATGCCGACATTATTAAAATGCCTGTCGGTAAAATTTCAAGGGTGCAAAGGTACAAAATTGTTGAAAATAGAGAGCAAGAGTTGCTGAAAATTTGATACCTGCGCACTGTTAATATTATGTAAAATGCTGCGATCTCGTAAGTTATGATGTTTCCTGTTGTTGTATCAGACAGGTTTGTAAAGTGCAGAATGCCTGATGTCGCGAGAGTTACGAGTGTTGCTGTGCAGAAAAATGTGTAAAATGCCATGTGTGACGCATTTGATGTCTCCTTGCTGATTTTTTTGCTGCCGGAGAAAAATTGTGCGCCTTCCCTTATTATGATATAGGCAATGAAGACCCCTGCCGTAACAAGCAGGCTTGCCGAAGGTGACAAGTCTCTGATAAAGTCCGGAGAATATATCCCATACCGGTTGACAAGAAGGCAGAACGGCAGGACAAGTGTCATAAATACTATATTCCTGTCCCTGCTGAGCTTCATGCTGTATTCAAGGTTGAGGGCTTCTTTCCATCTTGCAGTGCATCCGAGCAGAGACGGTATGACATTGACGAGCTTTTTCAGAAATATTATGGATACGATGACGCATAATGTGGTCAGGGTATCGGTTATCAGGTCCGTATGGCGGGCCTCCGCCGTTATGGCGGCAGGGAAACGATGGAGTTTCAATGTGCCTGCACCGAACGCGCTGTCTATTGGCTGTATGAGCTCCGCGGTATCTGAGGCCGGTATTATGTTGAGGGTGTCGGTCATCGTCAGTTTCCGCGTTTGGCTTTATATCCCATATCGCACAGCATTTTTGTCACTTTGTCGCGGAAGTCTCCCTGAATGGTTATTTCTCCGTTTTTTGCCGCGCCTCCGACTCCGCATTTGACTTTAAGAGTCCTGCCGAGATCGGCGAGGTCCTCTTCGGTGCCGACGAATCCGCTGACAAGAGTCACTTGTTTGCCGCCCCTGTTCCTCCTGTCTATGCTTACGATGAGTTTCTGCGCAGAAGGTTCAAGCGTTTCCTCCTGTTCGTCTTCCTGTTCTGTAAAGTTGAAATCCGGATTGGTGGAATACACGACTCCAAGCCGCTTTTTCCAGTCGTTGTCTGCCATCTGGGAATAATAATTTTTGCAAAGATAAGAAACTGTTTAAAAATTTTTATCGTTTCTAAGTATTCTATTTGTATATTTGCCCGTTTGAAGACAAGAGAAAATTATGGATAAAAGAAAATTCAATCTTTGGAATAGAGTTTCGGCTGTGGCTGTACTTGCAGTGTCTGCCGTGACCTATCTTTTGACGATTGAACCGACTGCATCATTCTGGGATTGTGGCGAGTTCATAGCATCTTCATATAAACTTGAAGTGGGGCATCCTCCTGGAAACCCTGTCTTCCAGCTTATTGCACGTTTCTTTACGATGTTTGCCGACAATATGCACGCAGCCGTGGCCGTCAACGCTATGAGCGCGCTGTGTTCGGCATTTACGATATTTTTCCTGTATCTGACGATTGTTTTTCTTGCCAAGCGTCTTGTGACCGTGGGGCAGGATGGAACATATACGGCAGCCCAGGCCATAGCCATATATGGTTCGGGAATTGTCGGCTCTCTCGCATATTGCTTTTCGGATACTTTCTGGTTTTCTGCCGTTGAAGGTGAGGTTTATGCGATGTCGTCCCTTTTTACCGCAGTCGTTTTCTGGGCGATGACAAAATGGTATGAGCAGGCTGACGAACCGTATGCAAACCGCTGGATTGTGCTCATCTCGTTTCTGATGGGACTTTCGATAGGAGTGCATCTGCTTAACCTTCTTACGATTCCTGCTCTTGTGTACCTGTTCTATTACAGAAAGCGTGACGGAGGACATTATTCATTTTGGGAGAATGTAAAGATTTTTGCCGTTTCTTGCGTGATTCTATGTGTCGTGCTTTTCGGAATCATCCCTTATCTTCCCAAATCGGCCGCATACGTTGACCTTTTCTTTGTCAATGTGCTCGGGCTTCCGTTCAACTCAGGAGCGATTTTCTTTGTGCTGGCATTGCTCGCAGGATGCTTCTGGGGGCTTTTTGAGACAATGAAAAGAAAGAAGGTGCTTGCCAATTCTATGCTTTTGTGCCTGACTGTCATTGTTATAGGATTTTCCATATTCTCTGTCGTTGTCATAAGGTCCGCGGCAAAGACTCCTACCAACGAATACCAGCCTGACAATCCTTTTACTCTGGTCCGTTATCTCGGACGTGAGCAGTATGGAAGCAATCCTCTTGTCTACGGGCAGTATTTTGATGCTCCGTATGAAATAGAGGTGCCGAAATACTGGGCACCTGTAGGAAAGAAATATATCAAGGCTGACGGCCAGATGAATGTGAAATATAAGTCAGAGGGCAAGATGCTGTTTCCGCGTATGTGGGCGACGAGTCCTGACGGACGATATGAGGATTTCTATGAATCATATATGAACGGAAGGGGAAAACCGGTCCGCGGCGCGCAGCATAAGAAGCCGACTTTCATAGACAACCTTACTTTCTTCTTCGACTATCAGCTCAACTGGATGTACTGGAGATATTTCATGTGGAATTTTGCCGGCCGGCAGAATGAAATCCACAGCCCGTCTCCGGGAGACCTGTTCCAGGGCAACTGGGAATCAGGCATATCCTTTATCGATGAGTTCAGGCTTGGAGACCAGAGCGATGCTCCGGCATATCTCAAGGAAAACAAAGGCAAGAACCATTATTATATGCTTCCGCTTCTGCTCGGAATCATAGGTATATTTTTCCAGTTCTCGCGCGACAAAAGAGGTACTTGGGTTACTTTCCTTCTGTTTTTCATGACTGGTATCGCCATTGTGATATATCTAAACCAGCCTCCTTACCAGGTGCGTGAGAGGGATTATGCCTATGCCGGTTCTTTCTATGCGTTTTCAATATGGATAGGACTTGCAGTGCTTGCGATATGTTCTGTTGTATGGCGTTTCCTTGACAGGAAGCCTGCTATGCCTGCTTCGTCGAGGTACATTGCGGCTTCTGCTGTTTCCGTCCTTTGTCTCGGGGTGCCTGTGCTTATGGCTCAGCAGAACTGGGATGACCACGACAGGAGCAACAGGAGAACTGCTGTGGAGATGGCAAAGAACTACCTCAATTCGGTAGGGGAGAACGGCATACTTATCACGCACGGAGACAATGACACATTCCCGTTGTGGTATGCCCAGGAAGTTGAGGGAGTCCGTACTGATGTCAGAATCTGCAATACGTCCCTTCTTGGCACGGACTGGCATATCGACCAGATGAAATACGCCTGCAACGAGTCTGCTCCTCTGCCTCTTACAGTCGGACTTGAGCAGTATCTCTATGGCACGAATGAGTTTATCTATATCTATGATACGCGTGATGCTGTCATTCCTATTTCAACCGTGATGGATGTGTTCAAGCATCCAGAGGCAAAGCTGCCTCTGAGCAGCGGACGCAAGGTTGATTATATAATGTCCCGCAGGATAAGTGTTCCTGTCAACAAGGAGAATGTCATAAAATACGGTATCCTTCCGGAAAAATATGCGGATATGATTCCGGACGAGATTGTACTGACAATTTCAAAGGATAAGGATTATGTGAGCAAGCCTGAGCTTTTTATGCTTGATCTGCTTTCCAACTATCAGTGGGACAGACCTATAAATTTCCTTAATCTGGGAGGCGACCTTAATGTCGGCATCAAGGAGTACCTTATGTATGAAGGCTTTTCAAGCAAGCTGGTGCCGGTAAAAAACAGGACCAGACAGACGGAGATCGGTTTTGCGGATCCGGATGACATCTATCATAAGATGAATGAAGTATATACGTGGGATGCACTTAAACGTACCGACTATTTTGTTGACTATCAGAATCTTTATACATTCTGCGGAGTGATGTCGCAGAGAGGCCTGTTTGTCAATGCCGCCAAGGAGATGATGAAGGCCGGACATCCGGACAGGGCGATAGAGCTGCTTGACAAATGTCAGGAGTGCGTGCCTGATTCGATATATCCTCTTGATATGTCATATCTCGGATTTATCAACGAGCGCAACGTGCTGGAGATGATAGCTCTTTATTATGGTAACGGTGCACCGGACAAGGGTCTTGAACTGGCTGACAGGTTCGTGGATGAACTGATGGTGTCGGCGAGGTTCTATCTGCAATATTATGATTATGCACGCTCTAATTTTGAGGAGACCTGCAGATACATATTCTACGTTGCGGATGTTCTCAAGCAGAATGACAATGCGGACAGGGCTGCCGAGATAGAAGATGCTCTTTCCGCTCTCGTTAAAAATATGCAGTGATGGATATAGTGGTTTCAATCCTTGCCGTAATCGCTGGTATAGCCGGCATTGTCGGAAGTGTGCTTCCGGTCATTCCGGGACCTCCTATAAGCTGGACAGGTCTTCTGCTGTTGTATTTCTGGGGCGGAACAGACAAGGCCGGCAGCAGTATGTCCCTTACGTTGCTTCTGGTATGGCTTGGAATAGTTATAGCGGTCTCGGTCATCGACTATCTTGTGCCGATGTATTTCACGAGGCTGACAGGAGGAAGCAAGTATGCTTCAAGAGGAGCTATGGCAGGTCTTCTGATCGGACTTATAGTCCCGCCTGTAGGAATGATTGTGGGTTCGTTCATAGGAGCTTTCCTGGCGGAGCTGATATATGCCAGCAAAAGTGCCGGAGGAGCCTTGAAGTCGGCAATAGGTTCTTTTTTAGGTTTCCTGACCGGTACCGGGCTGAAACTCATTACGACTTGTGTGATGTTTTATTATATCATAGTCTATCTGTAGAATGGCTGTGAGTGTTTGGGAGGAAAAATCTTTTTAACTGTTGGAATGATGACCATTGAATCCCCTGGAGATTTCTGGAAAGATTACGAACTGATAGATTCCGGTAATTTTGAAAAGCTGGAACGTTTCGGAAAATACTATATGTCGCGTCCCGAGCCCAAGGCTCTCTGGGACAAGAGTCTGTCTGATGCCGAATGGTCCCGTCTTGTGCATACGAGGTTCAGGCCAGGAGCCGGTTTCGGAAAGGCCGGAAAAGAGGACAGCGGTACCTGGGAGAGGAACCGGAAGATGGATGACCAGTGGGTGATCCGCTACAGGGGCGGGCAGCCCGGTCTGGATTTTTCCCTCAGGTTGGGGCTGACCTCATTCAAGCATGTCGGAGTCTTTCCTGAACAGTCGTCAAACTGGGAATATATATACAGGCAGACGTCGGAGCTGGTCGGAAAAGCCAAAGAGACAGGTGCACCAAGACCTAAGGTCCTGAATCTTTTTGCATATACCGGTGCAGCATCGCTGGCCGCCAAGGCTGCAGGAGCTGATGTCACTCATCTTGATTCCGTCAGGCAGGTGGTTACATGGGCGAGAAACAATATGGAAATAAGTTGCCTGGACAACATAAGATGGGTTGTGGAAGACGCGCTCAAGTTTGCCCGGAGAGAAGCGAAAAGAGGGAATGTCTATCAGGGCATTATCCTTGACCCTCCTGCATACGGGCACGGTCCTGACGGTGAGAAGTGGAAGCTTGACGAGTGTCTGTACGATATGCTCAAATGCGTGAGTTCAATACTCGCCCCTGTGGACAGCTTTCTCGTCCTCAATCTGTATTCCAACGGATATTCTGCTGTTCTTGGGGAAACTCTGGTCAAGGAGGCGTTCTGTGTCAAGACGGGATATAAGAGCATTGATTGCGGAGAACTTGTCCTTCACGACAACTACGGAAAGAATCTTCCTCTCAGTGTTTTTGTCAGGATGTCGAGATGATGTCTGCTTCTGTCATTCGGTCCGCATAGCCTCTTCTATATCATCGGCCTTTATCGGAAGGCGGTGAGGACCGAGCCTGCGTGCTCCGTCAGCGGTAATTAGGACATCGTCCTCAAGGCGTATGCCTCCAAAGTCGTAATATTCTTCAAGTTTCTGATAATTCACCATACCTTTGTCTGTGCCGTTCTTTTTCCAGTCGGCGATCAGCGCAGGTATGAAATATATTCCTGGTTCGTCTGTAATGACATGTCCTGGACGGAGTCTGCGTGCCATCCTGAGGCTGCCCAGTCCGAGCTGTGACGCTCTTGTCTGGTCTTCGTCATATCCTACATAGTTTTCTCCGAGATCTTCCATATCGTGCACGTCTATACCCATATTGTGTCCTAACCCATGCGGCTGGAAAAGTCCCGCTATGCCTTCTGACACCATCGTGTCCGTGTCTCCGTTGACAAGTCCGAGTGATTTGAGGCCTTCCAGCATCTGTCTTGCAGTTGCAATATGTACGTCCCTGTAGGTTATCCCCGGTTTTGCCATCTGGAATGCAAGTTCATTGCAGCTTTCCACTATATCGTAGATGTCCCTTTGCTTTTGTGTGAATTTGCCGCTGCAAGGATAGGTCCTTGTGAAGTCGGAAGCATAGTGTGTGTTGCTTTCAGCTCCTGCATCGACAAGAAGCAGCCTTCCAGGGGTGATGATCTGGTGATGGCTGTGGTTGTGAAGGGTTTCTCCGTTCTGTGAGAGGATGGTGGTGAATGAGACTCCCCATCCTTTGGAGAGGGTTACTCCTTCCATTCTTCCTACTATATCCTGTTCTTTTGCTCCCGGCTTGCATCCTTTTCTTGCTTCGGTGTGCATCAGATATCCGATTTCACAGGCTTTGTCTATTTCCTCTATTTCGCATTCCTCCTTGATCAGCCTCATTGAAACCACTGCCTTGACGAGTTCTTCTGAAGCGGATGCGGCTTTGCCTCGGCCGGCTGCAGGTGCTGTTTTCCTTACGTCTTCTGCCGGGATGCCGAGCAGAGATGAGATTTTCATCGTGTTGTAGTATCTTGATGCAGGCAAGAAATGTATCGTCCTGCCCTGTGATACCGAATGTGAGATGAATGTGTCAAGGACCGCAGCAGGAGCCGATTTCCCGGCTCCTATGCGTGCCGCCTTCGAGCTTACGCTCGGCTGCGGTCCCATCCAGATGATATCATCGATGTCCACATCATTGCCGTACAGGCATTCCTCCCCGTTGTCCAGATCGATTGTCGCGGCAAAGCCTGGTTCATCAATTCCCCAGAAATACAGGAAAGAGCTTTCCTGCCTGAATTTATAGTCATTCCCGCGATAATTCTGCGGAGCGTCCGCATTGCCGATGAAAAGTGCTATTCCTCTTTTCCCTTCCGCTGCTGTGTCTGCCATCTTTTCCAGCAGGACGCGGCGTCTTCTGATATAAACATCTGTCTCAAACATAATATCTGTTTTTTCTCTGTACAAATATAGTCAAAGTCGAGAGCAGAAGCAAAGTTTACTTTGATTCTGCCGAGACCAAAACGTATATATGAGCGTAAGCTCAAATATAGTCAAAGTCGAGAGCAGAGTCAAGCTTGCTTGGACTATGCCGAGGCGTTAGTGTAATATATGTACTGTCAGTACATATATAGCAAGAATACTCAAAGGACTGGTCCGATTTTCATCGTCCAGTCCCTGTGTTCCTGTGATTTTGTGAAAATCACCTCAGATGTTTGCCCTTATGGCCATATCAGTCGTCAACTTCGATTATATGGAAACTCTTGTCAAATTTGAGTTCAAGACGGTTTGAAAGCTTCACATCGTAAGTCCTCTTTCCGATTTCATATTCAAGGTATTCCGCACCCGGGTAATGCTGCTCTACAACATCCTTTATCCCTTCAGGGATGAGAGACTTTGATATGCTCCCTTTCTTTGCCTCTATTTTCTTAAGACTGCCGGAGTAGTTGAACTCCAGAAGAATGCCGTTTGTCAGCATAACATTGTAGTCAGGTCTGAAAAAATCATCGTCTTTTGTCGAGTACATGATTTTTACTCCTTTGTAATTGTCATTTATGAAACTCTTGGCTTCAGCCGGAAGCTGCTCGAATGTCACGGGCCTGTCGTCCGCTGATGCAATAACAAAGAAAGCCGAAAGGCATACTAAAAATGTAAAAATTCTTTTCATGATAATCTGATTTCTTAATTATGCAAATTTGTGCGGACCTCTCCAATGCAAAATACGTGCAAAAAAAACATCGCCATTTCAGCAAATTGCATTCAAGAAAATGGATTAAATTTTATAAATCGGAATGCCGTGTTTGCTGGACTCCTTGCCGAATATAGCTTGCTGAAGAAATAAATGAAGTTGCCTGATGGGAATTTTTGAGTGATTTCCTATCTTTGCGCAATGAGAGTGTTTAGATTTGTCCTTGCGGCTGTCTTGATTCTGTCTTCCAGGATGGGCTATGCTTCCGTTGCTCCGATAACGGAAGTCAGGCATCTTGGATTGTCGGACGGCTTGAGCGGTCTTCGGGTCTTTTCCATTCTGGAAGACCGGAACGGGGCGATCTGGATAAGCACGAAGTCCGGAGTTGACAGATACAACGGAAACCAGATAACGAACTATACCCTTCCGGGCGATCTCTATTACGGGGATATGGCCGGGAGGGTTATTCAGCTTTATTATGACGGCCTTGAAGAGTTATGGGCCTATGACAATACCGGCCGCATATATCTCTATTCCGAGGTATATGACCGTTTTGACCATGTCGCCAAAGTGGGCGATGCCGAGTCCGGTGATGTCAGGCTGAATAGGATCTTTCGGAGCGACAGCGGCGAGAATCTGCTTGGAATGGCCCAGGGACTGTTCTCCTATGATAAGGAAGGAGGAGTGACTCCCATAATTACAGATGTCTATGTCAATGATATAGCGGAATCGGATAGTGCTCTTTATGTTGCAACGACTTCAGGACTGAAAGTGATCGGGGGGGGGCAGTGCCCGGATAGAGACCGTAGATGGGTTGGAAAACCGGAACATTCAGAGCCTGTGCGTCGCGCAGCAGAGTGGACTTCTTCTGATAGGCACCTTCAATGACGGTTTGCTCAAGATGGACCTGGACACTCGTGAAGTCTCTCGTATCGGATCCGTGCAGCAGTCTTTCAACTATCCGGTACGGGCGATCCTGGAAATCTCGGAATGTGTCTATGCGGCAGGCGCCGATGGTGGTGGAATATATACTTTGGACCTGAACGACGGGACTGTAGAACTGCTGATAAATACGGAGAGTGACAACAAGAACTATCTGTACAGCAACGGTATATATACGATGTGCCGTGATATGCACGGGAATGTCTGGGTCGGCAGCTATACCGGTGGCGTCACCTTGATCGGATTTGTCAAGGCTCCATTGGAACATATCGTTCATGAAAGGGGAAATACCCGTTCCATAGCCAACAACAATGTCAATGCAATCGCGGAGAATGTCAATGGAGATATATGGTATGCAACGGATTGCGGCGTGAGCGTGTTCCGCCAGGGTTCCGGACAGTGGTTTCATCGTCTGTCCGGAAGCGTCGGAGTGACATTGTGCCCGTCAGGTGACGGGAATGTGCTTCTGGGTACTTATGGCGCGGGAATCTTCATGTTGGACAAGGATGGAAATGTTGTAAGGCATATAGACCAGCAGTCGGGAGGGCTGACATCCAACTATATCTTTTCCATAGAGCAGGATAGGGACGGAGACTATTGGGTCGGGGCCATTGACGGGAAGCTGATGCTTCTTGACTCGGACGGGGTATTGAAATGCAAATATGATGTCGGCCAGGTCCTGTCAGTGGAAATATTGGAAGGTACGGAAGTGGCCGCTTCCACTGCCAACGGTTTCTATGTCATAGAAAAGATGACAGGTGAGATCAGGCATTATGCTTCCACTCACGAACAGCAGAACCAGAACCTGAGCACATATATCATACCGATGCTTTTCAACGGGGACGGTACGGTGTGGCTGGGAACCGAGGGGGGAGGTCTGAACCTGTATGACATGGGTGAGAGAAAAGTCAGGAGGGCGTACAGGATGTCGGACGGATTGCCTTCGAATGACATCTATGGCATCCAGCAGGATACTTTGGGCCGTCTGTGGATAAGCACTGGCAACGGCATATCCGTAATAGCGGACTCCACGGTGTCTTCCATAAATTATATTGTAGGAAAGGGCAGCGAGTACAACAAGTCGGCGAGCGCTGTGCTGAGCGGAGGTGATTTCGTTTTCGGAAGCACTGCCGGGGCGGTCAGGTTCTCTCCCTACCATTTCGATGTTGTGGACTATTCCGCACCGCTGAGGATATCCGGATTTTCATTGGATGCAGTTGATGAGGCCAAAAGGGAACGCCTTGTACCGTATGTCCATGATGGTCTGAAAAGCGGGAAACTTCTTCTGGACTATGATTGCAATTCGTTTACGGTCAGTTTCGAGGCCATAAACATCCGTTATAGCGATGACATATCCTACCGTTATTTCCTGGAAGGCTACGACAACGGTTGGAGCGAACTGACGGACATGGGGGTGGCCAGATATAAGAATGTGGCTCCAGGGAAATATACCCTTTTCATCCGTAGCGTCAGGTGGGGCGACAACAGGATTATAGATGAGGCCAGCCTGTCAGTACGTATATTGCAGCCATGGTGGAACACTGTCTGGGCCTGGCTGGCATATACAGCCTTGGCGCTTCTGATAATAGGTTTTGCGTTCAGATATAAATGGAACATGTTGCAGAAACGGTACGATCAGGACAAGATCCGTTTCTTCATCAACACCGCACATGACATCAGGACTCCGGTGACATTGATAATGTCCCCTTTGGAGGAACTGCTCAAGGAGGAAAACCTTTCGTCAAATGCCTTGTATCTTGCCGAAATCGCGAAGCAGAATGTTGGCAAGCTCAACTCCATTGCCACTCAGTTGCTTGATTTCGAGAAATTCGAGTCCGGACAGCGTCGGCTTGAACTGGTTACGGTAGATTTGTGCGAGATATTACGGGACGAGGTCGGGTGCTTTCTGGATGTCTGTGCAAAGAAAGGGATAGAACTGACTTTGAGTCTTCCGGATGCTCCGGCCTGTATCGCGGGGGACGGGCATCTTCTTGAACAGCTGTTCGACAATCTGATGTCCAACGCCTGTAAATATACAAGGCCGGGAGGCTTTGTGAAGGTGTCGGTGTCGGTTACGAGGAAACAGGTGACAGTCGACATAAGTGACAACGGGATAGGTATTCCACAGAAAGGTAGAAAACATATATTTACAGATGTCTACAGGGCGAAAAATGCCCGTGATTCCCAGGAGGCAGGAACAGGCTTCGGCCTGCTGCAGGTGAAACGGATCGTGAAAATGCTGGACGGGACAGTCCGGTTCACGTCCACGGAGGGAGAGGGTACGACGTTTACAGTCGCTTTCAGGCATATCTTCGATGAGCCTGTCCCATTCTCAAGGAAGACTTCAGCCGGCAGTTCCCTGGAGGAGGTGATGCTTTCAGATGCCTTCGGTGTAGAAAAGAGGGAGGGACATACTATCCTTATAGTCGACGACAATGACGATATGCGGAATTATCTGAGGAAAGCGTTTTCCAAAGATTTCAATGTCGCCGTGGCGCATTCCGCGACTGAGGCTTCCGTCTATCTGGGAAAGAACTATCCGGACCTTATACTGTCGGATGTCGTTATGCCGGACCTACATGGCGATGACTTCTGCCGGATGGTCAAGTCCAATCCCGACACTGCCGGAATCCCTGTAATACTCCTTACCGCCAATTCTGACCATGAGTCCGTAGTGACCGGCCTGCAGAAAGGTGCTGACGACTATATCACCAAGCCTTTCAGTATGGAAATCCTCAAATTGAAGGTCAAGGGCATGATAGAGAACCGCAACAACTTGCGTGAAGGGCTTTTGAGACATGCCATAGACAATATGGAGCCGGGCAACCTTCATGTCGCGGATGTTGAAGCGTCGGAAAGTGACAGGGACTTCGTGGCCAAGGTGACGGATGTAGTTGTAAGGAATATGGATGATATGGATTTCAGCATAGACCAGCTATGTCAGGAGATGGCCATGAGCCGCACCCTGTTTTACGGGCGTTTGAAATCACTTACCGGCAAGGCTCCCCAGGAGTTCATAAGGATACTTAGGCTTAACAAGGCCGCTGAACTTCTGAAGCAGGGGATACCAGTCATAGAAGTGTCGGAGATGGTCGGATTTGTCAATGTAAAGTATTTCAGCACTCTGTTCAAGAAGCATTTCGGCGTGCAACCGAGCAAATATTGTCAGTAATCAAACCTTATATGTCGGCATTCAAACCCCGATGGATGCTCTCTGTGGTACTTTTGCAAAAAATAATAACCACAATGACCACAGACAAGACATTTCTATTCGCGCTACTTTTCTGCGCTTTTTTCATTTCATGCTCGAACGGAAATAATGGTGCCGGACCTGACGGAACGGACAACGGCGGCGTGTTTGTCGACGAGTTCGAGACATTCGATTCTTCGTCATGGACCAAGGAGACTCACGAGGCGGGATGGGTCAACCAGGAGCTTCAGTCTTATCATCCCTCTTTTGTCCGTGTCGGCAAGGACGGCGACAAGTCGGTACTTATAATTTCCGCTGAGCGGAAGAACGGGAAGATCATTTCCGGAAGGGTGAATTCAAAAGGCAAGAAATCATTCAAGTACGGAAGGGTTGAGGCCAGTATAAAGTTGCCTGCGACGGCAAATGGACTGTGGCCGGCTTTCTGGTTCATGGGAGACAATGACAAGCCTTGGCCGTCTTGCGGAGAAATAGACCTGATGGAAATGGGAGATGCCGATGGTATCGCTTCCGGTGAAACGGAAAGGAGGGTCAACACGGCGATACATTTTGGCGAGGACCAGGCGTCCCATCGTCAGGAGTACTATGCCGCTTCCGTGTCCGACAGCCTTCAGGACGGAGAATATCATACCTATGCCATGGACTGGAGCCAGGAGGAAATCAAGGTGTCCATAGACGGTGTCCATTTCAAGTCCTTCGATATCAGTGCGAACCCATATTTCCATGACAATTTCTATGTCCTTTTCAACCTTGCTGTCGGCGGGGCTTTCACAGGCATTACCGACATGGCGGGAATTACGGCCATCAATGAAGGAGAAAAGGTTTCCATGTATGTGGATTGGATAAAAATCATTTCGAACAACTAATAATTGACCACATGAAACAAAAACAGATTACAAGAACAGTGTCGTGTGTGGCTGTCTTTCTGGGACTGATGGCGGCGGTATTGCCCGTCACGGTTTCGGCGGAGCCCGCAATGTCGGCGCAGTTACGCAAAGTGACGGTAACCGGAGTCGTCAAGGATTCGGAAGGTCCTGTTATCGGGGCTACAGTTCAGGAAAAGGGGACGTCCAACGGGGCTGTGACGGATTACGAAGGAAAATTCTCTCTTGAAGTCAACGAAGGGGCCGTGCTTTCGGTGACTTGCCTCGGATATTCCACAGTCGAGATGCCGGCTTCGGCTTCTCCGATTTCAGTGACATTGGAAGTTGACAGCGAGATGCTCGATGACGTCGTTGTGACAGCCTTGGGCATAAAGAGGGACAGGAAGGCCCTTGGATATGGCCTTGAAGAAGTCAAGGGAGCGACTTTGTCAAAAAACAAGGAAACCAATGTCATCAATTCTATGGCCGGAAGGGTGGCAGGACTCGTCGTGAGCCAGACGGCCGGAGGACCTTCGGGTTCTACAAGGGTGCTTCTTCGCGGTAACACGGAGATGACAGGAAACAACCAGCCGCTATATGTGATAGACGGGGTTCCGTTGGACAATACCAATTTCGGAAGTGCCGGGACCAACGGAGGATATGACCTCGGAGACGGTATCTCGAGCATCAACCCTGACGACATCGAGAGCATGTCGGTGCTTAAAGGCCCTGCAGCCTCAGCCCTTTACGGTAGCCGTGCGAGCCACGGAGTGATTCTCATCACGACCAAGAAAGCCGGACAGGAGCGTTGGTCCGTGGAATACAACGGAACTCTCACTGTAGATACTCAGCTTTCGAAATGGAATGACGTGCAGCAGGTCTATGGTATGGGAAGCAACGGTACATACAGCATCGATGCGGTTTCCAACACCAACAAAAGTTGGGGGCCTAAGGCTGACGGAGGTAACATGCTTACATATTTTGATGGTGTGAGCCGTCCTTATCTTATCGTTCCAGACAACACTTCAGGTTTTTTCAGGACAGGTCTGACAGCGAACAATTCCGTTACCGTGTCTTCGAACACCGGAAATACCGGAATACGTTTTACGATGACGGATATGCGCAACAGGGATATTGTTCCGGAGACGAATATGAGCAGGAATGTGTTCAATCTCAGGACCAATTCCACGATAGGCAAGGTGGACCTTGACTTCTCTGCAAACTATACCCGCGAGAACGTGAAGAACCGTCCGGCCTTGGGAGACAGCAAGTCGAATATAGGAAAGAACCTGATGACTCTCGCCACGACATACGACCAGGAGTGGCTTAGGACATACGAGGACAAGAACGGCGAATATTCGAACTGGAACGGAATGGACCCTTACAATGTCAATCCGTACTGGGACGTGTACAAGAACTCCAACTTGTCCGTGAAGGACCTTTTCCGTCTTCATGGTACCGTGGCATGGAACATTACCCCTCACCTTAAGGTCAAGGGTACGGCCGGAGCTGAGATGAGCTGGTTCAATTTCCAGGACTACAAGGCTCCCACGACTCCGGGGTATGAAGCCGGATACCTGCAGCAGAGCAAGTTCCACAACAATATGTACAACTTCGAGCTTATAGCGACATATAATAACAGGTGGGGAGACTTCGACTTCAACGCCACTGCCGGAGCGAACGTCTATATGGTGGACAACGAGACTTCCATCGTCTCAGCCCAGGACATGCAGATACGTGACGTGGTGGCCCTCATGAGCTTCAACGAGACGAGCCTTCAGGAGAATACCTATCGCAAGCAGATCAACTCCCTTTTCGCCGCGGTCAACTTCGGATGGAAAAGTCTCCTTTTCCTTGACGCGACAGTACGTGGTGACCAGTCTTCCACATTGCCTGTACAGAACAACATCTATGTGTATCCGTCGGTTTCGGGAAGCTTTGTATTCTCGGAGCTTATAGATGCCAAAAAGGCTTTTCCGTATGGCAAGGTGCGCGTTTCATGGGCTATGGTAGGTAGCGATACCGACCCGTATCAGCTCGGACTCGTGTATACGAAGTCAAAGTTCACTTATCCTGGCTACACTATAGGATATATCAACAATACCACTGTCCCTAACAGGGACCTCAAGCCTACCATGACCAATTCGTTCGAGGCCGGCTTTGAGACCAGGTTCATTGACAGCCGTATCGGATTGGATTTCACATATTATCATCAGACGAGCCGCAACCAGATCATGGGTATGGCCAGCAGCTGGACGACGGGCTATCCGTACCGTCTCATCAATGCCGGCGAGATCCGTAACAGCGGCGTGGAGATATCCCTCAATACCCGCCCTGTGGAGACCAGGGACTTTACCTGGGACTTGAACCTGAATTTCTCCAAGAACAACAACAAGGTGGTGTCACTTGTAGATGATATGGATATGTTCGAGCTTGAGAAGGCACAGTGGCTTGATGTTCAGGTGGCAGCCAAAGTTGGTGAGGATTTCGGTTCAATCGTCGGTCCGGATTTCGTTAGAAACGCGGACGGTGACATCGTGATAGACGCTTCCACCGGCTTGCCTAAATACGACAAGAGCAATCATGTGCTTGGAAACGCTTCGTGGGACTGGACGGGAGGTCTGTTCACTTCATTGAGATACAAGAGCTTCACATTGTCCGCACTCTTCGACGTGAAGGTAGGAGGTGACCTGTATTCAATGTCGGCGCGTGCCGCATACGAGTCGGGAAAGAGCCTTGAGACCCTCGAGGGCCGTGAGGCATGGTACAAGTCCGAAGAGCAGAGGAAGGCCGCCGGAGTAGCCAAGGGCTCATGGAAACCGACCGGAGGTTTCATCGCGCCGGGAGTCATCGACAACGGTGACGGGACTTACAGACCAAATGACATTATGGTCAATCCTGAGGAATATTGGATGAGTGTGGCCCGTAATGCCCCTGCTATGTTTATCTATGACAACTCCTATATCAAATGTCGCGAGATTACGCTTACATACGCATTCCCGAGGCATTGGCTCGGAAACGTGGTGAAGGACCTGTCCCTGTCTTTCGTGGCCCGCAATCCGTTTATCGTATGGAAGAACATCCCTAACATCGATCCGGATTCGAACTATAACAACACAACGGGCATGGGACTGGAGTACGGTTCTCTCCCGTCACGCAGGAGCTTTGGATTCAATGTTTATATCAAATTCTAATTATTCGAGTGTCAATGAAAACGATAACGTGTAAATATATAATGCCGGCACTGCTGACTCTTGGCTTGGCCGTGTCCTCGTGCAGTGACAGGTATATGGAGAACCTGAACTCCGACCCGTCAAAGGCAAACAGCATCGACCCGAACGCCCAGCTGACCACGGCTCAGTTGCAGACTTATGGGGACCTCGGGATGGTGGAGATATACAGGAACTACCACTATGCTTTCACTCAGCAGCTTATGGGATGCTGGAACACAACCAACTACGGAGGCCGTCATACTCAGGACAACAATGAGATGAGCAGGATCTGGACCTCATTCTATCCCAATGCCTTCAAGAATCTCACTGATGCCATGTACAGGACAGCGGAAGATCCTGAGTCGAAGAATATCAATGCCGTACTGACGATCTATCGTGTGTATATGATGTCCCTTATTACCGATGTCTACGGTGATGCGCCATACAGTGAGGCTGGCCTCGGATATATAGATGCGGTCTACAACCCTCGCTATGACACTCAGGAGGAAATCTATCATTCGTTCTTTGAGGAACTCAGGGAGGCTGAAGCCAATCTTGACCCGGCGGGTGACAGAGTTGACGGCGACCTTATATACGGTGGGGATATCG
>Ga0073906_1002351_pt1 | contig 25009 bp, 27 predicted proteins | sample Inofromicrocosms_FD_65485 | JGI IMG/M metagenome (GOLD analysis project Ga0073906, IMG submission 65485) | Mouse cecum microbial communities from Vienna, Austria - Inoculum for glucosamine and mucus D2O microcosms | ecosystem: Host-associated > Mammals > Digestive system > Large intestine >...
GAACGCTTCCGGACGGACCGGGACGAGTACAAGCGCGGCGAACAGTTCAACCGCAACGGATCTGACCCAGCAGCTTGCGGAATATTTCGTGGGAATGATGCGGCTGCAGATGATGAGCCGCGTGAGCAGTCTTGGAAAAGGCACTTCCATCGGAAGCCTGGAACCCGATTCCGACTATACCAGCCTGATCTGAACCATTCCCATATGTTGTGTGTGCGTAACTCCTTCCCCACATGATACGGGAAATGCAGGAAAACCGCTCAACAGAAGCGTTTGACTGGTAAATTTTTAATATAAAATTTCACCGAAAAAACTGGACTTTTAAGAAAATAAGGTGTATCATTAATCCGGTATAGGTGTAGTTTGCGAAAAAACTTTCAGGATTTTCAGCAGATAGAGAATGCCGATACAGATGATCACCTTGTTAGAAAGTTTACATTAATAATAAGAAGGAAGTGATACATATCATGTTTGGAAGCTCCATATTTGGAAATACCATGTCAATGGCGAATAAGTCTCTGGATTACCTCTGGAGGAAGATGGAGGTTGTTCAGAACAACCTTGCCAACGTAGATACACCGGGTTATAAGAAGAAGGATGTCAGCTTTGAGGAGGTCTTTGACAAGAGACTTCGGGCGGCAAGCCAGACGAAGAGCAACACACAGATGCGTGAGGCGATCTCGGGGGCGGACTACTTTGTATATACCCCGTATGATTCATCTGCAAGGGTGGATGAGAACAATGTCCATTCTGATGTTGAAGAAGCGGATATGGCAAGAACCGCCCTTCATTATCAATATTTGCTGCAGACCGTAACGGCTGATATCAAGAGATATCAGACTGCGATCAAAGGCCAGTAAAACTTTTTCACCAATTTTTTCCTAAAAATGATGGGACGGCGGGCGGAAGATTGATTTGCCTGCGCTGACATCGCGGAATATTGTCGGGGCGAAGCGGCATGCGCTTGCATGGCTCGCGTATCAGTTTCATATCTTCTATAAAGATATGAAACCGGAGAGGGAAGCTGCCCCGGAGAAGAAATTAAGAAGAAAGGATCGATAGAATCTTATGGAAGATATGTTCATCACTCCCATCCAGCCATGGGACAGGATCGGAGCAGTCGGCTCTGTCGGATCGGTGACAGGCACAGGCTCCGCCGCGTCCGCATCCAAAAGCGTAAAGGGCCAGGAGGGCGTCTCGGCCTTTAAAAGTATTTTCGAGGAAGCAATCAACAACGTAAGAGAGACGGACCAGAACCTGGCGAAGAACCAGTACCTTCTGGCGACAGGCCAGATTGAGGATCCGCACACGGTAGGGATCGCGGCATCCCATGCGCAGCTTTCCGTGGATCTTCTGGCGGCGCTGAGGACAAAAGCACTGGAAGCATACAACGAGATTATGCGACTCAGTTTATAATGCACAATTCTGTATCCCGCAAGGGCATCCGTCATGGAATGTCCTTGCGGGGCAGAACATGAATCAATGTGTGATACAACTGTTGCACATTGTTCTTTGTGTCTTGAGAAACCGTACCCAAAGGGCATCCCGTACTGATGCTTCGCAGAATCCTTAAGCGATGCGGGAATAAATAGATAAGAGAGTATTGGAACATGAAAGAAAAGTTGGGGCAATTCAAAGAATTTGCTGGAAATTTAAGCAGTAAAACGAAAAAGATCATTATTGCCGCGGCCGCCGTGCTTGTCGTGGCAGCGGTCGTGATTGCGTTGATTCTCAACAACCGCCCGTATGCAGTCCTGTTTACCGGACTGGGCGAGCAGGAGGCGCAGCAGATCACGGCGAAGCTGCAGGAGGAGCAGATCGCGTTCCGCTATGAGGGTAATTCCACCATCATGGTGCCGGAGAACGTGGTGGATCAGACGAAGGCGACCCTTGTACAGCAGGGTTACCCGAAGAGCGGTTTTACATATGAAACGTATTTGAAAAATGCGAGTCTGCTGACTACAGATTCTGAAAAATCAAAGCTCGAGCTTTACGATCTGCAGGATCGTATCGGCGCCACCATCAAGATGTTTGAAGGTGTATCAGATGCCAAGGTCACGATTGCTCTGGGGGAGGATAACCGCTATGTCCTCAATGACTCAGAGACAAAGTCCAGCGGATCGGTCACGGTCATTATGCAGGACGGCAGCGCTCCGACGAAGGAGCAGACAGCTGGCATGCAGCGGCTTGTGGCAAAGAGCGTTCCGAATATGGAGATCGATGAGGTTGTCGTTATAGACGGGACATCCGGAGAGACTGTATCCGAGACGGAGGAAAACAGGACGGCCAACAGCTCCGACGCGGAAGAGATCGCGGCAGTCGTGGAAGGCCAGATCGAGAGAAAGATCCTGAAAGTCCTTGGACCGATTTACGGAGAGGACAATGTCAGCGTCGCGGCAAGAGCGCAGATCAACATGGAGCAGCTCATCCGGGAGTCTACCACATACAGCACTCCGGAAAAGATCGACGACGAAGATAAGACCGGAATCATTAGTCATGAAGATACATACAATGAAAGGTCCGGTACGGGAAATACGGCAGGAGGCGTGGTCGGAACAGAGACCAACGCGGACACGGCCGAGTACAATACAGAAGGCGACGGCAACGGCGCCAGCGCGTCCAGCGAAAGCAGGTCTACGGATTACCTTGTGAACCAGATCAAGGAACAGGGCCAGGTGGATTCCGGTGCGTTGGATGACCTGACGGTATCCGTCGCAGTCAATGGAAATGGATTCGGAAGCCTGAGAGAAGCTCAGCTCCGTTCTCTGGTCGGCAACGCGGCCGGGATCGCGCGGGCGGAGCAGGCTGACAAGATCACCCTGGCAAGCGCGCCGTTCGACGGAAGAGCGGACGACGATGAAGACGCGGAGACAGCAAGCAGCTCACTGCTTGAGAGCGTTCCGCTGTGGGCGATCATTGCGGCAGTCGCATTGCTGCTGATCCTGACAGGTATCATCGTGGTACTGATCATCAGACGGCGCAGGGCTGAGGAAGAAGAGGAAGAAGAGGAACTTCTGGAAGAAGAAGTTGAGCATATTGATCTCAATCAAGAGCTTCAGCAGATTCAGAATGACAGAGGTATGGAACTGAAGAGGAGCATTCGGGAGTTTGCGGAACAGAATGCGGAGATATCTGCCCAGTTATTGAAGAACTGGCTGAACGGGGGCGGTTTAGATGGAGGCTAATGCTGCGTTATCCTTGACACCGGAGCAGAAAGCGGCGGCAGTCGTAGTCTCTCTGGGAGCTGACAAAGCATCCAAGATTTATAAGCATTTAAGTGAATCAGATATAGAGAAGCTGACCATAGAGGTTGCCAAGCTGGGGCATGTGACCCCGGAGCAGATGGAGGCGGTCTTAGACGAATTCTACAAGACCTGCCTCACACAGAAGGTGGTAACCGACGGCGGCATGGAATACGCCCGGGCAGTCCTGGAAAAGGCGTTCGGTGAGAGTACAGCGCAGTCGCTGCTGGATAAGCTGGCCAAGTCCATGAAGACACGGCCTTTCGAATTTATCCGAAAGAGCGATGTCAAGAATCTGTTCTCCTTCCTGCAGCACGAGAGACCCCAGACCATAGCGTTGATTCTCTCCTATGCGGATCCGGATCAGGCGTCATTTGTCATCGGCGAGCTTCCAAAGGAGAAGCAGATCAAGGTGGTAGAGGCGATTGCCAAGATGGAGAGCGCCTCTCCCGAAGCCATCAAGATCGTGGAAGCCTCCCTGAAGAAGCGGTTCGAGAGCGTACTGACGACCGCGGACTTTACAACCATCGGCGGCATCGACTACATAGCAGAGGTCATGAACAACATGGACCGCGCGAACGAGAAGTTTATCTTCGACGAATTGGGCAAGGAGAACGAAGAACTGGCCGAGACCATCCGGAAGAAGATGTTCGTATTCGAGGACATCGTATCGATGGACAACAGGTCCATCCAGAGATTCATTCGGGAATGCGACGTCAAGGACATCGTATACGCCCTCAAAGGATCCGATCAGAATATCAAGGATCTTGTATTTGCGAACGTATCCAGCCGTATGGCAGAGAGCATTCAGTCCGACCTGGAGGTTACGGTCAATGTGCGTCTGCGCGATGTAGAAGAAGCACAGCAGAGGATCGTAGCTGTGATCCGTCGTCTGGAAGAAGCAGGCGAGCTGATCATCGTGAAGAGCGGCAAGGACGAGATCATTGCCTGATCCTGATCTTTCAGACGGATGATAGAAAAGACGGAATCCCGGTCTGCCGCGGCACTGCGCGGCGGGGCGGATCAGAAAAGCCGAATGCGGCGCATGAAGCCGTTACGCATACCGCAGCATAGACAGAAAGGATGATACCGATGCCCAGGATTATGAAAAAGCCGGACGAAGCACAGGATATCCGGCCATATGACTTCTTCGCAGGGTTCCAGATTGAGCGGACCGTGTCAGCCGAAGAGCCGGAAGAGGAAGAAGAGGAAGACGGCGGGGCGGAGGAGGAAGCGAAGGAAGAGCAGTTTGCCACGGAGCGGGCGAACGAGATCATAAGCGAGGCGGAAAAAAAGGCGGAGCAGATCCTTGCGGACGCGCGCGGCCAGGCGGACATCCTTCGTCAGAAGGCATTTCGCGACGGATACGAGGAAGGCTGCCAGAACGGAACCCGGGATGCCTATGAGGAGCAGCGCAAGCTCCTGGATCAGGAGATCCGCCAGCTGCAGACCAACGCCGCGGATGTGATAGAAAGTGTTTCCATTGAAAAAGCAAAGCTTCTGGAGCAGTATGTGGATGACCTGAAAAGGATCTCCCTGGCTGTGGCGGAGAAGATTATCCAGACCAGCCTGCAGTCCAGCGGGGACATTGTGAAGCGCATGATCCTTGCGGCCACCGACAAGATCACCAAGAAGCAATGGGCAAAAATATACATAACCAAGTGCGACACCGGCATATCCATGGATGTGGATACGGAATTTTTGGACGCCATGTCCAAGCTGTCCGAAAACATCAAGATCATTACCATGGACAACGGCGAGGAGGGAACCTGCATCATTGAGCTTCCCGACGAGATCATAGACGCCAGTGTGAGCACACAGCTTGAAAATATCAAAGACATCCTGAACAATGTGAGGGTGTAGCGCATATTGATAAAGAGAGCAGTCAGACAGATGTGACCGGCGCGGTCAGAAAAGGCAGATGCCCGCGTGCCGGAGCATGATACAGATACAGACAGAAACCGAGGTGAACGCAAGTGTTTTCGAAGCTGCCGGAGCTGATCCAGAAAGCAGAGACAGTCAGCTACATAGGAAAAATTGAAAATGTAATCGGCATGTCTATGGAATCCTCCGGAAACCGTGCCAGCATCGGTGATATCGCCATGATCTACAATGAGGAGAAGCGCAGGCAGATCCCTGTGGAGGTCGTCGGCTTTCGGGAAGATAAGATGCAGCTCATGGCCTATGAGAACCTGAGCGGCGTTTCGGCAGGCAGCTTTGTGCGGAACACCAGGAAGCGTCTCAAGATCCCGGTAGGAGAATTTCTGCGGGGGCGCATCATAGACGCTACGGGCAACCCCATGGATGACAAGGGGCCGCTGCCCTCCTCCAGATATTACTATGTAGAAAATGCATTTATCAACCCCATGTCCCGGCCGCCCATCTCTGACCCTTTGGAGTTCGGCGTCAAGGCGATCGACGGCATGAATACCATCGGCAAGGGCCAGCGTATCGGCATCTTTGCGGGGAGCGGCGTGGGCAAGAGCACCCTGCTCGGCATGATTGCGAAGAACGTCAAGGCAGACATCAACGTCATTGCGCTGGTAGGAGAGCGAGGCCGTGAGGTCCGCGAATTTGTGGAAAATGACCTGGGCCCGGAAGGGATGAAGAGGAGCGTGGTTGTCGTAGCCACCTCGGATCAGCCCGCCATGCTCCGCGTCAAGTGCCCCCTGGTAGCCACCACCATTGCCGAATATTTCAAAGACCAGGGGAAGGACGTCCTGCTGATGATGGACTCCCTCACCCGTTTCGCCATGGCACAGCGCGAGATCGGGCTTGCCACAGGAGAGCCGCCTGTGGCGAGAGGATATACTCCGTCCATCTACGCGGAATTTCCCAAGCTCTTAGAGCGCAGCGGAAATTTTGAAAAAGGCTCCATCACCGGGGTTTACACTGTGCTGGTAGAAGGGGACGATACCAACGAACCCATATCCGATACGGTACGGGGAATCCTGGACGGACATATCGTGCTGACCAGAAAGCTGGCTAATGAGAACCATTTCCCGGCTATTGATATCAATGCGAGCATCTCCCGTCTGATGTCCAGCATCGTACCCCAGGAGCATAAGGACGCGGCGGCAAGGCTTCGGGATATCCTGAGCCTGTATACAAAAAATGAGGACCTGATCTCCATCGGCGCGTACAAGGCGGGGACTAACCCCAAACTGGACGTTGCTATTTCTAAGATCGATAAGGTCAATGAATTCTTAATGCAGAAGACAGACGAAAGCTTTTCAGTTGAGGAATCGCTGCGGATTATGCAGAGGATCCTGCACTAGATATGCCAGGCGGCCGATACGGGCTGCGAATAATCAAAGCGAGGACGCACGAAGATGAAAAAATTCTTTTTCCCATTGGACACGGTACTTCGTTATAAGGAGCAGGTACTGGACAGCCTGAAAGGGGAGCACGCCAGGATACTGGCGAAGATCAGGGAATGTGAAAACGCAATTGATGAACTGGAACACGAGTACAGCCAATGCGCTGCCGAGTTTCAGCAGAATAAAATGAATGGTATGAAGATCAACGAGATGCATACCTATGAAAATTACTTTGACTCACTGCGCCTGAAGATCCGCAGAAAGCAGGAACAGCTTGCAAGGCTGCGGGAGCAGGAGGAGATCAAACGGAAGGAAGTCGTGGAGGCGAAGAAGGAGACCTCATCGATTGATAAATTAAAAGAACGGAAGCGGTTTGAGTACGATAAGGAAGTATTAAAACAGGATGAACGATTGATTGAGGAATTTGTGACCACAAGGGACGCCATGGCAAGGCTGAACGGATGATCACTTATTGCCATGTCTGCATTCAAGAAGGGACAGCCGGGAGCTGCCGTATCCGCGGCATGACACACCCGGCCGTATGGAATAAGGGTAACCCTGTATTTACTACAGTTACCATATAAAATATTTCCGATCACGGAAGCCCGTCTCTGACGGGGATTTCGGATCGAGGCAGAAAGGAGGAAAAACCAATGGTGAATGTAAATGTGAAGGCAATGGACATCGGTTTCCAGGCGCCGGACAGCGGCAAGACCAACAGTACGGGCGTGAAGAACACCCAGTCGGATCAGTTCAAGAAGCTGCTCGAAGGCAAGCAGGACGGCAGCCAGGACAGCACTACACAGGAAGTATCCAAGGACGGCAAGCCGGAGAAAACCGAGGAAACCGAAAAGCCTGAGGAAGGCAAGGACACCGACACAAAAGACACCAAAGAGGACACTGCGGAGGAGACAGTCAGCACAGACGACAGCCAGGCAATGGGTCTGCTTGCGGCATACCAGATGAGCCAGGGCATGCGCCCGGAGGTTCTGACGACCGAGCCGGAGGTAGTGATTGAAGTGCCGGAGGCAGTTCAGGCGGACGCAGAAGTGACGGCAGTAGACCCGACAGCGGCGGGAGAGCTGATCGCTGATGGAATGACGGAACAGGTCAATGTACAGCCGGAGCAGAATGTGACCGCAGATACGGCAGCGAATTTCCAGGCAGAGGTGAAGACTCAGGAAACCGTTCAGGTAAAAGAGCCTGAGGTTCAGGCAGCAGCGCCGGAGACAGCAGAGACAGCGCCGATCCGCAGAGAAACGGTAAAAACCCAGTCCACGGGAGAGGAAACCCAGCCTCAGACAGATGATAATACCCATGCGGAACAGTCCGCTGCAGCGCCGGTAGCGCAGGCACCTGTCCGGAACATCCAGGAGGAGATCCCTCAGGAAGTGACGAAGGTCCATGTGGCACAGCCGGAGGAGCTGCCCGAGAAGCTGACAGACCAGATCCTTGGAAAGATGCAGGAAGGCGCGGATTCCTTTGAGATCGAGATCGAGCCGGCGAACCTGGGCAAGATTGCGGTCAAGATTCAGTATCAGGACGGTCAGGCTACCGTATCCATCTTCTGTACGGAAAAGAGAGCGCTGGAAGTGCTGGGCGACCGCGCGAGAGAGATCGGCGTGATCATCGACAAGAACCTGGGCGGTGAGACGAAGATCATTGTGGAGAAGCAGGAACCCGACTATCTGAACCGGAACAACGACGAGAACCAGCAGGGCAAACAGGACGAACGGGAGCAGCAGAAGGAAAACCATCAGAAGCAGGACTCTGAAGATTCCGAGCAGTTCTTACAGAAGCTCCGCCTGGGACTCACAGTGTAATTAGAAAGGAGACGAAGAACATATGGCAGTAAACTTGAACAGCGATGTAGCAAGCGGATTGTATAATGCGAATCTTGCAACGCAGGCAGAAGCCAAGTCCGATAAATCCACACTCAGCACCGACGATTTCTGGAAGCTGATTTCCGCGGAGCTGAAATATCAGGATATGTCCAATCCCATGGATAATGCGGCAATGATGGAGCAGATCACCCAGATGAATAACATGACCACCATGAACTCCATGGCAACGGCCATCGCGAACTTCTCAACTGTAATCAATAATCTTTCTTCCGTAACGCTGACCACATATTCCACAGGTCTGCTTGGAAAAGAGGTCACTGTTGTGACAAAGACCGATGAAGAAGGAAAGGTGATCGAGACCAAGAAGGGAATCGTGACCGGGGTTGACCTGACAGGAGCCACTTCCGTATATGTGGACGGAAAGAAGTACGAATTGTCCAATATCATGGCGATCGGGGATGTGCCGAAGGTGGATACGGATGATAAGACCGATTCCACAGATAAGACAGAGGATACAGACGACAAGACCGATTCCACGGACAAGACAGAGGGAACAGACGACAAGACGCAGGATTCTAAGAAGTAGAGCATTTGCAGGTGAGAGATAAAGGCGGTGCATATGATGGGAAACAAGATCAATCAGATTCCTCCGGTTCATCAGATCAATCAGATTACGAATGCCGGCGCGCTGAAGCTTCAATCTGCTTCACTGCAGCTTCAGAAGACGGCAGACACCACTTCGGGCGTACAGTTCGCAGACCTTCTGCAGCAGGAGGCGCAAAAGGCGCAGTCCGTCCAATTCTCGAAGCATGCGGCGCGGAGAGTGCAGGAGCGCGGCATCAATATGACAGACAATCTTCTCAATGACCTTAATCAGGCAGTTCAGAAGGCCCGGGCCAAGGGCGCCAGGGATGTAGTCATCATCGGGGAGAGCGGAGCCTTTATTGTAAATGTCCCGAACAACGTAGTTGTGACAACGATGTCTGGAACGGAAATGAAAGAAAATATTTTTACCAATATTGACAGTGCCGTACTCATGTAAGCCGGACCATTTGTGGAGGTTTCGTGCCTGCGTGACTCGCAGGTACAGGCGCGCGCCCTCTTTGGAAAAGGAGCGGGGCGTGCAGGTACGGCAGAGGGTTGTATAGAAAAGAAAGGAAGTAAATTAAAATGGTCAGATCAATGATAGCAGGAGTCGCAGGACTCAAGGCGCATCAGTCCAAGATGGACGTAATCGGTAATAATATCGCCAACGTAAATACATGGGGATTCAAGGGATATGCTTACAACTTCAAGGACTCCATGTACACAAACTCAATCAACAGTAGCGGCGGTAGCGTATTGGCCGGAGCAGCCGGCGGACGTAACGCGTCTCAGGTTGGTTACGGTTCACAGTTATCATCTATTTCTAATGTATTTGAATCAGGAGCGCCGTCTCCGTCAGCCAATCCGATGGACTGTATGATTGACGGAACAGGGTTCTTTCTGGTAGGGAATATGGTAAACGGAAGTTTTACAGATGTTAAGTCATCTGGTCTGAATTTGTCCAGAGTTGGTATCTTCCGCGTGGACGAAAATGGATATCTGGTAGATGACCAGAGAAGTTATGTGTATGGGTATGCGGTACAGGAGGGAACTGGACTTCCGGAAACACCGGCTACAGCGGCATCAAGAACACTGACGGATATCGAGATTGATTTTGACGGTCCAGAAGCGGGTCCCCCAGCTAAAAATGCAACAATATCCATTGGCGGGTTGCTAGTGGGATTATCAGGAAAGATAAAATCTGAAAACGACATGGAAGCTGCGATACAGGAATGGGTAACCTATGTGACAAATAAGCAAAATCAGGCCCCACTTAATACGAATGCGACGGATGGTAAACCTATAGTCCCACAAGAGTATGCAATGGTGAAGATAGATTTTGACGGAGTTGGAAGAACTGACGATGGGGCTGGTGGATATGATTGGACTGCACAGCTTAAAATTACATCTACAGTAACTGGTGCCGAATCTATGGATAATGTTGACGCTGTTCAGAACAATTTAACGGGTGCACAGGAAGATCCCAAAAAGACTGTGGAGGGAAAAACCTGGGAGCCAGGTATTCCAGCAGTATACACAGATGAGTTATCGACTATTAAGATTCCGAATGACCCAGACACCGGTTTACCATACGAACTCGACAACTACTCCATCAGCGAAGATGGAACCGTTACGGGTGTAGATAAGCAGAACCGTGTGATTCCGATCGGAAAGGTTGCGATCGTTTCCGTGCAGAACCCGAATGGTCTGGAAAAGACGGATGGTTATTACTACAAGATCGGTGAAAATGCAGGTGAGGTAAATCACGAGGCTCCAGGATCAGGCCCGGCAGGAAGCATCCTCGGCAGCTACCTGGAAATGGCCAACGTAGACCTTGCCAACGAGTTCTCCAACATCATCACAACCCAGAGAGGTTTCCAGGCGAACTCGAAGATCATCACTGTAACGGATGAGATGCTGCAGGAACTTGTAAGCATGAAACGTTAGTCCTGAATGATATCAACCAGGACTGCGCAGCAGCTTGCAGATACATGACATATAAACCATTTATTTGCATATCCATATAAATATCGCTGCGGATCTGCCATGAAGCATATTTCATGGCAGATCCCGGCCTGATGTACTGTCTGTAATGATTTTGTACAAAGGGATTGTAAGCCGACTGTCCGCGCATATCCATCATGCGGCAGGGTCATCTTTTACAGTTCCGCAGTTCATGCGGTCTGTGCAGGTATTGAATCAATATTGCCTGCTGTTTAATGATATAGAGGAGGTAAAAGCGCAGCTAAGATTCCTTCCGTAATCCTGGCCGCGTTTGAAAAAGAAGAGGGAATATGATATGATTATGCTGACCAAATTAAATGACAATAAGATCGTGCTGAACTGCGATCAGATCGAATCGGTAGAACTGATACCGGAATCCAAGGTGATCATGATGAACGGAAAGTTCTTCATCGTGAAGGAGAGCGCTGAGGAGATCATTGAAAAAACGATTGCGTATAACGAAAAGATTCATAGTTTCCATACGGACAGATAAAAAGGTAAGGGCGGTGAAGAGAATATGGATATAACAACAATTTTAGGTATAGTCGTAAGTGCGGTGCTGATTGTATTCGTCGGCATCAATCCGACAAAGCTGGGGAACTTCTGGGACCCGGCGAGTTTGGCGATCGTAGTCGGCGGCGCGATCTGTGCGGTCGTGGCCAGCTACCCATTGAAGACACTTGCAACGATCCCCAAGATGCTGGTGCTCCTGATCCAGGGCAACCGCTACAACATCGGTTTTCTGGTGGACACACTGGAGGAGATGGCACAGCTTGCCAGAAAGAACGGCTTGCTGGCGCTGGAAGAAAAGGCCAATGAGATCGACGACCCGTTTTTCAAGCAGGGCATCATGCTCATCGTGGATGCCACGGAACCCGAGGAGGTCCGGGCGCTCCTGGAAAATGAAGTAGACGCCATGTCCGCGCGGCATGAGGAAGGCATCAACCTGTTCAACAAGGCTTCCGCGTTTTCACCGGCATTCGGTATGATCGGTACCCTGGTCGGATTGGTTAACATGTTGAAGGAGATGGACATTGATTCCGGAGGAGCTTCCTCCATCGGTCCTGCCATGGCGACAGCCCTGATCACCACGTTCTACGGCTGTATCCTCGCGAACGTACTTTTCTCACCTATTGCGAATAAGCTGACGATCAGAAATGAAGAAGAACTTCTGTATAAACAGATCATGATCGAAGGTATCCTTGCGATCCAGTCAGGAGACAATCCGAAGTTCCTGAAAGAGAAGCTGGTTACATACGTTGCCCAGAAGGGGCGTGAGAAGCTTCTGGATTCATCGGGCGGAGGCGGAAAAGCTGACGCGGAATAATGACAGATGACTGACCGGGTATATCTGGCTGTGAGGCACACGGATATGCGGCAGGCAACAGGAGGAGAATATGAAGAAGAGGAATAAATCAGCCAGCGGCGGCGCGAACTGGATGGATACATACGGTGACCTGGTTACACTATTGCTGTGCTTTTTCGTGCTCCTGTACTCCATCTCTACCGTAGACCAGGCAAAATGGATACAGGTTGTAAAAAGCTTCAACCCGAACGCGGTGGAGGTCTCACAGATCGCCATAGACAACGTACCGGAGGCTACGGAGGAAGTCCCCAACCACGTGGAGGACGGGTCGATGGACGAGGACGAGTTCGACTCCCTGTATGAGGAACTGAGAAAGGCCTTGGAGGAAGCCGGGATGGAAGGAGAGGTGGATCTGTACAAAGGCGATGGGTTTACATTTGTTACATTTCGTGACAATGTGTTTTTCGCAGGGGACAGTTCCATTATAAAAGATGAAGGAAAAGGGATTTTGGATCAGTTTGCCACAATCATTTCAGGAGTATCGGAGTCCATCAAGGAAATCCAGATCCTGGGACACACCACGCAGGCAGATCCAAACCAGATGAACGAGCCGGAATCAGACCGTGTACTTTCGGCGGAAAGAGCGGCCAGAGTTACGGCATATATTCAGCAGCGGACGACGGTAACGCCGGATAAGCTGGTAGCTGTATCTTACGGACAGTTCCGTCCGATCGCTCCGTTCGATACGGAGGAGAACCGGGCAAAGAACCGAAGGGTAGAGATGCTGATCACCAAGTCGGATACCGTGTCGAAGAGCCTGGAAGAGTACTATGCGGAGATGGACAGAACAGCGCAGTAACCGCAGTCAACCGCCTGACGGCGGAGGACGGCCGGTCCTTCCAAAGGCCGAATCAGAAGCTGAGCATGCTAATTAATAATGAAAGTAGGGGTTTGGGATGGCAGATGTATTATCACAAAGTCAAATAGACGCGCTGCTGAATTCAATGCAAAATGCCGAATCGGAGACAAAGGCGTCGGAGCCTGAAAAACCGAAGCAGGAATACAGAAAATATGACTTTTATAGTCCGAAAAAGTATACAAAAGATAAGCTGAAAATGCTTCGCAGCATCTATGACAACTACTGCAGGATCGCGACATCGCAGATCAACGGCCTGTTCCGGCTGGTGAGCGAGGTGGAAGTGGTCGGGATCGAGGAGCAGCGTTATTATGAATTTGGAAACGCGCTGAATGAGACGGACGTATTGACCGTGGCTGAAGTGGAATTGCCGGATAATTCTACCAATCCGCCTGTGCTTTTCCATATAGCGCCGACACTGATGACGGCGATGATCGACCGGATGCTGGGAGGACTTGGATTTGACAGGTCCATTGATATATCTTATACTTATACGGATATAGAGCTTGCGTTGTATGAGAAGATCATCAAGTATCTGGTGGCGATTAACACAGATGTGTGGGGAACCCACATCGCATTGAATACGCAGTTTGAGCATATTGAGGAGAACCCGAGCATGTTCCAGGGGATCAGCGTGGACGAGACGGTTGTCATCATCATGCTGACGATCACGCTTGGAGACGTGGCGGGAACGATGAACATCTGTATCCCCGGGACTCTGCTGAGCAATATCTTCGATATCATTGACAAGACGAAGCATATCGCGAAGAAGGGCGAGCATGTCAAGAGCAACAGGGAAGAGATCATGGACAGCATTCGGGAGTCCACGATGGACGTTATGGCGCAGCTTGGTGTGGCGAAGCTGAACCTGGACGATGTATACAATCTCCATGTAGGAGACGTGATCGACCTGAACAAGCCGCAGGATTCCCTGGTTTCCCTGTTTATCGAGGGGCAGCCCTGGTTCAATGGGCAGCTTGGCGTACATAACAAGAATGTCGCAGTAAAGATTGAAGACCGCATTATTGAAAATAAAGAGGATGTAGCGGTATAAATTGCCATTGCCGGCAACACACGTATGGCATGCCATACACAATTACTGCATTATTTACCAGATAAATCTGTTGAAATATCTGTGTATATAAATTACAATAAGTATAATATTGAAAAAAGAGAGGTATAGGAAAATGGCAAAAATAATGTTAGTAGATGACGCTGCATTTATGAGGATGATGTTAAAGAATACCCTTACCCAGGCAGGCTATACGGACCTGGTTGAGGCGGAAGACGGCGCAAAGGCTGTGGAGGTCTATTCAGCGGAGAAGCCGGATCTTGTATTCATGGACATTACCATGCCGAACAAGGACGGTCTGGAGACTTTGAAGGAGATCAAGGGAATGGATCCCGGCGCGACGATCGTGATGTGTTCCGCCATGGGCCAGGAAGCGATGGTTATGGATTCCATCAAGTCCGGCGCGAAGGACTTTATCGTAAAACCATTTAAGCCGGAGCGTATTTTGTCAACTGTGAAGAAGATTCTCGGCTAAGCGGAGGTGTATTATGTCTTTTTTGAGTTCATTTGATATCAGTGCTTCGGCGCTGACGGCTGAGAGGCAGAGACTGGATATTGCTTCCCAGAATCTTGCGAATACCAATTCCACCCGTACGGAGAGCGGCGATGGCCCGTACCGGAGAAAGATGGTCGTATTTCAGGAGATTCCGTCTACCAACGTGACATCTTCGAGAAACTCCGCGGCTTCTGGTTCTTTTCGTTCCAGATTCAACAGCCTTTTGAACAAGAACGCTACCAAGGGCGGCGTACGGGTGACTGAGATCGTAGAAGACCAGAGAGACCTGTACCCGGTCTATAACCCCGATCATCCGGATGCTGATGAACAGGGCTATGTCATGATGCCGAATGTGGATCCGGTGAAGGAGACAGTGGACGCCATGTCCGCGACTCGGTCTTATGAAGCGAATATTACGGCATTCAATGCGATGAAGACGATGGCGATGCGCGCATTGGATATCGGAAAATAGTATGAGGGGGATATCCTCGAAAGGAGAGTAGCGTTAGTATGAGTTCGGAGTGCTTTAGCAAAATGGAAATAGACGCGATAGGCGAAATACTGAATATCAGCCTTGGCGCATCTGCTACGGCAGTTTCTACAATGCTGAATGCCAGGGTAGATATCACAACGCCTGTCGTGAACGTTGTCAAGAAGGAAGAATTCGAGATGGGCGAAGTAGAGCCCGCTGTCGGCGTTGAGATTACTTATGTCGCCGGTCTGGAAGGCAAGAACGTTATGTTGCTCAAGCGGCACGATGTGAAGGTCATCGTAGAGATGGTCATGGGCATGGAGATTGCGGATGAAGATTTCGAACTGGACGAGATCAACGTCAGCGTGGTCTGCGAGGTCATGAACCAGATGATGGGGTCTTCCGCGACAGCATTGTCTGAATTCCTGGGGAAGATGGTCAATATCTCGACCCCAATTTCGTTTGAGGTTGCCAATGAGCAGGAATTTATTGATAAATATTTTGTAGACGACCAGCCGAAGGTGGTGGTCGGCTTTACTCTGCAGATTGCGGAGAAGCTGGAGAGTGAGTTCTTCAATGTCATGCCTATGAATCTGGCGAAGAGCCTTGTGGAAGGATTCCTTCCGGAGGACGCGATCATTGATATCAGTTCCCTGCAGGAGGAGAAACCTGCGCCGGCACCAGCGGCTCCGGAGCCGGCAGCTTCGGGAGGAGGCGGAACGCTTTCCCAGGAAGAGATTGAGAAGATGCTTGCGGGCGGTCTCAGTGAAGAACCCGCGCCCGCCCCGGACCCGGCCCCGGCAGCTTCGGGAGGAGGCGGAACGCTTTCTCAGGAAGAAATCGAGAAGATGCTTGCGGGCGGTCTTGGAGAAGAACCTGCGCCTGCCCCGGCACCGCAGCCAGCGCCGATGGCGGCACCGGCAGCGCCGAGTATGCCTGCGGCCCCGGCGGATACGGGAGCGGCCGGTATGATGCAGGGAACGGCAGGTATGGCGCCGGCCCCGCAGATGATGCAGGCGGCAGTGAGCCCGGATGTGGCAATGATGCAGATGCAGATGATGCAGCAGATGATGCAGCAGATGCAGCAGATGCAGCAGCAGATGACAGAAAAGGCGGCAGAGAGGGCCGCGGCGGCGGAGCCGAAGATGATCCATGTGCAGTCGCCGTCCCAGCAGAAGCTGAAGGCGGAGAACGGCATTGTGCTTGAGGGTGTCCAGGAAGAGAACATGGAACTGATCATGAGCGTGCCTCTGGAGATCTCGGTGGAGATCGGAAGAACCAGGAAGCTTGTGAAGGATATCCTGGATTTCACGAAGGGCTCGTTGGTGGTTCTGGACAAGTTGGCAGGAGAGCAGGTAGACCTGTTTGTCAACGGGCAGTGTATCGCCAAGGGGGATGTGGTCGTTGTGGAGGATAACTTCGGTATCCGTATCACGGAGATCATGAAGGTCAACCTGGCGGCGCTGGAGTAAGGCGGCTTCCTGATTTTAAGAAAGGTTTCTGATGTGGAACAAAGGGCTGCGGCATCAGAGTTGAGGTAGGATTTTATGTGGAGAATTTTCGCCACATTTGTCATAGTGGCATGTATTATTTACTTAAGCTATCTGGCCAGCAAGTATGTGGGCCGGGGGATGAGTAAAGGCAGCAATTCCCGTTATATGCGCCTGATCGACCAGCTTTCGCTGGGGCAGGACCGACATATCGCGGTGGTACAGGTGGGGGGAAAGTATCTGCTCGTAGGGGTGACCGCAGGGCAGATCAGCATCCTGTCTGAGGTGGAGGATGAGGAGCTCTTTCCGCTGGCTCCCGGGGAGGAAGGCGGAGGCTCACAGCCGATAGACTTCAGAAAGATGCTGGGCAAGCTGAATGACCTGGGCAAAAGAGGAGGTAAGGATTAGTGTATGATTCACTGATAAATGTGAACGGCGAGCAGGTGCCTACATTAGACATATTGTTGATGCTGACGATCATTTCACTTCTGCCGTCACTCTTAATCATGATGACCTCTTTTACGAGGACCATGATCATCCTTTCTTTCCTGAGGACTGCCATGGGTGTTCAGCAGACACCGCCTAACATGGTGCTGGTGGGTATTTCCATCTTTCTGACGCTGTTTATTATGAATCCGGTTATCTCAGATATCAATACGCAGGCCTATACGCCGTATAAGAATAATGAGATCACGCAGGAGGTGGCGCTGGAGCGCGCCCAGGTTCCGCTGAAGCGGTTCATGCTGAGCAATACGACAAACAGTTCTCTGCGGCTGTTTACGGATATCGCTGGGCAGGAGGTGCCGGATGAGGCGGAATTTGAGGATAAAGACGCATATGTGGACGCTATGATGGATATGCCGATGACGGTCGTGATCCCCTCCTTTATGACGAGTGAGCTCAAAAGGGCGTTTACGGCAGGATTTTTGCTGTACATCCCATTTCTGCTGATCGATATTGTGGTATCAAGTACGCTCATGTCCATGGGTATGATGATGCTGCCGCCGGCTATGATCTCCATGCCGTTCAAGCTGCTGCTGTTCATTACCGTGGACGGATGGGAGCTGCTGTTTAAGAATATTGTGGACGGATTCCATTAGCGCGAACGGATGGATCTGCCGGGGGGATTATGAAGAAGGAGGAAGCGGGATATGACAAATCAACAGATAAGTGAGATCATATATGAGCTATTCATATTGATCCTGCAGATTGCGGGGCCGCTTCTGGTCATCAGTATGATCGTTGGTATTCTGATCTCTATCATACAGGCCGCGACGCAGATTCACGAGCAGACGATCACGTTTGTTCCGAAGCTGCTGGTCATCGGCCTGATCCTTGTGTTTGGGGGAGGCAGGATGATGGAGTCGCTGACGAATTTTACGATTCATATTTTTGAATTGATCTGATATGCCGAATAAAACAGGCAGGCCGCTGGTTCGGCCGCTTAGGACAGTGAAATACAAGGACCGGCGTGAGGAGTGATGGCATGGCGACAATGTTTAACAGTACCGCGCAGCTCACGCTGTTTGCGTTGATCATGATGCGGATGTCGGGATTTGTCCTGATGAATCCTATATTCGGAAGAAATACGATCCCGTCGCGGGTGAAGGCCGGGATGATATTTGTGCTGACACTGATGGTGTATTCGAGCTTTACGGGGGAAGCGTTTGAGACGGCGAGCATGATCGAGTTCGCGTTTCTCCTGTGCAAGGAATTCGTAGCCGGATACCTGATCGGATTTGTCATGCAATTGTTTTTTTTTATCATCAGTTTTACCGGTTATATCATCGACTATCAGATGGGCTTGTCTATGGCTACAGTGTATGATCCCCAGAGCAATGCCCAGATGGCGGTGTCGGGAAGCGTGCTGCAGACCTGGTTTATGCTGATGTTTTTCGCGGTGGACGGACATCTTGCGCTGATGAAGATCATGGTCACGTCCGCGGAGATCGTTCCATACGGGGGAATCCTGATCACCCAGGACATTGCGGTTCGGATGATCGAGATCTTCCTGGAGTGTGTGGAGCTGGGAATCCGGTTTTCGGTTCCGATGATCGCGGCGGAATTTCTGATCGAGATCGGAGTCGGAATTTTGAATAAGGTCGTGCCCCAGATCAGCATTTTCGTCATCAATATCCAGATGAAGCTGATCGTCGGGCTGGGATTGCTGGCCCTGATGTTTTCACCGATCGGAGGGTATCTGAACAAGATCATGTCCATTATGATGAAGTCGGTGCAGGGAATCCTGACATTTGTTTAAATATACCCAGAGGGTATTCCATTATGGCCATTCGGCCGTTTCATAAGGTATAGAAAGGATGTGAGAACCTTTGGCTGACCAGGGCGGACAGGAAAAAACCGAAAAAGCCACGCCTAAAAAGCGGAAAGACGAACGGAAAAAAGGACACGTCGCCATGAGTAAGGACGTGGTCGTAGTAGTCTCTCTTCTGGGAATCTTCTGCTGTCTCAGGATCTTATTTCCCATGATCTACGAATCGCTGCAGGATGCGATGGTATTTCAGATCTCCGCGGTGGGGGGAATGGAACACCTGACTTTTGCGGACCAGCAGCAGGTGGGATGGAATGCGGTCATGGTTGTGGTAAAATGTGTATTTCCGCTGGGACTCCTCAGCATAGCGTTCGCGGTGGTGGGCACAGGTCTCCAGACCAGGTTCCTGTTTACGAGGGAGCCGCTGAAGTTCAATCTGGGCAAGCTGAATCCGCTGAAGGGGATCAAGAACATGTTCTCCTTAAAGCAGGTAGTGGAGCTCTTGAAATCTTCGCTCAAGATCGTGATCCTGGGCGTGGTGCTTTATAATATCTTGAAGGATGAGATCGTGATCATCGCGCAGATGATGGATATGTCCGTGACTGCGTCCGGGATCTACGTGCTGAAAGAGATTTTCAACATGGTATTGAGAGTCGGCATGGTATTTGTCGCGATCGCGGCATTTGACCTGTTCTATCAGCGCTGGTCTTTTGAGAAGGATATGAAGATGACCAAGGAAGAGGTCAAGGAAGAATTCAAGCAGATGGAAGGGGATCCCAAGGTCAAAGGCAAGATCCGCAGCATCCAGCAGAGTATGGCAAGGAGCAGGATGATGCAGGCTGTGCCGGACGCGGATGTCATTATCCGTAACCCGACCCATTTTGCGGTAGCTCTCAAGTACGATATTGACCGGGACAACGCGCCGATCGTGATCGCCAAGGGGCAGGACCATATCGCTCTTAAGATCGTGGAGATCGGAGAGCAGCATGGGGTGAAGATCCTGGAGAACAAGCCTCTGGCGCGGGGACTGTATGCTTCCACTCCGCTGAACAGTGAGATCCCGGCGGAATATTATGGAGTTGTGGCGGAGATCCTCGTTGAGATCTTCCGTTTGAATAATAAACTGAAATAAACTGGTATAAAGGACTCAGAAGATGGTGTAGAAGATGACTAATATTAAGAATATATTAAATAATGCGGTATCATTGATCGTAGTCATGATCGTACTGCTGTTGATCATACCGATAAGTCCGTTTTTCCTGGACGTTATGATTATTCTGAATATATCCGTAGGATTGATCATTCTGCTGATCAGTATGAATATCAAAGAGGCACTGGAATTTTCCATTTTCCCGTCACTGCTTCTGATCACAACTTTATATCGAATCGGAATTAATGTATCTACGACGCGAAGCATTCTGAGCAACGGAGGTTCCGCCGGCTCCGTCATCGGGGCCATGGGTAACTTCGTGCTGCAGGGAAACGCGGTTGTCGGAGTTGTTATCTTCCTGATCATCGTATTGGTTCAGTTCCTTGTTATCAATAAGGGCGCCGAGCGTGTGGCTGAGGTTGCGGCAAGATTTACCCTGGACGCGATGCCCGGTAAGCAGATGGCAATTGACGCGGACCTGGGAAGCGGACTGATCGACGAGCAGGAGGCAAAAGCAAGACGTTATAAGATCCAGAAGGAAGCGGATTTCTACGGCGCCATGGACGGTGCCACGAAGATCGTAAAGGGAGACGCGACATTGTCCCTCGTGACGACGGCGATCAACTTCCTGGGAGGCTGTATCATCGGTATGGTGCAGGGCGGAATGACCTTTACAGAGGTTCTCTCGGTCTACTCCATCGCCACCATCGGCGACGGTCTGGTAGGACAGATTCCGGCCCTTCTGATCTCCACGGCAACGGGTATGATCGTAACCCGCGCGGTTGCTGAGGACAGCCTGAATATAGAAGTACTCGGACAGTTCAAGGCACAGCCCAGGGCGATCATGATCGCAGGCGGCGTGCTGGCAGTTCTGATCGCGGTTCCGGGAATGCCCAAATTCCAGCTTGCGGTGATCGCGCTGGTCATGCTGTTCGGCGGTTATTATCTGCTGCGGCGCATGGAGGAGATGGGCGGACCTGTCATGGTAGGCGCCGCGGGCGTGATGGCAGGCATGGCCGGACCGGGGAGCATGGAGCAGGGCCCTTCCCTGGAGGAAGAGATGATGGCCGAGGAAGAGAATTTCAAGGACATCAACACGGTCTACTCCCTGATCAATGTGGAACCCATCGAGATGGAATTTGGATACAGCCTGATCCCGCTTGTGGATGAGGCCAGCGGCGGCAAGATGATCGACCGTATCGTCATATTCCGGCGGCAGTACGCCCAGGAAATGGGTCTGGTCATTCCGTCGATCCGGCTGCGTGACAGCTCTTATCTGAATACGAACCAGTATGTGATCAAGATCAAGGGTGAAGAGGTAGCCAAGGGTGAGATCCTGATCGACTACTATCTGGCTCTGGAGCCGCCGAACCTGGAGAAGGAGATCGACGGTATTGATACCATTGAGCCCGCATATGGTATTCCGAGTAAATGGATCACCATGGATAAGAGGGAGATGGCGGAGATCTACGGTTATACCGTTATCGATCCGCTGTCCGTTATGCTGACCCATCTGTCGGAGACTGTGAAGAAGCATGCCCATGAGTTGCTGAACAGGCAGGAAGTGGTGCGTCTGATAGACAATCTGAAGAACCAGTCGCCGGAGCTGGTAGAGGAGGCAATCCCGGCGGTCATCTCCTACGGCGGTTTCCAGAAGGTTCTGACGAACCTGCTCAAGGAAGGTATCCCGATCAAGGATCTGGAGACGATCATCGAGACGATCGTGGATTCTGCCATGACGGTGAAGGATCTGGAGACGATCACGGAGAATATCCGTGTGGCATTGAAGAGGACCATTACGAGAAAGTTCTGCGAAGGCGGCAGCATGAAGGTGGTGACGCTGGACGCGGACCTGGAAAAGAATATTATCACAAGCCTGACGAATGGGGATCATGGCCTTTATCTGGCACTCAGTCCGGACGTGATGCAGAGTGTGATCACACAGCTTTCGGACGAGGTGAAGAAGTTCCACGAGTTAGGGCAGCCGCCGATCGTTCTGACGAGTCAGGTGGTGAGGATCCATTTCTATCATTTGATCGAGCAGTTCTTCCCGGAGATGTATGTGCTGTCGTTTAACGAGATCAGCAACAACATCCAGATACAGGCGGTGGGAAATATCTCGCTGCAGATGGAACGATAGAAAAGCTGGCATTGTGACCTTGCGGGCAAATGTGCCGGGAACGGCGGTTTACCGGCAGCGGGGCGGAAATAATCTGAGTGGAGCAGGACAATATGGGTACGCAGAAACAATACAAAGATCAGTCGAATGAAGAGCTTTTACAATTGTATAAAGAGACCGGCAGCCTTGAGGTCAAGCAGGAGATTGTGATGCGTTATATCTACCTCGTGAAGAGCATTGCGCTGCAGATGAGAGACATTTACCTGAGTTTCTCCCAGGTGGACGACATCATCAGCGAGGGTGTCATTGCCATTATGTCCGCCATTGACAAGTTTGACGTGGATAAAAATGTCAAATTTGAGACGTTTATTTCGAAGCGGATCAAGGGAATGATCATTGATCTTGCCAGAAAGCAGGATTGGGTGCCGAGAAGTACAAGAAAAAACACAAGAGATATTGAAGATGCGGTCACAACGTTATATAATAAACTTGGGTATTATCCTTCCATCCAGGAGGTGACGGAGTATCTGAACATCACCCCGGAGAAATACCAGGACACCATGCGCAAGGCGAGCCTGTTCAATATCCTTTCCCTGGATATGGTGTTGGCGGAGGCGCAGGGCAACGAGATCAGCATGAAGCTGCCCCAGGTGGAGACCAACGAGCAGCCGGAGAACCAGTTTCTCAAGAAGGAGATTACGGAGGTCCTGGCGGAGGGGATCAAGAAGCTGAAGGAAAATGAGCAGCTTGTGATCTCACTGTATTATATCGACGATCTGAATATGCGCCAGATCGCGGATGTGCTTCAGGTAAGCGAGCCAAGAGTATCGCAGATCCATTCGAACGCGATCAAGAAGCTGCGGGTGCATATGGAGAAGTTTCTATAAAAAAGAAAAGGAGAGCAAGAATATGTTTCAGGGATTTTATGATCTGGCATCCAATATGATCACACAGAACCGGAATCTGAATATTATCAGTAATAATATGTCCAATGTCTCTACTCCGGGCTATAAGATGGACCGGATGATGGAGAGTACGTTCCGGGATGAGATGCTGTATCGGTATGACCAGGACGGCAGAACGGAAGTGGGGACGGTATCCCGTATGAATGTAGCCGATGAGAGGGTTACGGACTATACCGAAGGGGGCATCCGGGAGACCGGATATCCGCTGGATGTGGGTCTGACTGGAGACGGATTTTTTGTGATCAATACGGGAAACGGAGAGGTCTATACAAGGAACGGCTCCTTCAACCTGGACAATCAGGGCTACCTGATCCTGCCGGGGATGGGCCGGGTGATGGGCACCAACGGACCGATCCAGGTGGACACGGATGATCTGACCATTGACAGTCAGGGAAGGATCACCGCGGCAGAGGACGGAAGGTATTTCGGAACACTGGATATCGTGGATTTTGCGGATTACGGCGAGCTGACCAAGGTGACCGGCGGCGTCTTTACAACCGGGGCGAACCCGACGGGCTCCAACGCGGTGGTGACGCAGAAGTTCCTGGAGGATTCCAATGTAAACCTGGCGGAGCAGATGACGGCGATGATGAGCAGCCAGCGGGTGCTGCAGGGTTCCGCGCAGATCCTGCGGATGTATGACCAGCTGATCAGCAGGGCGACGATGCTCGGCAGCCCGAACTGATCATAACAGGGATGGGATAAGCGGGCTGTCATGACTGTGGCCGTGCCTGGCGATCCGGACGGACTGCTTATGCAAATCATAGAGAGGAGAGACTATGTACACTTCATTTTATACGGCAGCAAGGGGCGCTATGGAAGAGCAGAAGAAGATGGATGTCATAGCGAATAACTTTGCGAATGTAAACAACTATGGTTATAAATCAAAGTCAGCCGTATTTTCGGATCTGATGTATTATAACCTGAACAACTACAGGGGGGATGATACTCCGCTGAAGGCAGGCGTGGGGATCGCTGTGGAAAAGACGAATACGAACTTCGATCCGTCGGCGCCGATGACCACGGACGGCGAATTTGACTATACGATATTAGACGATGGATTTTTCATGCTGCTGAGTCCTGTTACGGGTGAGGTGACTTACTCCAGAAACGGACATTTCAGCATGTCCCAGCGTGGGGATCAGTTCTACCTGGTCAATGATAACGGCAACCTGGTCCTGGATCAGAACCAGAACCCGATCATCGTGGGAGATATCGTGGGAACAGAGAGAGAGATGAGCGGGGAGATCGGCGTGTATGGATTTGACATCCTGGACGGCATGCAGAGTACCGGAAGAAATGAATTTACCCCGACGGCAAAGAACGGCCTTCCGTATCTGATGCGGGGCGCAAGGCTGGTGGACCATACGCTGGAGATGTCGGGAGTGGATACGGCGGAGGAAATCTCGCGGATGATCGAGACGCAGAGGGCTTATTCCTATGCGTTAAAGATGGTACAGACGTCGGATGAGGTCATGACCACGATCAACGGACTGCGGACATAATACGGCGTGAGAGATGACTGTCCGGCCCCGGACGGCACTGCCGGTCTCTGCAGGGGCGCCGGACAGATACTATGGAAGATAGCGAGGTAGACATATGGCAATAAATAAATATGAAGAAATGGGCGAGTTGGAATTTGATATCCTGAAAGAGATTGGAAGCATCGGCGGCGGCAATGCGGCGACCGCGTTGTCCAGTATGCTGAATGCGAAAGTAAACATGTCGATGCCGGCCGTCAAGGTGCTTGGATTCAATC
>Ga0073906_1002358_pt1 | contig 24976 bp, 17 predicted proteins | sample Inofromicrocosms_FD_65485 | JGI IMG/M metagenome (GOLD analysis project Ga0073906, IMG submission 65485) | Mouse cecum microbial communities from Vienna, Austria - Inoculum for glucosamine and mucus D2O microcosms | ecosystem: Host-associated > Mammals > Digestive system > Large intestine >...
GGCTGGTTCAGACTTGCGTCCATTGACCAATATTCCTCACTGCTGCCTCCCGTAGGAGTTTGGTCCGTGTCTCAGTACCAATGTGGGGGGTTAACCTCTCAGTCCCCCTATGTATCGTCGTCTTGGTGAGCCGTTACCTCACCAACTAACTAATACAACGCATGTCCATCTTAAACCGCCGGAACTTTCAACCATCAGAGATGCCTCTAATAGTATTATGGGGTATTAGTACCAATTTCTCGGTGTTATCCCCCTGTTTAAGGTAGGTTACATACGCGTTACGCACCCGTGCGCCGGTCGCCATCTTTTATATTGCTATAAAAATGTGCCCCTCGACTTGCATGTGTTAGGCCTGCCGCTAGCGTTCATCCTGAGCCAGGATCAAACTCTCCATTGTATAAAAATAAATGTATTGTTAGAGTCCTGACTACTTCTTCTCGTTAAAGAATTGACAGATAAATACTACAATTTTCTCTCATTAAAAACCAGTAAATCAAAGAACCGTTTGAAAAATCTCCGTTCGTATTTTCGTAACGGAAAGTGGTGCAAAGGTAAATCAAATATTTTGAACCTCCAAATTTTTCAAGAACTTTTTTTTTGCAATCTCTTTTCGAGATCATCTTTCGAATCGTATCCGAACCGCTTTGCGCTGCCCTGATCGCTATTTCGAAGAACTCATTTCCTGATTGCGGATGCAAAGGTAGGCATAAATTCGATACGTGCAAACTTTTCCGAACATTTTTTCACGAATTATGAAGATTTTTTAATTTTTCGGCTTTTTACCTATATTATATATTACGCATACGCGCGCATCCCCTCGCGCCGACGACATCGGCCACGCACGCCATGAGGACGGCGCGCGACAATCGTCTCGGAAAATTCGTTTTTTTATCGTATCTTTGGCTTCGCCTTAGATACTCACGCTCGGCAAAATGCAAACACGTTTGCTTTTGCGCTCGCTTAATCGTATCTTTGTTTTCGGAATAAATCGGACCCGCGGCCCGAGCGGCCGAGTCCTTAAACAAATTCGCCATGAAACTGAGAAAAATAACCGTTATAATAATAGTGCTGGTGGCGCTCGACCAGTTGCTGAAGATTTGGGTGAAGACCAACATGCGGCTCGACGAGACCATAATGATAATCCCCGACTGGTTCCGCCTCCACTTCGTGGAGAACAACGGCGCGGCTTTCGGAATGCAGATCGCGTCGACGGGAGCCATCGACTGGGGAAAATTGCTGCTGACCCTCTTCCGCATGGTCATGATCGGACTTCTGGGCTACTACATCCATTATCTGGGGCGTCGCGACAAGGATACGCCCAAAGGGGTGATGATAGGCCTCGGAATGATACTCGCGGGCGCGATAGGCAACTTGATCGATTCGGCGTTTTACGGCGTGCTCTTCTCGCAGTCGACGCCGCTCGCGGCAGCGAACTTCGGCGACGGATACGGAACGATACTCATGGGCAAGGTGGTGGATATGTTCTATTTCCCGCTGTTCCAATGGAACAATGTCCCGTCGTGGCTCTCGTTTCTGGTCGACGGCAACAACTACTTCTTCGGCGCGGTGTTCAATCTGGCCGACGCATACATTTCGGTGGCCGTGGTGTATCTGCTGCTGTTTCACTACAAGTTCTTTCAGGACTGACCGCCGAAAGTTAACGGCTGTATATTAAATCGTTACGCCTGACGCAATAGGCGAATACCGCGTTCGGCGCAAAAAAAACGCGAAAAAGTATTGCGAAATAAAAAAGAAACACTACTTTTGCACATCGAAACGATGCCCGGATGGTGAAATGGTAGACACGCTCGTTTCAGGTGCGAGTGCTTCACGGCATGTAGGTTCGAGTCCTATTCCGGGCACAGAAACCCCGCCGAACTTACGTTCAGCGGGGTTTTGCTTTCAGGCAAGGCGCCGCACGCGGGGCATCATCGGCTCCGCGTCACCGCCGAAAAGTTCTCCGTCGCCCACCGCATGAGAGGCGCGAACGCCGCGACCAACGAGCGGCCGAGCGGCGTGAGCGAATATTCGACCCGCGGCGGAACCTCGGGATAGATCTCGCGCGACACGAGCCCGCGCGACTCCAACCCCTTGAGCGTGGCGGTCAGCACCTTGGGCGAGATGTCGGATATCGCGCGGCCCACGGCGTTGAACCGCATGGGCGACCGCTCGGATAGCACGAACAACACCAACATCGCCCACTTGGACGAAAAGCACGCTATGACGTTGCGCACGGGACAATGCTCGACGTCGGAAAATTTTTTCAAATTATTTCCTGTCTCCATTCCGTTCATATTCAACAAAGGTTACTCGGCGGTAAGCACTTAACCTCGCGGTAAGTTCTTGCGCATCCGACAATTACCGCATAACTTCGCGCTATCGAAAGGATAGTTGTTTCCATTCGCAAAGTTAATAAACATATCTTTATCATGAACGAAATCAAGATTCTCGACAAGGGTGAAAAGTTCACCCACGTCTCGGCGGGCGATCTGCGCGCCTTCGAAGGCAAACTGTTCACGAAAGAGGCCTCGGACGCCACATCGTGCGAAATCTCTTTCGGCACGCTCCCCACGGGCGCAGAAGCGCCGTTCTTCCACAGCCACCGCAACAACGAAGAGAACTACGTCATCCTCGGCGGCCGCGGCCGTTTTCAGGTCGACGACGAGGTTTTAGACATCGCCGAAGGCTCGGTGATCCGCGTCGCCACGCGCTGCGACCGCAATCTGAAATGCACCTCCGAACAGCCCATGACATATATATGTATTCAGGCCGCCGAAGGGTCGCTCGGAGACTACACCGCCTCCGACGCCGACATCACGGACCGCCGCAACCTGCTTTGACGCGGGCGCGGTTCGCAATTCGCGGTTCTGCGGAGGCTCGCTGCCGCCCGCCCCGCAGACTGCGACTCGCATATTCGGAAACGCCCTCGGGCAGGACCACAAAAATAAAAAAGGGCGTCTGCATCAAGCAGTCACCCTTTTTCGACATTCGAGCGGAAAGAGAGGGATTCGAACCCCCGGAACAGTTGCCCGTTCACCGCATTTCGAGTGCGGCCCGATCGACCACTCCGGCATCTTTCCATCGGTCTTCGCTTCGAATCCGCAGGCCTGCGCAGCCTCATCGGATCCTAACGGTGTGCAAAGATAATAACTTTTGCGTTAAGTTGTACCATCGGCGCCGAAAAAAATCGAAATTATTCGGTTTCACGCACGCATCACTTCCTCACGAAACTATCGAGCGGATACCTCAACCCCTCGTAACTCGACAGATAGGCGCACACGCTGCCCACCTTTATGGGCGACTTTATGTAGAGCGGGATCTTGTTTCGGTCGTCCGATATCCACACCTCGAACTCGGTGCCGTCCTTGAAAGCGAACCCGTCCGACGTGGCGATCTTGCAGCGGAACTTTATGGTGTTGAAGTGGCCGAGGTTCTTCACCTTCTTCACCTCGCGGCCGTCGTAACGGAACTTGAGATAGCGGATCGTATCCTCCAGCACCATCTCCAGCTCGCGTTCGTACCCCTCCTTGATCTCGGCGTCGTCGACGGTGCGGAGGTTGAAGTAGAGCGATATGGCGTCCATGCTGTTGTCGGAGATCTTCATGGTCTTGAACTTCTCGGGATTCTGCCGCTTCTGCCAGCGCGTGTGGACGTTGTGGTTGTGCCAGTCGAATATGAAAGTACTGCGGAAGGTGTAATCGCCCTCGTGCAGGTCGCTGTCGAAACGTTTGGTGCGCAGCGTCGCGGGGTCGACCCACACAGTGTAGGCATCCTTGACGGGGAGTATCCAATTGAAGGCCTTGGCGGTCTGGCCGAAGCCGTAAACCTTGTAGACGGGTATGCCGTCGAGCGTGGTCTCGGTGGTCTGCATCACCACCTTCGCCACCTCGGTGTTGGGTATGAGCTTGGCGCGGTAGCTCATCTTGTAGCGAAGCGTCTCGCCCGGGACATACAGTTGCGCCCGCGCCGTCGAGGCGAGCAGAAGTGCGGCGCAGAGGCCGAGAATGAATCTTTTCATGCTTCAATCGTTTTTAGCGGTTTCCGTTGTCCCGCGACATAAGGCCGTTCGCCGCCAGCGGCGGAAGCATACGAGCCTCGGGCGAGTTGCAGTCCGCCGCGCGGGGTGGCGGCGAACTGCCGACATCGACAAGCGATGTCGATCATTCTTTTCATATTTTACGGCGGCGTCACGATATCATCGAGAAGTCGAACTTCGCGCCGCCCGCGTGCCGCGCCCTCAACGCTCTCAACGCGGCGTGTTCGGGTCGTGCGAGGGCGGGATCGCCGTCGAGCAACGCTATGGCGGCCTCCTTGGCCGTTTGCAGCAGGTCAGCGTCGAGCGTCGGGTTGGCAATCTTCAAATCGAATGCCACTCCGCTCTGCTGGGTGCCGTTTATGTCGCCCGCGCCGCGCAGCTTCAGATCCAGCTCGGCGAGCCGAAATCCGTCGTTGGTCTCGCACATCGCCCGCAGACGCGCCCGCGCCTCGCGCGACAGCTTCTCGCCCGTCATGAGTATGCAGTACGACTGCTCGCCGCCGCGCCCCACGCGTCCGCGGAGCTGGTGGAGCTGCGAAAGGCCGAAACGCTCGGCCGACTCGATCACCATCACCGTGGCGTTCGGGACGTCGACCCCCACTTCGATAACCGACGTGGCGACCAGAATATCGGCCTCGCGCTCCTTGAACTGGCGCATCGACTCCTCCTTGTCCTGCGGCTTCATCTTGCCGTGGCACACCGTCACGCGGTATTCGGGCAGCGGAAAGTCGCGCACGACCGATTCGAATCCGTCCTCCAGATCCTTGTAATCCATCGTCTCCGACTCCTTGATGAGCGGATAGACTATATACGCCTGCCGACCCGCCGCGATCTGCTTGCGGAGGAATCCCCACAACTTCAGGCGCGCGGCGTCGGTGTAGTGGAACGTGCGTATCGGCTGTCGCCCGGGCGGCAGCTCGTCGATCACCGACACGTCCAGATCGCCGTAGAGCGTCATGGCCAGCGTACGCGGTATGGGCGTGGCCGTCATGACCAGTATGTGGGGCGGTTGCAGGTTCTTGGTCCAGAGCCGCGCGCGCTGCTCCACGCCGAAACGGTGCTGCTCGTCGATCACCACATAACCGAGATTGGCGAATCGCACCTTATCCTCGATCAGGGCGTGCGTGCCGACGAGTATGCGCACCTCGCCCGAGGCGATCCCCTCCAGCGCGCGCCTCCGCTCGGCCGCTTTCGACGATCCCGTGAGTATCGCCACGCCCAGATCCATCCCCTCCGTGAGGCGGCTGACGGTAGCGAAATGCTGGCGGGCGAGAATCTCGGTCGGAGCCATCATGCAGGCCTGAAAGCCGTTGTCGACGGCCAGCAGCATCGACATGAGAGCCACCATCGTCTTGCCGCTGCCCACGTCGCCCTGCAACAGGCGGTTCATCTGGTAACCCGACACCGTGTCGCGGCGGATCTCGCGTATCACCCGCTTCTGCGCCCCCGTGAGCGAGAACGGCAGACGATGCTCGAAGAAATCGGTGAAGAACTCGCCCACGCGGGAAAAGACGAATCCGTTGCGCTTGGTCATGCGGTCGGTGCGGTGCGACTGCACCGAGAGCTGCACGCCGAGAAACTCGTCGAACTTCAGCCGGCGTTCGGCGCGGGCCAGAGCCTCGGCCGACTGCGGGAAGTGGATGTTGAACATCGCCTCGCGCAGCGGCATCAAATCGTAACTCCGCCGCACCGCCTCGGGCATGGTCTCGGCGATATGCTCCTGCGCGAGAATCCACGCGTTGCATACTATATTATAAAAGCCCTTCGCGCCGAACGTCGAGGCTATCTTCTCCGACGAAGGATATATGCCCTGCATGCCGCTCCTCACGGGGCGGTTCATGGCCTTTTCGACAAGCTCCAGTTCGGGGTGAGCCATCGACAGCTCGCCGCGATAGAACATCGGGCGGCCGAAGACGAGATATTCGCGCCCCACCTCCACGTTCTTCTCCATCCACTTTATGCCGCGGAACCAGATGAGCTCGGCCGACCCCGAGGCGTCGGACACATAGACCGAGAAGCGTTGCTTGCGGCCCGCGCCCGCATACCCCACGCCCGTCACTCGCGCGCGGAGCTGCACCAGCGACGAAGCCATGCGCTCGTCGATCTCGGCTATGCGGTATATCTTGGTGCGGTCGATGTAACGGAACGGATAGTGGCGCAGCAGATCGCCGACGGTGAGTATGCCCAGCTCCTTTTCGAGAACCTTGGCACGCGCCTCGCCGACGCCCGTAACGTATTTCACGCTGCTGTCGAGAATATTCGCCATAGTGCAAAGATACGATTAAGCCGAGGGCAAAAGCAAATTTATTTGCGATTTTGCCGAGGCGGAGTATCTAAGGCGAAGCCAAAGATACGACCAAGCCGAGCGCAAAAGCAAATTTTATTTGCCATTTTGCCGAGGCGCTGCCCTGCCCCGCAAAAAAAACGCACCCGCTCGGGATTCGGGCGGGTGCGATATCGATCGGAAAGGGACTCCCTACTTGATGCGCGTCAGTTTCATGGCGAAACCGCCGCCGCGAGCCATACGGATCTTTATCTTCTTGGTGTTGTCGACATTGTCGCTCTCGATGGCGAAGTCGCGCGCTATCTTGTCGGCATTCACGCCGTCCTTGATGATCGTCATGCGATAGTCGCCGTCGGGCAGGAACGAGAGGTCGACCTCCGTCTCGCGGGCGTTCCAGTCGGTCATGCCGCCCACGTACCAGTCGTCGCCCGCGCGGCGGGCCAGCACGGCGTATTGTCCCACCTTGCCGTCCAGAGCCACGGTCTGGTCCCACACGGTGGGAATCTCGGCTATGAACTGCGTGCACTCGGGCTCGCGCTCATAGTTGGTGGGCGAGTCGCACAGCATGTTGAACGGCGCCTCGAAGATCACGTACATGGCGAGCTGGCGGCAACGCGTGCCCTGACTCTGGGGCTCCGAGTTGCTGGCGCGGTAACCCGCCTTCTGCGAGTTGAACATCGCGCCCTGCGTGTAGTCCATCGGGCCCGCCACCATGCGGATGAACGGAATCGTCACGTCGTAGGTGACCTGATCGAGCGATTTGTCCGACCACTTCATCTGCTCCAGACCGTTCACGCCCTCGTAATTGACCACGTTGGGATACTTGCGCGAGAGGCCGCAGGGCTTGTAGGCTCCGTGGAAATCGCACATGAGGTTGTATTTGGCTGCGGTGGCCGCGGCGCGCTCGTAAAAGTCGACCATCTTCTGGTCGTCGCGATCCATGAAGTCGATCTTGAATCCCTTCACGCCCAGATCCGAATAGTACTTGAACACGTTCTCCATATCGCGGTCGACGGCCCAGTAGCCGCCCCACAGCACGATACCCACGCCGCGCTCCTTGCCGTAATCGACCAGATGCTTGATGTCGATCTCGGGGATCACCTGCATCAGGTCGGCCTTCTTGTTCACGTTCCAACCCTCGTCGAGGATCACGTACTCGATGCCGTTGCGGGCCGCGAAGTCGATGTAATATTCATAGGTGCGGTTGTTGACGCCGGGTTTGAAATCCACTCCGAAGAGGCCCCAATCGTTCCACCACTCCCAAGCCACCTTGCCGGGCTTGATCCACGAGGTGTCGCCTATGACGTTGGGGTGGCTCAAACGGAACACCATGTCGTTGTCGAGCAGCTCGGCGTCGTCGTGCGCCACGATGCAGATGCGCCACGGGAACGAACGCGCGCCGCTCACCTCGGCGATGTAGGGCTTGCGGGTCTGCACCTCGCCCTGAAGCATGTTGTGGCCGCCCTGCTTGATCTCGTCGGGCACGGGGGCATAGTTGCCCTTCAGCGCGGTCGATCCGTCGGGGTTGTAGAGATACATGCCCGGGTAGCTCATCAGATCCGATTCGGTGATGCACACCTTGCGGTCGCCCAAGTCGACCAGCACGGGCAGGAACATCAGGCGATTGGCGCCCATTCGGCTCATGGGTTCGATCTCGTAGAAGTTCTCGAACGAGTTGTAGTACTGCTGCTCGATGCTCTTGTTCTTGTTGCCTCGCACGTAAGAGCAGTAGACGTCGTTATCGCCGTCGAAAGCGAACTCGGCCACCTCGTTCTTCACCGTGTAGTCGCCCTTGCGGGTCGACACGAAGCGGTAGGCCGCAGCATCGTCGTACGCGCGGAACTCGACGGCATAGTCGCCTTGGAATTGCAGCGTGAGCGACGAATATTCGTCCTCCACCTCGGCCTTTTTGTAGAGAGGCGAGGGGATCGTTCCGTCGACCTTGGCGGTCAGCGCCTTGCGCACGCGGGGATCGAGGCCCCACGTCTCGTTCTCGCCGATCTGCATGGCGATCTGCGACGGCGCGAGCACAGTGCGGCCCTCGTCCTCGACGCTCCAGCGGATGGCGTCGTCCACCGATACGGTCACGACCAGCTTGCCGTCGGGAGCGGCGAGTTTGTAGATCTTGGGCTTGGCCTGTACGGCGCAGAACGAACATACGGCCAGCATGATTAGAATTAAGCGTTTCATAATTGGTTTGTATTGGTCTTTTTAACACTCAAAGGTAGGAATATTTTGGCGACGAGAAGAAAAAAACGCTATTTTTGTTTTGAAAAGAACGAAATTCGATTCGATTATGAGATTTTACATCGCATTGCTCTGCCTTCCGCTCGTCTTGTGCGCGTGCGGCGGCAACGGAGAGTCGGGCGCAAAGAGCGACGACACCGAGATCGTGGGCGGATACTCCAAGCCCCGCAAGCTCACGAAGGATGAAAAAGCCCTCTTCGAGGAGGCCGTGAAGGGGCTCGAAGGGGTCGAATACAAGCCCCTGAACGTGGCCACGCAGGTGGTGGCGGGCACCAACTACCGTTTCATCTGCCGCGGCCGCGAGACGGCGCGCAAAGGCAAGCGTTTCGACGCCGTGATAGTGGTCTACAAACCGCTGCCCGGGCAGGGCGAACCGCGCGTCACCTCCGTCGACCGCCAAAAACAGTAACGGGCGATGGACAACGACGAGATAATAGAGCGTTTCGCGAGCTACCTCGCGGCCGAACGCCGATACTCGCCGCTCACGGTGCGCAACTACCGACGCGACACGGAGAACTTCGTGGCGTGGGGCGTCGAGTCGTCGGGCGGAGCGTTCGCGCTGCTCGACGCCAAGAGCGAGGATATCCGCGAATGGATCGTATCGCTGTCGGAGAGCGGCGCGCTGGGCAACGCCTCGATCAACCGCACGGTAGCTTCGGTGCGGGCGCTCTACCGCTATCTGCGGCGCGAGGGGGAGATCGACCGCGACCTCTTCGCGGGGATATCGTCGCTGCGCGCGCCGCGGCGGCTGCCCGCTTTCGTCCCCGACGACCGCATGGCCGACGTGGTGCGCGAGGTGCTGGCGCGGCTCGACAGCGACGACCGCCGCACGCGGCGCGACGCGCTGATGGTGCTGGTGTTCTACACCTGCGGGCTGCGCCTCGCGGAGCTTACGGGCATACGGCGCGACGACTTCGGAGCCGACTTCGCCACCCTGCGGGTCAGGGGCAAAGGCGACAAAGTGCGCTCGGTGCCGCTGCTGGGCAGGGTCTCTCGCGAGATAAAACGCCACATAGAGCGAAATTATGCCGAAAATATTTGCTCCGACGACGAAAAATCGCTATTTTTATCGAACCGCGGCGAACCCGTTTCGCGCAGCGACGTGCAGCGCAGCGTGGCACGCCTTCTGCGGGAGTGCGGGGTGCAGGGCAAATGCTCGCCGCACGTGCTCAGGCACACCTTCGCCACGCACCTGCTCAACGACGGCGCCGACCTGCGCGAGATACAGGAGTTGATGGGACACTCGTCGCTCAAAGCCACGCAGGTATACACCCACAACGACATCGCGCAGCTGCGCAGGGTGTACGATTCGGCCCATCCGCGGGCCTGCGCGACCTCGCGGGAGCAGCGCGACGAAACCGACGCGGCGGCGCGACCGAGCCGCCGAAGACATAAGTTTTTTTAACTCTAAATTCAAAGGCTATGAACGTACAGATTCAGTCAGTGAAATTCGACGCCGGACAGAAGTTGATCGAATTCATCGAGAAAAAATTAGCCAAGCTGGACCGCTTCGCCGAGAACGCGACGGGAGCCGATGTGGTTCTGAAACTCGAAAAGGACGACGAACGCGGAAACAAGATCGCAGTGATGACGTTGCACGTTCCGGGCGGCGACCTGCGCGTGGAGGAGCAGGCGCGCACGTTCGAAGAGGCGATAGACAACGGTTTGGACGTCATGAAACGCCGGATCGAGAAACACAAGGAGAAATAACGGTTCGCACCGCAGCGCGAACGGCGTCCGAGACTTTTCGGGCGCCGTTTTCGCATGCTTTACGGGCGAATATTTCGACATCGCGACGCGATGTCGGCAGTTCGCCGCCGCCCCCACGCGGCGGACTGCTGTCGCACTCCTCCGCCGTCGGCGAACAGCCGACCTGCCAAGCCGCTTTTCCACTTTATGAAAATCGCAACCCCTCGCGCCGATCTTTTCGCTTGCGCTCGGTCATATCGTAAAACAGGCGTCGCGCCTGCGATTTGTGGCGAAAATGTCCGTTTCGAAAGAAAGCGGGGCTTTTTTTTGTCGTTTCGATATAAAAAACTTATCTTTGGTAAATTTTACGACCGACCTTAAAACTTCAGTGAGAAACCGTTATCCAAATATCAAGAAACTATGGCAATCAACAGAAAAGACTTTCTAAAGACTCTGGGCGGCATGGCGCTGTTCACCATCGTCCCGCGCCGCGTGCTCGGAGGCCCGGGCCACGTAGCCCCCAACGACCAGTTGACCAAGGGTATCATCGGTATGGGAGGCATCGGCTTCAGCGAGAACCACTTCTCGAGCAGCGAGGCGTGCCGACTGGTAGCCATGTGCGACGTCGACAGCGAGCACCTCAAAAAGGGTGTCGATCTGGCCAAGAGCCGTCTGAACGAGACCGTCAAGGGTTACCACCTCTACCGCGACCTTATCAACGACCCCAACGTCGACGTGGTCCACATCGCCACGCCGCCCCACTGGCACGGCATCATGGCCGTGGAGGCCGCCAAGGCGGGCAAGGATATCTGGTGCGAGAAGCCCATGACCCGCACCATCGGCGAGGGCAAGCGCGTGATGGAGGCCGTGCGCCAGAACAACCGCATATTCCGCCTCAACACTTGGTTCCGTTTCAAGGATACGTTCTACGGGCTGGGCACCACGGTGAAGCCCCTCAAGAAACTCGTCGACAGCGGCATGCTGGGCTGGCCTCTGAAGGTCACCATCTCGGGTTACACGGGCTTCAACTGGAAATTCTTCTGGGTCGGCAAGGAGAATCTCGCGCCGCAGCCCGTGCCCAAGCAGCTCGATTACGATCTGTGGCTGGGTCCCGCGCCCTACAAACCCTATAACGAGCACCGCACCCACCAGACGTTCCGCGGTTACTGGGATTACGACGGCGGCGGTCTGGGCGACATGGGCCAGCACTATATCGACCCCGTGCAATACATTCTGGGCAAGGACAACACCTCGCCCGTGAAGGTGGAGGTCGACGCTCCGCAGCAGCACCCCGACGCCATCGGAACGTGGCGCAAGATCGTCTACACCTACGACGACGGCTGCCAGATCATCCTGCAAGGCGAGGCCCACGGCGACCCGACGGCCCCCTACATCGAAGGTCCCAAGGGCAAGGTTTACCAAGGCTTCAACTGCACCATCCCCAACGTGATGGACAAACTTTCGGAACTGCCCGATCCCGAACCGCAGAACACCGACTTCATCAAGTGTATCCACACCCGCGAGAAGTTCGCCCTGAACGAGATCAACGGTTTCCGTTCGGCCACCATCGTGAACATGGGCGTATGCGCGCTGCGTCTGAACCGCACGCTCGAATTCGACCCCGTGAAGTTGCAGTTCATCGGCGACGATGCGGCCAACGCGCTCATCGACCAGCCCATGCGCGGCCCGTGGAAAATCTAACCCTAACCCCTAAACACAACAGATCAATGAAAAGACTATTCATCATATTGACCCTCGCGGCATCGATGGCCCTCTCGGCCGTTCATGCTCAGGATGCGCGAGGCCGCGTCACCTCGACCATCGTCGCCGACGCGTTGGCTCAGTTGCCGGCCGAGACGCCCGACAGCTACAATCAGATCATGGGCGAATTGGCCGCCACGGGCAGCGAGGGCATCCAAATGCTCGGCTCCATGCTCAAGCCCGCGGCCGAAGGCGTCAAAAACTCGACCATAGAGTACGCCCTCAACGGCGTCGCGGCATACGTGTCGAAAGACCACGAAGCGTTGCGCGGCGGCGTGCGCGAAGGTCTGAAGGCCGCCGTGGCCAAGGCGGGCGACAACCCCAACAAAGCGTTCCTGATGACGGTGCTGGAGCAGTGCGCCACGGCTGACGACGCCGCGTTCTTCGCGGGTCTGCTCGGCGACGACTATCTGGGCAACTTCGCGGCGCGCGCGCTGGCGTCGATCGACGGCACCGAGGACACGGTGCTGGAGCTCATGCAGAACCAAAACGCCAACGGCCTGAGCAAGGCCCTGCTGGCGCAGATCGCTTCGTACAAACCCCATTTCCACGGCGCGGAGGATATCCTCGTCGAGTGGGCGAAAACCGCTACTCCCGAGGAGGCGGTACATATATATAATGCGCTCGCCCTGAGCGGCGGCGAGAAGTCGGCCAAGGTTCTGGGCGCAGCGGCAAAGGCTGCAGGCTACACCTTCGAGCCCACCGACGCTTACGGCGCATACCTCATCCTGCTCAACGGCCACCTGATGAAGCACAGCCCCAAGGCAGTGGAGAGCGCCGCCAAGCAGATGATGAAGTTCGACAAGAGCAACGTGCGTCTGGCGGGTCTCGACCTGCTGGTGCAGCTCAAAGGCGAAGCCGTAACTCCGCTCGTTGTCAAGGCTTTGTCGGATAAATGCCGCGAGTACCGTTACGGCGCGATGCGCGCTGCCGAGGCGTTCGCCGACGACAAGACCTACGCCGCGGTAGCCGCCGCGCTGCCCCGTCTGAACGACGCCGCGAAGATCGACGTAATCAACTGGCTGGGCGCCAACCACGCCGCGTCGCAGATCGACGCCGTTTGCACGCAGATCTCGAATCCCGACGCCGAAGTCGCCGCGGAGGCTATCGAGGCCGCGAGCCGTATCGGCGGCGAGAAGGCTCTGGCAGCCATCCTCGCCAAAGCCGCCACTCTCGAAAAGACGGACAAAGAGTTGCTTACCGCAGCCTACAACTCGCTCCTTTCGTTCAAAGGCAAGATCAACGACGGCATCGTCGAGGCGCTGGACGGCAACGAAATGATAAAGAGCATTGCTTACGGCATTCTCGGCCAACGCCGCATCCCCGAAGCGGCCGCCAAGATCATGGCAGCCGCTCAAGCGGGCGACGAGGCTACGATCGCCGTTCTGCCCAATGTCGTTACCGAGAAGAACTTCGACGCCGTATGCGACATGCTGGAGGCGGGCAAGAACGTAAGCCCCGCCGTCAACAAGGCCATTCAGGACAAACCCGCGGCCGAGCAGGTGAAGTTCATCGATGCGCGCATGGCCAAAGCGGGCGACAACAAGCATCTCTACTATCCCGTTCTGGCCGCCACGGGCTCGCCCGAGGTGGTTCCCATGCTGATCGACGGCTACATGGCGGGCAACAAACAGGGCGCCGCTTTCGCAGGCATGATGATGGTCAACGACGACGCCTTGATTCAGCCCATGTACGATATCGCCGCGTCGAACGCCGACCTCAAGGATACGGCTCTGAACCGCTACATCCGACTGGTAGGCGCTTCGAAGCTCAACGGCGAGCAGAAGTACATGAAGTATCGTCAGGCTCTCGAACTCGACCCCATGACGAACACCAAGAACAGCGCGCTGCGCGCCCTCTCGGCCACGCAGACCTATCAGGGCATGATGCTCGCGGCCGAGTATCTCGACAACGAGAACACGGCGCAGGCGGCGGCCAACACCGTGCTGGAGATCGCCACCAAGCACCCCGAGTTCTACAGCGCCGAGGTGAAGGCTCTGCTCGAGAAGGTGGGCGCGACGCTCAACGACGGCGACGCGGTCTACAAGCGCAAGGATATCGAGAAGTTCATCTCGGAGAACAAGGAGCGCGAGTCGCACTCGATAATCTCGAAACTCACCCCCGAGGAGGAGGCCGAGGGTTTCGAACTCCTCTTCGACGGCGTGTCGATGGACAAGTGGCAGGGCAATACCACCGCCTACCAGCCCATCGACGGCTACATGTACGTGACCGCATCGTACGGCAGCACGGGCAACCTCTACTCGGTTAAGGAGTACGACGACTTCGTGCTGCGCTTCGAGTTCTGCTTCGACCGCGCGGGCGTCAACAACGGCGTGGGTATCCGCACCCCGATGGGCGTCGACGCCGCATACCACGGCATGGAGATCCAGATCCTCGACCACGACGATCCCATCTACGCCAATCTGCGCGAGTATCAGGTACACGGCTCGGTTTACGGCATCATCCCCGCCAAGCGCATCGTATCGCCCGAACTGGGCGTATGGAACACCGAGGAGATCCGCGCCAAGGGCGACCACATCACGGTGATCGTCAACGGCGAAGTGATCCTCGACGGCAACATCCGCAAGGCCTGCAAGGGCCACAACGTGGCTCCCGACGGCAGCGGCAACAACCCCTACACGGTCGACCACCTCAACCACCCGGGTCTGTTCAACAAGAAGGGCCACATCGGGTTCCTCGGCCACGGTCAGGGCATCAAACTGCGCAACGTGCGCATCAAGGAGCTGTAATCGCCCCATACATTTTATTACGCCACCGCCCGAGTCACGCTCGGGCGGTGCTGTTTTGCGGGTAGAGGTTACGCCTGCTTTACGAATGCAGTATCGATATTCGGGCCGCGGCCTGCGGGGCTCGCGCAATGAGCGAATGCGAATAGCGGGCCTCCGCGGGGCGAAGGCTGCGGCCCGCGCGGTTCTTCGAACCGCATTAATTCACGTGCGTCAGCCAATCCCGCGGCAGGAACGATTTCGGATAAAGGGCGGTCGCGGCGACGAAGCGTTAAAAATCGGAGACCTTTTGATTGCTTCAAAAGTGCCGAAGGCATCCGATTTAGCGAAGTCGCGAGACCGCCCCCGAAATCGTTTCACCGCGGCGGCTTTTGGCGTTACCTTTTGGCCGCGCAAAAGGTAACGTATATCTTAATAAGTTTTTGCAGTTCGAAGAACTGCGCGGGCCGCAGCCTCCCGCCAGCGGAGGCCCGCTATTCGCATTCGCTCATTCACGCGGTCTCTCCGCAGGCCGCTGCCCGAATGCCTAAAGCAACCCAAAAGCCGCCGAAGATAACACCGCAAAGCGGTGTGCTGGCGCGTGTGTATTTTTGCGACTCGCAGAGTCGCGCGGGCCGCAGGCTGCCGCCCGAATGCCTAAATATACGTTACCTTAATCGAGACTCTGCATTTCGATCAGTTTGGCATAGATGCCCCCCGCGGCCAAGAGCTCGGCGTGGGTGCCCTCCTCGGCGATGCGGCCGCGGTCGATGACGACGATGCGGTCGGCGTTGTGGATGGTGCTCAGGCGATGGGCGATGACGATGGAAGTGCGCCCCTCCAAAAGCGACGTCAGAGCGTCCTGCACCAGCTTCTCGCTCTCGGTGTCGAGGGCCGAGGTAGCCTCGTCGAGGATCAATATTTCGGGGTTCTTCAGCACGGCGCGCGCTATGCTGAGACGCTGCCGCTGGCCGCCCGAGAGCTTCATGCCGCGGTCGCCGATATTGGTGGCGTAACCCGCTTCGGTCTGCATGATGAAGTCGTGGGCGTTGGCCACGCGCGCTGCCGCCTCGATCTGCTCGGCAGTGGCTTCGGCGCGGCCCATGGCGATGTTGTTGCGTATGGTGTCGTTGAACAGCACCGTATCCTGCGACACGATTCCCATATGGCTGCGCACGCTGTCCTGCGAGTAGTCGCGCAGCGACACGCCGTCGATAAGGATATCGCCGCCCTGCGGGTCGTAGAAGCGGGGCACGAGCTCGCTCAAGGTCGACTTTCCGCCGCCCGAAGGGCCTACCAGAGCCACCGTCTCGCCCTTGCGGACGGTGAACGATATGTCGTGCAGCACCTCGCGCGACTCGTCGTAACCGAACGACACTCCGCGGAACTCGATCTTGTCGCGGAACTCGTCGAGCGTGCGGGCGTCGGGTTTGTCGGACACTTCGCTGCGGGCGTCGAGTATCGAGAAGATGCGTTCGCCCGCTGCGATGCCTTGGTTGATGTTGGCGAACTGGTCGATGAACGAGCGCAACGGGCGCGTGATCTGCGAGAAAGCCGCTATGTAGGCGACGAACCACGACGCCGACATGGTGCCGCGCATGACCAGAGCGCCGCCGAAGATGAGCACCGCCGATATGGCCGTTATGCCGAGAAACTCGCTCATGGGCGAGGCGAGCTGCTGTTTGCGGGCCATCGACAGCGCGATGTTCGAGATCTCGGCGTTTATGGCGCGGAACTTGGCGCGCACGTAACCGAGCGCGTTGTAGCTCTTCACCGCCTTGACTCCCGTGAGCGACTCCTCCATCACGCTCACCATGTCGCCCATGCGCTCCTGACCGCGGCGCGCGGGGTGGCGCAGGCGTTTTACGATGGAGCCTATGATGAGTCCCACCAGCGGCAGGTAGATGAGCGAAAAGAGGGTCAGCTCCCACGATATCTTCACCATCATCACGAGGTAGCCCACTATGAGGAACGGCTCGCGGAAAGCCACTTGCAGGGTGTTGGTGATGCAGAACTGCACCATCATCACGTCGGAGGTGATCTTCGACATGATGTCGCCCTTGCGCTGGTCGCTGAAGTATCCCACGTTCATGCCCATCGTATGTTCGAACATTTCGTTGCGCATGCGTTGCAGCGTGCGGGCGCGCATCGTCTCCACGGTCATCGAACCCAAGTAACGGAACAGATTGCTGAGCAGGTTCGAGCCGATGAGTATGGCCGAGAGCAGCCCCAGCAGGTAGGTTATGCGGAACTCCTCGCCGAAGATGCGGGTGTAGGCGTAATTGAGCACCTCGTTCAGGCAGTCGCCCGAGAGCGAGAGGCGCGGGAAATCGTATGTGGGGCGGAATGCGTAACCGTCGGAGAAGAGGGTGCCGACGATGGGCATTATCATCGTGTAGGTGAAGGTGTTGAACAGCGCGTGGAATATCGAGAAGAAGAAGTAGGGCACTGTATAGCGGCTCAACGGCTTGGCGAAGCCGAGCAGTCGCAGGTATGTTTTAAGCATGGTGTGTTTCATATTCAAAATGTGAGGCTACAAATGCCCTTCGGCGGCGAACTCCTCCACGGCGCGTTCGAAGCGCGCGACCGTCTCGGCCATCGACACGAACGACTTGCCGCCCGCGGCGTTGCGGTGGCCGCCGCCCTCGAAATAGCGGCCCGCGAAGAGGTTGACGTCCACGTCGCCCCGCGAACGCAGCGACACGCGGATGAAGTCGTGGTGCTCGACGAATATGGCCGACATCTTCATCTTCTTGATGGTGAGCGGGTAGTTGACGAAACCCTCGCTGTCGCCCTGCTGGAACCAGAAGCGGCGCATCTCCTCCTCGGTGAGCGACAGGTGGGCCACGGTGCCCTTGCGCAAGATGCGCATCTTGCGGTTTATGACGTAACCGAACAGTCGGGCGCGACCCTCGGTGAACGAATTGTAGACGTTGTTATATATCTGCGGTATGTCGATGCCCGTTTCGGACAGAGCGGCCACGGCGCGGAACAGATCGGGGGTGATGTACGAGAACGAGAAGTTGCCCGTGTCGGTCATCATGCCCACGTAGAGCACCTCGGCTTGCGCGCGCGTGACGGTGTCGGCCCCCCACAACCGCTCGATGAGGCGGTAGACCAGATAGGATGTGCTCGACGACTCGGGATGCGAGAACATCAGATCGAAAGGCTCCGTCGGGTTCAGATGGTGGTCGATCAGGATGCGTTTGGCCGAAGTGTTGGCCGCGATGAGTTCGCTCAGGGCGTCCAGACGCGAGAGCGAGTGGAAATCGAGACAGAAGATCAGGTCGGCCTCTTCGACGGCGCGCGCGGCGCGGCGCTCGGAGTCGGTCTTGAATATCACCACGTCGCGTATGCCCGACATCCAGTCGAGATAGTAGGGATACTTGTTGGGGACGATGCAGGCGACCGTATGTCCCGCGCGGCGCAGAGACTCGGCCCATGCGATGGACGAGCCTATGGCGTCGCCGTCGGGGTTGGTATGCGAAAGGATCACTATCCGTCGTTGCGGAGTCTCCAAAAGACGGCGCAGAGCCTCGATATTCTGTGCTGACAGTTCCATGATGTCGGGGTGTATGGTCGGCGCGAAGTCCCTCGCGGGGTCGGCGCGCGGACGCGTTATCGGACAAAGGTAGTAAAACTTCGCAATTACGGCAAGCATGCTCTCGAAAAGGTTTGCGCGGTTACGCCATGTACGATGGAATATCGTCCGCCGACGGCGAAGCGTCGTTCGGGCCGCGGCCTGCGGAGATCGCGAACGAGTGCAAAACGAGTTGCGGGCCTCCGCGCGCCGAGGCTGCGGCCCGCGCGGTTCTGCGAACCGCATACTCCCCGCCGCCCGTCAGGATATTCGCTCGACCAGTATGCGGGGATCGCGTTGCAGCAGCTCCATCAGGGCGTCGTCGTCGCGTCGACGGCGCGACTGCACCAGCAGGTCGGCGCGATAAATGGTGCCGTCGGAGCTGCGTTCGCGGTCGAGAGCATAGGATATGACGGCGAAACCCTCGTTGCGCAATGTCTTCAGCGCGACGGGTATGGCGTCGCGGTCGAGGGTCGAGAACACTATCGGCGTGCGGTGGGAGCTGAAGCTGCCGAAGATGAGGTTGAGCACCTCCAATCCCACGAGCGTCAGCACCGTGGCCGCCGCGGCGACGCCGTACATTCCCGCGCCCGTCGCCATGCCCACGCCCGATATGGCCCACAGACTGGCGGCGGTGGTGAGTCCGCGCACGATCTGACGCTGGAATATGATGGCTCCCGCGCCGATGAAGCCTATGCCGCTCACCACCTGCGCCGCCACGCGGCTCGGGTCGAGACGCAGCCCGTCGTGGGCGGCGAGAAACTCTTCGAAGCCCCATTGCGACACGATCATGAAGAGCGCGCTGCCCAACGACACCAGAAAGTGGGTTCTGAATCCCGCCTCCTTGACGCGCCACTCGCGCTCGATGCCCACCACCGTGCCGAGCAGGCCCGCCGCGACCAGACGCAGTATGAATGTCCAAGTCATAGATTTACCTTATAAATTGTTTTCGGCTGCCGCGTATGCCGCGCCGCATTCCGACATACGGATTCGGCCCGCATAATGTTTCGCGGCGGCCGGTATGCGATAAAAAACGGACGGCATCTTCGATGCCGCCCGATAACGAACTCTAAAGCTCCAGATCGCCGTCGAACACCTCGTGCCACGGCAAGCCCTGCACGTTGAGCTGCTCCATGAACGGATCGGGATCGAACTCCTCGACGTTCCATACGCCCGGGCGTTTCCACAGCCCCTTGAGGAACATCATGGCGCCGATCATGGCGGGTACGCCCGTGGTGTAGCTCACGCCCTGCATGCCCGTCTCGAGGAACGCCTCGTGGTGCGAGCAGTTGTTGTAGACGTAATAGGTGCGCTCCTTGCCGTCCTTCACGCCGCGTATGCGGCAGCCGATAGAGGTCTCGCCCTCGTAATTCTCGCCCAGATCCTGCGGGTTGGGCAGCACGGCCTTGAGGAACTGCAAGGGCACGATCTTCATGCCTTGGTACTCCACCTCGTCGATGCGGGCCATGCCGATGTTCTGGATCACGCGCAGGTGGGTGAGGTACTCCTGACCGAAGGTCATCCAGAAACGCGCCTGCTTGATGGTGGGGAAGTTCTTCACCAGCGACTCCAACTCCTCGTGGTACATCAGGTAGCTGTCGCGGGGACCGATGTTGGGATAGGTGAGATCCTTGTGGATCTCCAGCGCGCCCGTTTCGACCCACTCGCCGTCCTTGTAGTAGCGGCCCTTCTGGGTGATCTCGCGGATGTTGATCTCGGGGTTGAAGTTGGTGGCGAAGGCCTTGTGGTGGTCGCCCGCGTTGCAATCCACTATGTCGAGGTAGTGTATCTCGTCGAAATGGTGCTTGGCCGCGTATGCCGTGAAGATGCCCGACACTCCCGGGTCGAAACCGCATCCGAGAATCGCCGTAAGGCCCGCATCCTCGAAACGCTTCTTGTAGGCCCACTGCCAGCTGTACTCGAAATGCGCCTCGTCGCGCGGCTCGTAATTGGCCGTGTCGAGATAGTTGACGCCCGCCTGCAAACAAGCCTCCATGATGGTGAGGTCCTGATAGGGCAGCGCCACGTTGATGGCGATCTCGGGGCGGAACTCGCGCATGAGGGCCACCAAGGCGTCCACGTCGTCGGCGTCGACCGCCGCGGTGGAGATATTGGGTTTGCCGATGGCCGCGGCCACCGCATCGCACTTGCTTTTGGTGCGGCTGGCGATCATGATCTCGGTGAACACATCGGGATTCTGCGCCAATTTGTGAGCCACGACGGTGCCGACACCTCCGCAGCCGATCAACAATACTTTGCTCATGTTATCTTATTATGTTTATTGTATTTCGTTTTCCTCTCGCGAAGATACTATTTAATTTCGCATCCGCAATGCCCGAGGCGGACGGAATGCGAAAAAATCGTCCGACGCCCGAATGGTTGCGGTTCGAAGAACCGCGCGGGCCGCAGCCTCTGCCCCGCGGAGGTCCGCAACTCGTTCCGCACTCGTTCGCGTTCCCCGCAGGCCGCGGCCCGCACCCGTTATTCCAAATAGGTATATCCGTACAGCCCCGAACGGTAGGTGTTCAGGAACTCCTTGCCCTCTTCAAGCGAGATACGCCCCTGCTTCACCGAGCGCGCCACCCACGCTTCGAGCATGCGCACCATCCGCTTGCCGTCCCAGTCGACGTAATCCAATACGTCGTCGATCGTCTCGCCGTCGATCGTCTGGTCGATCTTGTATCCGTCCTTGGTCACCGATATGTGCACGGCGTTGGTGTCGCCGAACAGGTTGTGCATGTCGCCCAGAATCTCCTGATAGGCTCCCACGAGGAACACGCCCAGATAGTAGGGTTCGTCGGCCCGCAGCGAGTGTACGGGCAGGCTGTTGGCGATGGTGTTCTCCACGATGTAGGATCCCACCTTGCCGTCGCTGTCGCACGTGATGTCCTGCAACGTGGCCTGACGGTCGGGACGCTCGCCGAGCCGCTGGAGCGGCATGATGGGGAACACCTGACCTATGCCCCACGAGTCGGGCAGCGACTGGAACAGCGAGAAGTTGCAGAAATATTTGTCGGCCAGCAGCTTGTTGACCTTGTGCAACTCCTCGGGCACGCGCTTCATCTGCGAGGCGATGTGTTTTATCTCGCGCGTCACCGACCAGTAGAGCTTCTCTATCTGGGCGCGGGTGCGCAGGTCGATCAATCCGTGCGAGAAGAGCTCCAGAGTCTCCTCGCGTATCTGCTGCGCGTCGTGCCAGTTCTCGAGCGCGCTGCGCTGCGTGAGGTTGTCCCAAATCTCGTAAAGGTCCTTCACCAGACGGTGGTCGTTCTCGCCCACCTCCCACTCCTCGGGCATCTCGGGCAGCGACGCCGTCTCCAGCACCTGCATCACCAGCACCGAGTGGTGCGCGGCGAGCGAACGGCCGCTCTCGGTTATGATGTTAGGATGCGGCAGGCCGTTGCGGTCGGCGGCGTCCATTATCTGGTAAATGACGTCGTTCACATACTCCTGCATCGAGTAGTTCACGCTGCTCTCGCTGCTGGCCGAGCGGGTGCCGTCGTAATCGACGCCCAAACCGCCGCCCGCATCGATGAAATCAACGGGGAAACCCATCTTGTGCATCTGCACGTAGAACTGCGACGCCTCGCGTATGGCGGTCTTGATGTGGCGTATGTTGGTCACCTGACTGCCTATGTGGAAATGAATGAGTTTCAGGCAGTCGCCCAGCCCCTTGGCCGTGAGCATCTCCAACGCCTCCAGCAACTCGCTCGACGTGAGGCCGAACTTGCTGGCGTCGCCGCCGCTGTCCTCCCACTTGCCGCTGCCCGACGAACCCAGCTTGATGCGGATGCCGATGTTGGGGCGCAGGTTGAGACGCTTGGCGATGTCGGCTATGAGGTCGAGCTCGTTCATCTTCTCGATCACCAGATAGATGCGCTTGCCCATCTTGTGGGCCAGCAACGCCAGCTCGATATAGCTCTCGTCCTTGTAGCCGTTGCAGATGATGAGCGAGTCGCTCTCGGCGTTCACCGCGATGACGGCGTGCAGCTCGGGTTTCGAACCCGCCTCCAGACCGAGGTTGAACTTCTGGCCGTGGCTTATGATCTCCTCCACCACGGGATGCATCTGGTTCACCTTGATGGGATATACCGAGAAACACTCGCCGCGGAACCCGTATTCCTCGGAAGCCTTGCGGTAGCAGCACGACATACTCTCGATGCGGTTGTCGAGAATATCGGGGAAGCGCAGCAACACGGGAGCGCCGATGTCGCGCAACGCCAGTTCGTCCATCACCTCGCGCAAATCGACCTCGATACCGTTCTTCTTGGGTGTGACGACCACGTGCCCCTTATCGTTTATGCCGAAGTAAGAGACTCCCCAGCCGTTGATGTTGTAAAGATCGGCCGAATCTTCAATGTGCCATTTTTTCATTCTCGCAATAGTTTCCGTTACGGGTTAATCGATATAAAAATTCCGTTTCGCGGCTTAGCCGCGGCGGAATACGCGATTCCGCTGCAAAATATTTGCAAAGATATTAAGTTTTGCAAGAAAAGGGCACGAATCCGCATTTAATGCGGCCCGAACGGAATATTTTCGCATTATTATTCATTCGCGCCCCGCCGGAGATAAGTTTTGAAGTATTTGCGGTTCGGAGAACCGTGCGGGCCGCAGCCTTCGCCCCGCGGAGGCCCGCTATTGTTCGCGAACGCTCACACGCGAGCCCCCCGCAGGCTGCGACCCGAGTGTATATTATATATGTATTGCGAGAGTCGCGCAGTTCGCCGCCGCCCCACTGCGGCAGACTGCAACTCGCCCGAAGGCTCGCGCAGCCCTCCGCCGTCGGCGAACAGCAGGCCCACATCCCGAGATTTGCACCCAAAATCTCAAAAATTCCCTCGAAAACACGAAAAATAACAAAAAAAGCACGCAAATTGTTGTACGATACAATTATTTGTACTACTTTTGGGGCAAGCGATCCGTCGAGAAAGACGTGAATCGCATTGCTGTCGCAGTAAACGTGAGAAATTTACAGTCAGACAGCATAAGAGGATGTCCTACTTCGGATCGTCAACCACGCTCCGATTGGTAAGAGTACATCTAATCTACTGCGCCATGACGGGCGTGGGCCTCTTGTGTTATGAAGTTCTGACGGGTATCTCACGACCTACTGCGGCGTAGTAATGCAAGTGCGTTTTTACGCAGGCTTATCCTCTTAAGTCAGGTTCACGTTTCGTCTTTTGTCGTTTTTATACGGGTCGCATAACTAAAGGAGAGAAAAGTTATGTTACCTTTGCAGAGAAGGACGGTTCAACCACCGTAACCGTTAACATATTCTAAAGGTTAGGACAAACCTTTATACCTACAGTAAACTTGCGACTATCGCAATATGCGATAGGTTTTCTCGGTATGAACTTTGTCTGAAACCCTTGTTATGCCCCTGCTTCAGTGGTAGGGGCGAACATGGGCGTAAGGGCAGTCTACCGAGTAAGGTTCGCAAGACCGACTGTAGGGGCTGCACCTGCGCCTTTTTTTTGTGTCCTTGCCTTTATCCCCGACAAATAAAAATGCGATAAGCCGCTCACGCGGCGACGGGGCGCGCGGACAACGTTCTGTGTATACTACTTACTAATTATTTCCGTCCGCCGCCCCGTTTTTTTATAGATATCGAATTACAATAAAATATACAAAGAAGCGGCGCGATTGCATCATCGAGTTTCATGTGAATGTTTTTTAATTTAGGCTGCCGCTTCTTTCCATCTCGTCGGACAAGGCTCATATCGAGTTGATTATTTCATATTCTTGCAGGCATAATTAAGGGCCTTTCCGACGAGTTTTTTTTAAGACCCTTTCATCCTGCGAAGATATGAAAAATTTCCCCACCGACGACGAATTGGCAGCCGCCCGCGATGTCGCCTTTGAGCAATGCCGCCGCGAAAATATCTCTGCTGTAATTAGTTGCCTAACGGAATGTAACGAATTCGATGTAGTGGAATACGACTTTTCTGTCCGCATCGACGAGGCGGTCGTGTTGGTCAACCAAATAAGTTACATCGACGGCGAATCGTTCCGTGTGGATTATTCGGAATCCGATTACAACGGTGACGAGGGTTCTATTGCCAACATCGGTCGTTTGATCGGTCGCAATCATTCTATCGTGATTCGTCAAGGCGATTGGGACAGCGCTTTTCGCTTTCCGCTCGAATCATTGGTGCACTTGCGGTTCTTGATAGAGTTCGTCGCTCGCGTCGGCGACTCGGATTTCACCGACGATGAGTTCGAAAAGGAGATCAAAAGCAAGTCCTTGATGGAGTTGATGAAGGTAATGTTCAGGTTAGAGCCTTGATTGTTCTCGGGCCGCGGCCTGCGGAGACCGCGAACGAGTGTTAAACGAGTTGCGGGCCTCCGCCGGGGCGAGGCTGCGGCCCGCGCGACTCTGCGAGTCGCAAAAATACACACGCGACAGCACACCGCTTTGCGGTGTTATCTTCGGCGGCTCGCACCTTCGGTGCGACCCCCGCAGCCGCCGAAGATAAGTTTTGAGAGATTATTTTCATGCAACCTTTTGACGTCAAAAGGTTGCGCCAAAAGCCGCCGCGGTGAAACTATTTCGGGGTCGTTCTTGCGACTGCGCTAAATCGGATGCCTTCGGCACTTTTGAAGCAATCAAAAGGTCTCCGATTTTTAACGCTTCGTCGCCGCGACCGCCCTTT
>Ga0073906_1002360_pt1 | contig 24949 bp, 17 predicted proteins | sample Inofromicrocosms_FD_65485 | JGI IMG/M metagenome (GOLD analysis project Ga0073906, IMG submission 65485) | Mouse cecum microbial communities from Vienna, Austria - Inoculum for glucosamine and mucus D2O microcosms | ecosystem: Host-associated > Mammals > Digestive system > Large intestine >...
ATCTTTCAGCTCTGTTTTTACACCAGCTATTTCATCTTTCAGCTCTGTTCTTACGCCAGCTATTTCATCTTTCAGCTCTGTTTTTACACCAGCTATTTCATCTTTCAGCTCTGTTCTTACGCCAGCTATTTCATCCAATATTAATCTTGTTTCTTCAGTCATTATTTTTCTCCTTTCTCTTTTACAAGGATTTACTTATTCTAGTCCACACTAACATAAGTGTAATGACTACAACAAGTCCTGTAAGACAGTTTCACTATATAACCATCACAATATACAATACTGGCCATTATTGTATATATAATCCTGCAGGAAATAACAGTATGCCTGCTATTTCTTCAAATATACCACAATACTTCCAGTTTTTCAATACTTTATTTCATATGTTGCATAAATTCGTCTTGTGCATTATTTTTTACATTTCTTATATAAGACAATATTGCTTTGTTATGACTATAGAAACAACTAGATATAACAGGTCAAAAAAGGCAATGCTTTGCATTGCCTTAATAAGACATACTATGCCTGGAACATGTCCAGGCTGTATGCCTTACCTGTTTTTTACCTTTTATTATTTGCCTGTACTAATTACAGTCTCTTCATAAGTTCTTCTCTCTGCTCCTCAAATCCTGGCTTGCCAAGGAGTGCAAACATATTCTTTTTATAGCTTTCAACACCAGGCTGGTTAAATGGATTAACTCCAAGTACATAACCACTGACGCCACATGCAAACTCATAGAAATAGAATAACTGTCCAAGATAGAACTCATTCTGCTCTGGAACTTTTATTGTAAGGTTTGGAACATTGCCATCTGTATGCGCAAGCTGTGTACCCTTCATAGCATTTTTGTTTATAAAATCAAGTGTCTTGCCCTTAAGGTAGTTAAGTCCGTCAAGGTCTGCCGGCTCTTCTTCAAGTGTTATGTCAAATGAAGGTTTTTCAAGTTCCATAACTGTTTCAAACATTATACGGCTTCCATCCTGGATAAACTGGCCCATAGAATGAAGGTCTGTTGTAAGGTCTACAGATGCCGGGAAGATACCTTTCTGGTCTTTTCCTTCACTCTCTCCATAAAGCTGTTTCCACCACTCTGCTATATAATGGAACACTGGCTCATAGTTACAGAGAATTTCTACGCTCTTGCCTTTACGCAGAAGAATATTTCTTATTGCTGCATATTTAAGTGCTTCATTTTCTGCAAATCCTTTATTTAAGCAGACTTCCCTCATTGAAGCAGCACCTTCCATAAGCTTTGAAATATCTGCACCACTTACAGCGATTGGAAGCAGTCCTACTGCTGTCAGTACAGAGAAACGTCCTCCTACATCATCAGGCACTACAAATGTTTCATATCCCTCTTCTGTAGCAAGGCTCTTTAATGCTCCCCTCTCTTTGTCAGTTGTAGCATAAATCCTCTTTGCAGCACCTTCTTTGCCATATTTCTTTTCAAGCATCTTCTTAAAAATACGGAAAGCTACTGCTGGCTCTGTTGTTGTACCAGATTTACTGATAACATTTACAGAGAAATCCCTGTCACCAATTACATCAATAAGCTGTGAAAGGTATGTCCCGCTCAGGTTGTTGCCACAGTAATAAATCTCAGGAGTCTTACGGATTTCACTGCTGACACTGTTATAAAAACTGTGCCTTAAGAACTCTATTGCAGCCCTTGCACCAAGGTAAGAACCTCCAATGCCAATTACAAGAAGGACTTCTGAATCGGACTGGATTTTTTCAGCTGCTTTCTTAATACGTCCAAACTCTTCTACATCATATGCAACAGGAAGGTCAATCCATCCCAGGAAGTCATTTCCTGCCCCATTTCTGCTTAAAAGAACCTCTTTTGCAGCACTTACAATTTTCTCCATAGACTTAATCTCATCATCTGAGATTACATTACATGCCAATGAATAGTCAAACTTCACCTGATTTGCCATAATTCCTCCATTCCGTTGTTATAATAACAACATTTAATTAAATATTTTAGCAGTACAGACTGCTAATCCTAAAATATCTTATATCTTATTTTATACACTTCTCACACTTAAATCAAGAAAGATTTTCCATATTTATAAAAATTTTCACCTGTGGATTGCTAATCCAGACAACTGCTTGTATTTCAATAAATTGCATACAAGCAGTCTGCCGGATTGTAACCGCACAGGTGGAAAAATTTTTACACTGGTATGGTTTCAATACTATACTGCAGAAATTTCCAGATTTCCAAACTTTGTAAACTGCGACAGCCATGCAAGTTTTACTGAACCTGTAGGCCCGCTTCTCTGCTTGGCAATAATTACTTCTGCCACACCTTTTTCTTCTGTATCAGGGTTATAATATTCATCCCTGTATAAAAACATTACCATATCTGCATCCTGCTCAATAGCACCAGATTCACGCAAATCTGATAATAGTGGCTTTTTATCAGGTCTTTGTTCAACTGCACGTGAAAGCTGTGATAGTGCTATAACTGGCACATTAAGTTCCCTTGCCATAACTTTAAGCGAGCGTGATATATCTGATATTTCCTGCTGCCTGTTTTCACCTTTCCTTTTACCCGCACCTGACATAAGCTGTAAGTAATCTATTATTACAAGGTCAAGCCCCTTTTCAATCTTAAGCCGGCGGCATTTTGAACGCAGCTCCTGGGCAGTTATTCCAGAAGTATCATCTATTACAAGATTAGAATTACCAATTTTACGCACACTGCCTACAAGCTTGTCCCAGTCCTCATCCTCCAAATCACCAGTCCTTATTTTCTGGGAATCAACATGTGAATTCATGGAAAGCATACGCTTAACAAGCTGTTCCTTGCTCATTTCAAGGCTGAATATTGCTATAGTGCTTCTGCTGTGCAGTGCCATATATTCTGCAATATTAAGCACAAATGCAGTTTTGCCCATAGCAGGTCTTGCTGCAATAAGTATAAGGTCAGATTTCTGCAGGCCTGCTGTTTTATAATCAAGGTCACGGAAACCTGTTTCAAGACCTGTAATATGCCCCTTCTGCTTTGCTGCCTTTTCAATGCTGTCAAGCGTCCTCAGCACAATATCACGTATAGGCTCAAATTGACTCCCACCACGCTTCTGCAGCACATCAAATACATTTTTCTCTGCTTCGTCAAGTATATCACCAGCAGGCTGCCTGTCCATATAACAGTTATTGCTTATACGTTCAGTTACCTGTATAAGCCTTCTTAACATAGCCTTGTCATGTACTATTGCAGCATAATGCCTTATGTTGGCAGATGTAGGCACACTTCCTATAAGCCCGCCTATAAACTCCACACTTGACAGTTCTGGTGGCACTTCCTTCTCCCGCAGCTTGTCCTGGAGGGTAACAAGGTCTGCGCCAATCCCTGATTTATACATTTCTGCGAGTGCATCAAAAATTATACCATACTGCCCCTGGTAAAAGTCTTCTGCTGACAGCATCTCCATAGCGGCAAGTATAGCATCAGCATCCATAATCATAGAACCAATAACTGCACGTTCTGCTTCTACATTATGTGGTGGTATTCTCTTTATCGCTTCCTCCTGCATTGTAATCCTCCATATGGTAAAAGGCATCTTATTTTACATTAACATTATAACAAAACTTATGCTTCCTGGACAACTACCTTCAGTTCACCTGTAACCTTTGGATGGAGCTTGATAGCAAGATTATATGTTCCCGGGCTTTTTACTGGTACATCAAGTGTCATCTTCTTTTTATCAATGTCATATCCAAGCTGTTCTTTTATAGCAGCAGCAATCTCTTTTGTGGAAACAGAACCAAAGCTCCTGCCGCCTGAGCCTGTTTTAATTGAAACCTTTACAGACTTATCTTTTAATTCGTCTGCAAATGCCCTTGCCTCATCAAGTTTTTCCTGTGCAACTTTCTCTTCATGCTGTTTCTGGAGTTTTAATTCATTCAGGTTCTTTGCTGTTGCCTCTCTGCCAAGATTTTTCTTAAAAATAAAATTCCTTGCATATCCATCACTTACTTTTACAATTTCACCCTTTTTGCCAAGTGATTTTACATCTTCTAATAAAATTACTTCCATTTTATATTTCTCCTTCCTCAATCATATTATCAAGCTGTTTCCTTATAATTCCTTTTGCCTCTTCCATGCTTGTATCTTTAAGCTGTGCGCCTGCCATATTAATATGCCCGCCACCCCCAATCCTCTCCATCATAAGCTGTACATTTACCTCATCTATGGAACGGGCACTTATATAAATCTTACCTTTATATTTAGTAAGCACAAAAGATGCTTTTACACCATTTATATCAAGAAGCGAATTAGCAATTTTAGAAGCAACTACAGTTGGTGATTCTACCCCTTCTGACTGGCTCTCAGCTATTGCATACACATTTTTATAAAGTTCTGTATCCTGTATTGCAGCAGCACGTACTTTATACTCTGTTAAATCCTCACGGAAAACTTTCCTTACCCTGACAGAGTCCGCACCGCTTCTCCTCAGATATGCCATTGCTTCAAATGTCCTTACACCTGTCCTGTTTGAAAAATAATTTGTATCAATCATAATTCCTGCATACATAGCCTCTGCTTCAGCAGGCCTTAGCTTAAGCCCGTTGCCAATATACTGTAAAATTTCAGCAACCATTTCACATGCAGAGGATGCATATGGTTCAATATAGAAAAGCACAGCCTTGTCAACTGCATCGCCTGCCTGGCGGTGGTGGTCTATTACAACAACTGTCTGCGCCATTTCAATAAGAGCAGGACACTCTGTATAACTCCCCCTGTTTACATCAACAATAACAAGCACTGTGCTTTCATCAACCAGTTCCATTGCCATCTGGCCGCTTATTATCATGTCATCTTCATATTCTTTTGTATAAAACCTTTCTTTAATTGCGTGTACTGATGAATCAGTATCACCAAGCACAATATGAGCTTTCCTGTTAAGAGTCCTTGCAATGCGGTAAATTCCTACAGATGCACCAAATGCATCAACATCACTTATAGAATGTCCCATTACAACAACCCGTTCTTTGCCCTCAATAAGTTCCTTTAATGCATGGGCTTTAACACGTGCCTTAACACGTGTATTTCTTTCAACCTGGACGCTTTTGCCCCCAAAAAACAGTTCCTGGTCGCCGCTTTTAATAACCGCCTGGTCACCACCACGCCCAAGTGCAAGGTCAATAGCTGCCCTTGCCAAATCATAACGTGCTGCAAAAGTTTCCTTTCCAACTCCAATGCCTATGCTTATAGTTGCTATCTGCCCATTCCCAATACTTATATTCCTTACTTCTTCCAGTATGGAAAACCTGCCTGATTTCAATTCTGAAAGATAACATTGTTTAAATACAAAGAAAATCTTATCCTTTTCAATCTTTTTAGAAATAGCATCAATGCCCTGCATATACTTATTTATTTTTCTGTCAATAAGTGCTGTCATAAGTGACTGGCGGACTTCATCTATACTGTCAATAAGTTCATCATAATTATCAATATACAAAAGCCCTGCTACAAGGTTCTCCTCTTCCCTCTTCTGTTCCAGCTCCATCATATCAGTTTCATCATGCAGGAACAGCGAAATAATTGTATTATAATCAATAAGCTGGTTTATATCACTCTGTACTTCCAGCTCTTTCATCTCTTCAGAAACTACAAGACGCATATCTGCCCTGTAATACCTGTCTTTAAATTTAACATGCACAACTTTCAGGTCATAATCATGTGGCAGCTTTTCTGTCGTTATTTCCGGAAAAATATTGTTAATATTTCTCCTTGCTGCTTTTTTATTGACAATTACTTTAATAAATTCCTCATTCCCCCATAAAAGATGTCCATCTTCATTTAAAATAGCATATGGGACTGACAGGTTTTCAACAATTTCCATCTGGAGCTGCCCATAATTAACTGCAAATTCAATAAGTTCCCTTTGCAAGCGCCTTTTACCTGCCATTATAATTACTACACACACAATTATGTATACAGCAAGATAAAAAAGTCCTATTAAACCTGCTTTAATATTATATAAAAATAACTGCACATCCATTGCGGCAAACAGAACACTAAGCAATACAGGCCATCTTAAAAGCAATTTTAAAACACCCTTAAGCTTAACTTTATGGTCCATAAATCCCCTCATTCTTTCTTTGTGCAATGCAATGTAAAATATTATGCACCACACCAACAATACGCTAACTATAAAATTATATCATTATTATATTTCATAGTCAAACTTATCGTTCATCTTTCCCAGCGCCCTGATGCGCCACAAGGCAGCACAAGCCCGTTAGATGAAACAGGCAGTCCTATCTCTTGTGCTTCCACCCTTCCACCATACTTTTTAACTACTTCAAGGTTTAACATATAAGATAAAACCGCTGGCTGCAAACCTGTTGTATAAGAATTAATTAGCACAAATAATGGCTGGTCTGGCAATAACTGTACACAAAGTTTTAGAAATGGATGTATTTTCTCTTCAATCTTCCATATTTCACCTTTTGGGCCACGCCCATAAGAAGGGGGGTCCATAATAATGGCATCATATTTCCTGCCACGCCTGATTTCACGTTCTACAAATTTTACGCAGTCATCAACAATCCACCGTACAGGTGCATCTGCAAAACCAGATGCTGCCAGGTTTTCCCTTGCCCATGAAACCATTCCCTTTGAAGCATCAACATGGGTAACGCTTGCACCTGCCGCTACTGCTGCAAGCGTTGCCCCTCCTGTATATGCAAATAAATTAAGTACATTAATTTTCCTGCCCGAACTCCTGATTTTCTCCCCTGCCCAGTCCCAGTTTACTGCCTGCTCTGGAAAAAGCCCTGTATGCTTAAACTTAAAAGGCTGTAAATTAAACTTAAAGTTATTATACCCAATCTGCCATACGTCAGGCAGGTTAAAAAACTTCCAGCTCCCGCCGCCTTTACTGCTGCGGTAATAATGCCCGTTATGTTTTCTCCATCCTGCCGCCTTCCTCTCTGTATTCCATATAACCTGCGGGTCTGGACGTACAAGGGTATAATCCCCCCATCTCTCCAGCTTCTCCCCACAAGATGTATCTATAACCTCATAATCCTTCCATCCATCAGCAATCCACATTCCATCCTCCATCTTTAAAAAATACTTTGTTCTTTTACCTTACTTATAATTATACATCCAAGTGTACTTTATCAAATTGAATTAGTCAATCTTAAAGGATAATTTACAGTTATATTTTGCTGGTGTTTTTGTATTGGCGGACGGACGCAGGATTTCCAGTGTTCCATCTAATATTATTCCATAACAGGGCACACACTCTGCTATTGTGCAATGTCATTTAGTTAAAGGGATGCTGGAATTTAACAGTGATGGGATGCGCTGGCAAATCCAAAGTGCCTTCCATGAAAACAGCACGCTTCCGCTTGGACGTCACACACAATGGATGCATAAAGCCCTTAATGTTCCTACGGAACATTTTAAGACAGGGCTTAAGCACCATCGGTTCCGTACAGCTTTTTCATGGAAGCACATTTGGAATTTGCCAGCAATCTACACTTTGGTAATTTATAGAAATATCTTTGCACAAACTTAACTAAATGACATTGCACTTTTACATGGACTGGAGTGCCTCTGTCATAGAATAATATTTAGATGAAACACGTAAAACCTGCTGTTACCATCAGAATTAGCAAAACATAACAAAAATAAATATTATAACTGGAAATTATGCTGTGGGGGAGATGATTTATACATACGGAAAGTTAATGATATACCCTTTATGTTGCTATAACAAGAGTAACTATTTCATTACATAATACGTGACTAGCAGAATAATTTCCGCTACCCAATTTACAGTTATTTTATTATTTTGTGTTTTATTATAAATTTTTGATGACAGGTTTCGCGTGCCATGATGCCAGAATATTCCATACAGGGGTACTTTAAGCCCGCCGGCATTTAAGCCATATATTTAATGTTACGGAATAAACGCCAGTTTATTCTGGGCATTAAATATATGGCTTTATGTGCCGCTGTGTGGCTTATCGTAGCGCAAGCGTACCCCTTATGGAATATTCTGGCTCTGGCACAGAAACCGTCCGTCATCCAATATAAAAAATAACTGTAAATTATCCCACAACTTTAAGCTCTTTCCACAACTTGTTATACAATTCTTCTGCTTCTGGCCCAAGGTATGTAAACATTTCACACCTTTCCAGTACGTTTTCATCAGGGAATATTGCTGTATCTTCTTCTTTTTCCTCTTCATCAATATTATCAAGTACAGACTGGTTAGGTGTTGAATAATAAACATATTCAAAATTCTTTTCTGCAATATCAGTACGGCAAAGGAAATCAAGAAATTTAACAGCACCATTATAATTTTTTGCACCTTCTGGAATAACCCAGCTATCCATCCATACATTTGAACCTTCTTTTGGAACTACATATGCAAGGTCTTCATTATATTCAGTTGCAAGGCTGGCTTCACCAGAATAAATAACTGCCATTGCCGCCTGTTCATTTACCATATCGTCTCTTACTTCATCTACAAGATATGACTGCACAAGGCTTTTTTGCCTTTTTAATGCTTCAAGTGCCTTTCTTAAGCTTTTTTCATCTGTTGTATTAATTGAACAGCCATCAAGTATAAGCGGCGGGATAAAGCTGTCACGTACACTGTTCTGCATAATTATATTATTTTTATATTTAGCGTCCCATAAATCATTCCAGCTGCCAGGAACACCATCTACCATTGTAGTATTATACAATATTCCAACTGTCCCCCAGAAATATGGCACAGTATACTTACGGTCTCCATCAAAGCTTTCAGAAACCTTCCAGTAAGTTTCACCAATATTTCCTATATGCTCCATAGCAGTATAATTAATTTCCCTTGCCTCTTTTTCCTTAATCATCTTATCAATCATATAATCAGAACAGCATATTAAATCATACTTTACAGTTCCGTTTTTATACTTTGTATACATTGCTTCCGGGGTAAGGAACTCTTCATAAACAACTTTAATTCCAGTCTCCTTTTCAAATTGTTTTAATATATCCCTGTCTATATAGTCACCATAATTAAATACAACAATCTGGTTTTCTGCCTTTTCTTCTACATTTCTGCCACAAGATGAAAACAACATGGCAGCAATAATTAATACAGTTACTGCCTTAAACATTAATGGACATTTATGCATTATAAAGCCACCCCACTTTCCTCTCTCTGCTTATATGCCTTTTCACTTCTTCTGTTAATAATAAAAAGCACAAAAAGAACTATAATAAATACAATAGTTGACAAGGCATATATCTCTGTCTGTATGCCTTTGCGGTACTCTGCATTTATCATTGTGGACATTGTATTAAGCCCGGGTGCTTTAGTAAAGTATGTTACTGAAAAATCATCAAGTGACATTGTAAATGCAAGCAGGAAACCAGACAATATACCAGGCATTATTTCTGGAATAATTACTTTCCACATCGCATATAAGTGTGATGCCCCAAGGTCAAGCGCTGCCTCATATGTGCTTAAATTTAATTGCAGCACCTTTGGCTGTACGCTTAATACAACATACGGAATAATAAATGTCACATGGGCTACAAGCATTGTTACAAAGCTTAAATCTGCAAATCTTGTAAAAAGCAGCATTAGTGAAATTCCTGTTACAATATCAGAGTTAAGCAAAGGTATTTGCGTAACCCCCATAATAAATGATTTGGAACGTTTCTTCATATTTATCATTCCTATACATACAAGAGTCCCAAGAATTGTAGCAATAAGTGAAGCGCCTCCAGCAAGCAGCAATGTATTATAAAGTGCCCCCATTACTATTTCATCTTGTATAAGCTCTGCATATGCTTTAAATGTAAAGCCTCCCCATACTGCCTTGTTCCTTTCTGATGCATTAAACGAAGAAATTACCAGCAGGGCGATTGGTATATAAAGGAGCAGCAATATAATGACCAGATAAACTTTTTCTGCTGTTTTTTTAATGCCATTTACCATATTCCGTGCCCTCCTTCCCCTTTATCAAAAAATTTATAAATTACCATGCTGATAATTATAAGCCCCATAAGTGAAAGAGAAAGCCCTGAACCAAGATGTACATCTGCATATCCTGAATTAAATGCCTGCTCTATAACATTTCCTATAAGATAAACTTTATTGCCTCCAAGCATATCAGCAATTACAAATTCACTCATTGATGGCACAAAAACCATTGTAATACCGCTTACAATTCCAGGAAGGCTTAAAGGAAGCATAATTCTTTTTAATATAATAAAACTTGTAGCCCCAAGGTCTTTAGCTGCATTTATAACATCTTTGTCGATTTTAACAAGTGCATTATATATAGGCAGCAGCATAAAAGGGAAATAATCATATGCCGTCCCCAGAATAACAGCCGCCTTTGTATTCATTAAATAAACAGGATTAAAACCAAATATGCCAAGCCCCTTATTTAAAAACCCATTATTAAGCAGTATAAGACGCCACGCAAGTGTGCGCAGCATAAAATTCATCCACATAGGCAGTATAAATACCATTACAATAATACTGTTTTTATTTTTAGAATACTTGCTAAGTACCAGTGCAAGCGGGAATGACAGCACAAAACAGATTAAAGTAACAACAAGAGACATATTAAGGCTTAATAATAATGGTTTTGCATTAACATAATCAGTTATTGCCATTACATTTTCAATAGTAAATCTGCCTTCAAATGTCGTAAATGCATTATATAAAATAAGGCATAATGGAATAATGGTAAATAAAACCATCCATATAAGATATGGTCCGGCCAGAAGCCTTGAACCCAGTTTTTTCATTTATGCACCTCCTATTCTTCTATAAAAATTTCTTCATCTTCCGATTCAGGTTTATTCATTATCTGTATATTAAATGGGTCAATCCATAGCCCTGCCTCTGTGCCAGGTTCTACAAGCACTGTACTGTGCACAAGCCAGTCAAATCCGCAGGCTTCAACTTCCATTTCATAGTGTACCCCTTTAAAAATAGCTGAAACTACCCTGCCATCTATTATTCCTTTTCCTGGCTTTGTAAGTACAATATCCTCTGGACGCACCACAACGTCAACAGGCTTATTGTTTCCAAAGCCCTCATCAACACACTGGAACTTTGTTCCAAGTATCTCAACAAGCTTGTCTTCAATCATAATCCCGTTAATAATATTGCTGTCGCCTATAAAATCAGCTACAAATGCATTCTGCGGTTCATTGTATATATCCTCTGGCGTACCTATCTGCTGTATATATCCCTTATTCATTACCACAATTGTATCAGACATTGTAAGTGCTTCTTCCTGGTCATGTGTAACATATATAAACGTAATCCCAAGCTCATTTTTAAGACGTATAAGTTCATACTGCATATCCTGCCTGAGCTTTAAATCAAGTGCACCAAGCGGCTCATCAAGAAGGAGTACACGTGGTTCATTAACAATAGCCCTTGCAATAGCAATTCTCTGCTGCTGTCCGCCGCTTAATGAATCAGGCATACGTTTCTCATATCCATCCAGGTTCACAAGTTTTAAGGCATATTTAACCTTGTCATTTATATAATTTTTGGGCTTATTTTTAATCTTAAGTCCAAACGCTATATTCTCTTCTATATTCATATGCGTAAAAAGTGCATATTTCTGGAATACAGTATTAAAAGGCCTGCCATTTGGCGGGGTATTTGTAATATCCCTGCCTTCAAAAAGCACTTTGCCACTATCAGGCATTTCAAAACCGCCTATAATTCTAAGAGTTGTAGTTTTGCCACAGCCACTAGGGCCAAGAAGGGTAAGAAACCTGTTTTCATTCATAAACAAGTCCATTTCATCCAGTATGGTTTTATCTCCATAAGACTTTGTAATTCCTGCAAGTTCAATTAATTTGTTTGCCATAGCCAGCCTCCTTTATGACGTTTTATTTTCCAAAATTAATGCTGTAAAGTAATTATTATACAATATGTATGGTTAATGTCAATATTTTAGAAAGAATTCCAGTTATCTTTTGTTTATGTTTTTATATGGTCTGGTGGACGGTTTCTGTTCCAGGGAACAGCAGGTTTTACGTGTTCCAGCTAATATTATTACATTACAGGGTGCAGGCCCGAAACCGGGCGTGCCCTGGAATGGAATAATTTAACAAAATAACTGGAAATTATCCCTTAATAAATTAAAGTATTAAAGAATTATTGATTTGTTCTGGCAATGGCATTATAATATATAAGGATATTAATTTGTCCATATTTTAGGGTTAAGGTATAAACTGATAAGCAGTAAACTTTTAAGGGATATTTTTCAGGAGGGAGTTTTCAATGAAAACAAAGAAGAGACCAGTACAACAAGTTATTTATGTCCTTCTTCTTTTAGCGGCGGTGGTTGTATTATTCCAATGGTATACAGTCCAGAACAAGGCACGCATGGAAGACCGGAATAAAAATTATGCAGCAGATTCTGCACGTATGAAAGTATCACAAATAACTGATGAATTTAAGAATGCCCAGAATTTAATTAAAGCTAATACATTTTTTCTGGAAAAAAGCCTCTCAGAACCAGTAATTACTTCAGCTATGCTTAAAGAAATGGAAGAAAAATCTATTTTTGATGCCCTTCTTTTTACAGACCTTGAAGGAAATAATTACACCTCTGATGGACGTATTACAGATGCAAGGGAAAGGGATTATTACCTGAATGGCATTAAAGAACAAAGCGGTACGGCTATTGTATTTAATTCAAGCCTTTATGGCAAGACAATGGTAAGCTTTTACACTCCAATACACTATAATAATGAGCTTATAGGTGTATTCCGTGGTGCGTATATGGCAGAAAAATATCTCCAGAAAATGCTTTCTACTACATATTTCGGCGAACAGGCAGATGTATTTCTTTGTATGCCTGACGGGGCAGTAATTGCAAATTCTAATAACCAGGTTTATGATAAAGACCTTATTGTGACACTGGAAGAAACTGGCGTGATTGACCATGATACAGCACTTAAAACAAGGGAAATATTTAATAAAGGGGGAGAAGGGGCATTTATATGCACTTCTGAATGTAAAACAGATAATATTTGTGTAATTAATCTTCCAGATAATGATTTTGTTTTTGTGCAGACATTTCCTAAAAGTGTAACACAGAGGATGATAAAAGATGAAAACCTGGTAGGCATACGGCTTGAATCAATTCTGGTTGTATTATTTGTTATTTATATTATAAGCCTGCTTATACATGCCGGGCGTGAAAAAAAACTGCTTGAAAAAGAAAACAGGGAAATGGGCTATATTATAAGTGGTGTTAATACATTGTTTACCCGTTTTGCAATGGTTGATTTTGAGGCAGGCACTTACAATTACCTTGCAGGCACAACACCAGAAGATGACGGACTGGCGGTTGCTGGAAAATATTCTGATTTTATAAAACACTTATGTTCTTCACTTGCTGAAGAGGAAGACAAAAGTGGTTTTGAACTGCAGATTGCTTCAAAATCTGTAGTTAGTGAACTTGACAGCCAGGACGATGCCCGCTATGAATGTCATGTAATACGTGATGGCAGCCCAGAGTGGGAACACCTGAACTTTATGTGCCTTGAAAGAAATAATGGAAAAGCAGTAAAAGCATTGTTTACACGCCAGAACATTACAGATGTAAAGGAAAAGGAATTAAAGATACAGGCGGAAATGTCACTGGCAAGCCGTAAGGAAAGACAATACAGGATTTCTATTACATCAAATGCTATTTATACATTTGATTTTAACCTTACCAGGGATTTAATTGAAGATGATATAATACTTAGAAAAGACGGAAAGGAAATATCACTTTTGAAGAAGGCAGGACTGGAAGCACCATGTAAAGCTTCTTTATGGTTCAGCCAGTGGGAAAAGTTTGTCCCGGAGGAATCAAGAAAAGATTATTGTTCTGTTGTTAATATAGAGAATTTAAAAGAACGTTTTGAACAGGGAGAAGCAGAAGTAATTGCTGAATACTGGAATTTCTCCCCTGATGGTGAGAAAATCTGTGTCCGCCAGTCATTTATTATGACAAGGGACAATGACACAGAAGATATTATGGTAATGGTTGTAACAAAAGAAATTACTGGTGCTGTTAAAAAACAGAAAGAACAGACACAGGCATTACAGGATGCCCTTATGCAGGCACAACACGCCAATAAAGCCAAAACCACTTTCCTTTCTAATATGTCCCATGATATCCGTACACCAATGAATGCAATTATAGGGTTTACTACTATCGCTGCAAGCCATATAAACAACAAAGAACAGGTAAGGGAATGTCTTCAGAAGGTTCTTTCCTCAAGCAACCATCTGTTAAGCCTTATCAATGATATACTTGATATGAGCAGGATTGAAAGCGGCAAGGTACAGATTAAGGAGCAGGAATGTAATATTTCTGAACTTATGCACAACCTGGTAAATATAATACAGCCACAGGTTAAGGCAAAGCAGCTTGAACTATTTATTGATACCTTTGAAGTAGCAAATGAAGATGTGATAGCAGACTCCCTTAAGCTTAACCAGGTATTTATTAATTTATTAAGCAATGCAGTAAAATATACTCCTGCTGGTGGTACTATTACATTCCGTATTATGCAGAAAACAACTTTCCGGCACGGTTATGGGGATTATGTATTTATAATCAAGGATAATGGCATAGGAATGTCAAAAGAATTTGTAAAACATATTTTTGAACCATTTGAACGTGAAGCAACTACTACACAGACTGGTATACAAGGCACGGGGCTTGGAATGGCGATAACCAGGAATATAGTTGAAATGATGAATGGTACAATAAGTGTAGAAAGCGAGCTTGGCAAGGGAAGTACATTTACAGTTGGAATAACCCTTAAACTACAGGATATTGAAAAGAACGCAGAACAGATTAAAGAACTTGAAGGACTCCGTGCACTTGTAGTAGATGATGATTTTAATACATGTGACAGCGTAAGCAAAATGCTTAAACATATTGGCATGAGGGCAGAGTGGACAACTTCTGGCAGGGAAGCTGTATACCGTGCTAAAATGGCAAATAATGAAGGGGACTCCTTCCATACTTATATTATTGACTGGCAGATGCCAGAAACAAGTGGTGTAGAAACAGCAAGAAGGATACGGAGCGCGGTTGGAAATGATGCTTCAATTATTATACTTACAGCATATGACTGGTCAGATATTGAAGAAGAAGCAAAAGCAGCCGGGATTACTGCATTCTGTGCAAAACCACTGTTTATGTCAGATTTAAAATCAGCGCTGCTTATGGCAAATAACCTTGCTGAAAAGGAAGAAACTGCTGCTGCATGGACTTTAGCTGATTTCAAGGGGAAACGTGTACTTCTTGTAGAAGATATAGAGCTTAACAGGGAAATTGCAGAGGTAATACTTGAAGAGGCAGGGTTTGAGGTCGAATCAGCGCCAGATGGTACAGATGCTGTTTCAATGGTAAGCGGGTCAGAAGAAAATTATTATGATGCTGTTTTAATGGATGTACAGATGCCTATTATGAATGGTTATGAAGCAACCAGGACAATCAGGGCGCTTCCAAGGGAAGATGTAAAGACATTGCCAATTATCGCCATGACGGCTAATGCGCTTGAAGAAGATAAAGAAGCAGCACTCAAGAATGGTATGAATGCACATATTGCAAAGCCTATTGATATGGATATATTTATAAGTGTATTAAAGCAGTTCCTTTCTTAAAAACAACCAGATTTACAGATACCCGGATTATTAAAGTGGTTTTATGGGAAATATACCTTCCCATAAAACCACTTATATTTTATCAATTAGAAACGGAGTCTAGTACCTTGCTTATTTCAGCAAGAAGACGGTCTTTTACTGCTGGTTTAAGGAAATACCCGGCTGGTTTAAGTTTTAAAACAGCTTCAATATTAGCCCTGTCATTTATTGCAGTAAGGAAAATAACTGGAATATCCTTCATATCATTATCTGCACGTATCATTTCCAGCGTCATCTTTCCATCACATACAGGCATTTCATAGTCAAGAAGAATTAAATCTGGACGCTTTTTTCCAATTGAAGTCATTGCCTGTGCACCAGAAATAGCTATGGCAACATCATAATCCCCCTCAAGCATTGCTTTCATTGTACGCAATGTAGTACCATTATCATCAACTACTAAGATACGCTTTTTACTGGCAGTTTCCCCCTTTACTGCTGTAGCGTCTTTCTCAGCGTCCTGCTGGCTGATTTCGAGCCTCCTGCATATTGCATCCATAATAGCAGTATTCTCTACTGGACGTATAAGATTTTCAAACTGGCCGTTTCCATAATATTTGAAAAATTTACTGCTTTCCTCTTTTGTTCCTATTGTCAGTACAGGTACTTCAGGATATTCTTCACTTAAAGTAAAAAATATTGATGTATCAATGTCATATGTACCTACAAGGCTTATAATAACCAAGTCAGGATGCACAATCTTTAACATGCCTTTTAGTACATTTCCACTTTCTGAACAAAGCTGCACATGAAAATACTGTGATAAAAATTTATTTGTTTCTTTTAAAATGTTGTTAAGCTTTCCTGCTAATATAATTTTTTTCATTTCTATATCCTGTCTTTCTTCATTTTAGATGCCTTATTATAATGGCTCTCTGGTTAATTGCCAAGTCCTTCTATCTGCCTTATTATGATGCCTGCAATATGTTCTGTTTCTTCCGGGTCAAGGTTTGTTACTGCTTCTGCAAGTTTCAGGATATTATTGCTGATTTCATCTGGATATGTATAAGATTCCAGTTCATCCATGCACTGGTCTGCCTGTCCAGTATCCAGTTCCTGCATACTTATACGGAGCATTTCTAAAAGTGCCTGTATAACAGAATAATCTGTAACTTCCATTCCGTCTGTGTCATTTATGCCAAATATGTCATGCAGCTTCTGTTGGTAACTGCGCCATTCGTCCAGAAATACAGGGGTTACAGACATAATTATATCTGTTTTTCCATCCCTTGCCGCATATTCAAGTATTTTAGCAGTACCAGCAAGTGGTATAATCCCTATAGTTGCAGCAAGGCTTTTCATAGCATGCACCTGTATACGGTACTGGTCTGCCTGTCCTGGTTCTTTAAACTGTAAATACTGCTGTTCCAGTTTATCCGCTGCTGTGCCAATTTGCGAATAAAATTCTTTTACAGTATATCTAAGCAGTTCCATATCTGGCAGATGCAGCCATGCATAGTTCCAGTCAATGCCATCAACCTGGGGAAGCCCTTCTGGCACATCCGCTGGAATCCCTGTTTCTGGCGCATGTGAAACAGATGTGCCATTAATATCACAAGGAGGTTCAAGAAGCAGTTCTTCATGCAGCATTTTTCTAATCATGTTTTCAAGCTTGTCTGGTACAACTGGTTTAGACAGAAAACCATCAAAACCCTCCAATATATACTTTTCTTCTGCACCTGATATTGCATTTGCTGTCAGTACAATTACAGGGGTATCACTGCATGGGGAGTTTTTTAGCTCCTTTATACGGTGGAAGGTTTCTATTCCATCCATCCCTGGCATCATATGGTCAAGCAATACCAGGTCATAATAATTTTCCTGTACAAGTTCCAGACATTCTGTGCCGCTTCCTGCTTCCGTTATCTGTATCTGCGTTTCTTTCAGCAGGCTGCGCAGTACCTTGCGGTTAACAGCATTATCATCTGTAACAAGTATTTTAGCATCTGGTGCATAAAGTTTAGAGCTGTAATTATAGTTTTCTGCAATCTGGCGCACTCTTGATGTAAAATCACCAATTGGTGTACTGTCAATAACTTTTTGTTCCAGGCTGAAATAAAACCTTGACCCTTTGCCATATGTACTTTCAACTTCCAGCCTGCTCCCCATAAGCGCAAGAAGCTGTATTGTAATACTTATGCCAAGCCCTGTACCTTCAATATTGCGGTTTCTGTTTTCCTCAATCCGTTCAAATTCCGCATAAAGCTTTGGCAAGTCCTCCTCCTTTATTCCTATGCCTGTATCCTCTACTTCAAATCCAAGTACAGCTGTCCCGTCCTGCTGGCGGCATTTAATACGCAGCCACACTGTACCTTCATGTGTATATTTTACAGCATTTGTAAGCAAATTAGTTATTACCTGGCGTATGCGTACATCATCACCATACAGCCTGGATGGTATATTGCTGTCTATATCTGCTACCAGGCTTAATTCCTTAGCATCTGCCCGCTGTGAAGCCATATTAACCAGGTCATGTACCATGCTGCTTATATCATATTCTACTGGTACAATCTCCATTTTACCAGAGTCAATCTTAGAAAAATCCAGTATATCATTTACTAATGACAAAAGCGTCTGCCCTGCTGTATAGATATCCATTGCATACTCTTTTATGCCCTGGTCATTTGCCTCACGTAAAATCATTTCATCCATTCCAAGCACTGCATTTATTGGTGTACGTATTTCATGGGACATATGTGCAAGGAATTTCCCCTTTGCTTCATTGGCTGCCAGTGCTTCATGCTTAGCTATATCTGCTTCATTTTTAGCCTGTGCAAGCAACATGTTCTGTTGTTCTGATATCTTAATTTTTTCATTTAACAGCCATGCATTTTCTTCTGCTTTTTCCCTGTATTCCATCGAAAGCTGCATAACATGCAATACAGCCATTATTATGCTGAATAATGTCATACTGTACTGCCCAGCCGCATTTCCACGCATGTAATCATCTAAAATATTATGCATAATTACATTTGCAATCCCTCCTGACAATAATACAATAACAGCAATTGCCGGGAGAATTGTCTGGAAACGTTTATTATTGTCATGAAACTGTATAAGGCTTATAATAGCTGTTATACATACAAGCACTATTATAAACACTGATATATTTACCATATTATCAAGATTTTGAATTCCCAGAACCTGTAACAGTATCTGGATTGCCGCATTAGCAACCACGCACAATAAAAGTACCATAAAACGGCGTGGATATGCCATGTGGAAATTACGTTCAAAATACATTGCTAAAAACAACGAAAACATAAGTACCAGATACTCCTGCATTTCATATGCTTCCTGTATATCATAAAATATACTTAGTGTATCTGTCCCGATAAAGCAGTACGTGCTTGCTGCCAGGGCTGCCATCCCAAGAAACATTTCACCCCTTGCAGGCTGTTTTGTATACTGGCGTATTATTGCAAGAATAATCATAACAATTGCCATAATAACCATTAAGAGACAACAGCCAATATCAGCAATACTGTTTCCAACAACCCCTATAACAACTGTATCACGTGTTTCAATTTTAATATCCCCAACTATTACTGGCTTATCTGTATATACTGGTTCAAGACAAATCCATATTTCACCCTTTTTTAATTCATTAGGAATATCTGCAAAATTTTCATTATTGGAATGTTTCTCTTCTCCTTCTGGCTGGCAGCTATAAATACTTTCCCCATCACAAAAAATATCCACCACTGCATTTGCAGAAGTAAAATCCAGAGTAAGCCCGGCAAAATCCTCTGAAAGTTTATTTTTTAAAATAATAATGCCAGAATTAATCTCCTGGAATTCATATGGAAGTTCAATAACACTGTACCTTCCACTTGCCTTTGCATCACTAACAAATTCCTTTATTTCACTATAATTGCCAGAGCCTGTCCCCGGCACCTCCCCACTGCCAGTTAAAAACATTTCCCAGTCTTCATTATAATAATATTCCATCTGGTCTGGCAGTGTTGATATATGCTCCCCGTTTTGGTAATTAAATAATGCAATAACCATAAAAACAAGTGTAAATAAAATAGAAATACCTGCTAATCTGCGTAAATTTTTCATATTAAGCCCCGCCCTGGTAAATTCTCTTCAACTAATAAATTTTCTTTAATTTGTACTATAATCCATATTATCATAAATTCTTTTATTCCTCAATATTTGTTACAGTTTATACACATCTATTTCACAAATTTGCAAATATATGATAACTGGAAACCATTCTATATTTATTATGAAAAAAACTTCGTACCCATATATAAGTGCGAAGTCTTTATTAACACATAATCATTCTTTTTTATTGAAAAAATAATTATTTATCCCTCCATGTAATACGCCCTTTTGTAAGGTCATATGGTGACATTTCCATAGTTACTTTGTCACCAGGAAGTATCCTGATAAAATTCTTTCTCAGCTTACCACTGATGTGTGCAAGTACCTGGTGTCCATTTTCAAGTTCCACCTTGAACATTGCATTAGGAAGTTTCTCAACAACTACTCCCTCAATTTCAATAACATCTTCTTTAGACATAAATAATTAACCTCCATCTGTCTTTGCATGGCGTTTTTAACATACCACTAATATATATCGTACAATTACACCAGAAGTTTTATAAAAAACTGGCACAAGTACATCTATGCTAAGTCCTTATTATAAGAGAAAAGCTCTGGCTCACCCTCTGTAATAAGAACAGTATTTTCATAATGGGCTGAATTTTGCGAATCCCTTGTAACACATGTCCAGTCATCATCAAGTTTCCAAATTTCTTTCTTCCCTCTGTTTATCATAGGCTCAATTGCAAGCGTCATACCAGGCCTTAATTTCATTCCCCTGCCTATTGGCTTAAAATTAGGGACTTGCGGCTCTTCATGCAGCTTCTTGCCAATACCATGGCCCACCATTTCACGTACCACTGAAAATCCAAAACTTTCAGCATAGTCCTGGATTGCTTTTGATATATCAAATAAATGGTTGCCAGCCCTTGCCATTTTAACCCCTTCAAAAAAGCTTTGCTTTGTTACAGCTATTAATTTCTTATCCTCTTCTGAAATCTCCCCGACAGCATGTGTCCTGGCAGCATCAGAATGATATCCTTTATATATTACACCTGCATCCAGGCTTACTATATCCCCTTCTTTTAATACCCTTTTTTTATCCGGAATTCCGTGAACTACTTCTTCATTCACTGAAACACATATAGAAGCAGGATATCCATTATAATTTAAAAACGAAGGTATACAGCCATAACTGCGGATTACCTCCTCTCCCTTCCGGTTAATTGCCATTGTAGTCACACCAGGCCTGATAACCTTTGCCATCTCATCATGTACTATAGAGAGAATCCTTCCTGCCTCACGCATCAGCTCTATTTCATGTTCTGATTTGATTGTTACTGACATAATATGCCTTCTTTCTGTAAATATATTCACGGACACAGGCATATAAAATAAAACTTACGCCTTTGCCCTGCCCGTCTGTAATACCAGCACTGCCTGATATACCATTACGCCAGGACAAACCTGGCGCATGGAAACACCATATTATATCTATATGGCATTAATTATTTAGATTCAAGCACTGCATAAATATCTGCCATACATGCTTCAAGCCCTTTAGAGCCATCAATTACATTTAAAAGCCCAAGCTTGTCATAATATTCAATAAGTGGTGCTGTCTGCTCATGGTATACTTCAAGCCTTTTCTTTACTGTTTCAGGGGCATCATCATCCCTGAGCACGATTTCGCCGCCACACTCATCACAAATACCTTCTTTTTTAGGAGGAATATTTACAATATGGTATGTTGCGCCACAGCCTTTACATACCCTTCTTCCTGCCATTCTTTCTATTATAGCTTCATCAGCCATATTAATCTCTAATGCAAAATCAATGCCATCATCCTGCTTTTTAAGCGCTTCTGTCAAAGCCTCTGCCTGTGGGATTGTCCTTGGGAAACCATCAAGGATATAACCTTTTTTGCAGTCATCCTGTTTAAGGCGGTCTACAACAAGGTAACACACGAGTTCATCAGGAACAAGATTACCTGCATCCATATAACCCTTTGCCTTTTTACCTAATTCTGTGCCAGCCTTAATATTTTCACGGAAAATATCACCTGTAGAAATAGCTGGAATACCATACTTCTGTGTAATCTGCTTTGCATATGTCCCTTTACCGGCTCCCGGTGCACCTAACATAATAATTTTCATAATTATTCTCTCCTTCCTGGTATATGCGTTTTATTTTATACAGCGAAGCATTTTTACCGTATGCGCTCCACACAAATATGGCTGGAATGGTAAAAATAGGACGCTCAAGGATTATAATAACCCAAAAGTGCCCATATTTCAACTATTTAATTCAATCTTTTTCCCATTATTTGTTATTATGCAGCCATAAATAATCCAGAACAGGGCTGCCCGGATAAATTTTTTTGTAAATATTTATTTGATTACCGTTTGACAGAATTTTATATTGCATCTTTTTAACATTGCTATATTTATCATTACATTATTATATGCATTTTATATAAATCTGGTTTTAATTATTATTATGTTTAAATATTATTTATGTATAAATATATACCATTAATGTATCACACCTTGTTTTTTTCAAATTTTAATAGTATTATATATATTATCTTAAACATGATTTAAGATAAATAATCACCACTTTACAACATTATCCATAATAACCAAATGAGAAAAGTGCTGATTTTATAGCCTTTATCAAAGCGTTTGATTTTATTGTAGTTTCGACATTTTTCACGAAAGAAGCAAAAATTACTTGTTGATTTATCTGCTGGCTTAATGCTAAGCGAAACTCTTGTGCACTGCTGTCCTTGTATTGAGAAAATGTTTCATCTTTGTATGGTAATATTTTCATTGCGCAATACGAAATATTAATCAGATTGATCAATGTTTCGATACCCTTTTTGCTGCGTATCATGTATGCACTCAGCGACCAGAAGTTTTTCTGTTCATAGTAGCTTACTTCTATATTCCAGCGAAATGAGTATACAAATAAAGGAACATATTGCATCCATTCACTGCAGGTCTGATTAAGTGGAGCTTTTTCCTGCCATGCACATGCCATATGGATAGATTCTGGTGTAATTGTACTGAATAAAAGTCTTCTTGTCTCTGTGGTTTTATTGGCAGCTGTCACATAAGCATGGATATACCTGTCTCCAAATATGTTTGTAAGTACTTTGCGAACACCAATATAGTAATCTCCGATTTTTTCTGCTGAAAGAGAAAAACCGTCGATTAAGGAAAGCCTTTTTCCACGCTTTGCAGGTCTGCCTCTTTTTCCGGTTGGAGCCTGTGGAAGATCATAGATGGCAGAATCGTATCTGGCATTGCAGATAATGTCTAAATTTTTATATTTATCTGCAAGGCAGACAAGAGGTGCTTTTGCATACCAGCTGTCAAAAAGAAGTAATACCTGATGTTTCTGTGCTAATTCAGGCATAATGGTACATATCATATCAGCAACAAGTTCCAGCTTTGAAACTTCTTTTGTCCACATACAGTATCCAAGAGGAACAGACTGATAGATAATACGGTTCTTTTTCCATACAGGAACACATAACATAAGACTTACAAAACAGTGCCCATTGAGATAATTTGAACCATTATGTGAAGCATGGCCGAAGAGTTTTGAAGCACATTCAAATTTCTGACCAAATTTGGCAATCATCGTATCATCAATGCACAGAAATACTGGTTCATTGCGTAAATTTTCTGGAATAATCTGTAATGCCATACGTGTGGTTACATTCATAAATCTGCAGCATTTAATTTTTGCATAAGAACAGGCATAATAAAAGGCATTTAAAGATTTTTCAGTTAATTTGGATAAAAAATGTTTATATAATGTATGGATAGAATCAGCTGATTCTACTGTCAGTATGGATAAAACAAGCAAAAACAAACTTTCTATTGTTGGAACAGAAAAATCCAAAAAATAAATATTAAAATATTGAAATAGTCTACCAATTATGTTTTTTTTGTTGTATAATAAATTTGTCGTATGAGGTCACTCCTTTGTTTATTTATTGTAGCAAATTTATTATACAATGAAAGTGCCTTGTGCGACATCTTTTATTTTAAAAAGTTGTAAAGTGGTGATAAATAATCTAAAAAGGGAGGGAGAATAATAATGAGGAAACGCAGACTACAAAGATTTCCAAACATAATTTTCGGATTAATGTCCGTAATATATGTTTGTTAAAAAATTTATTAACACTATCACTGCAAATTCAAAAATAATTAAAAATACTAAATTTAGAAAGAAGGGTAAAATATGAATAAATATACTAAAAAATTGACTATTGCATTATTATTATTTAGTTTTATTTTTAATATAGCTGCTAATACAAAAAATTGTAGTGCATATAGCCAATCAGATTCTTTTCATGTAACAGAAAATTATTCAGAAAAAATTTCAATTATAAATTTTAATCACAATAATGCTGTTACAGTAACTTATTCAGCATATCCGAATGATGCTCAATACGTTGCTCGTGTTGAAATATATAAAGATGGCTCTCTTACAGGAGGTATAGTTGCTTCTTCAACATTTAATAAATACCAGCAACATACAGAAACATTTGTCTTACCAGCAGGAGCTACATATTATGCTAAAATTTCTTCCGCAACTGGCAATGCTTTTTCAGGAATTTTTACTGCAACATATTAATTAATTATTTTACCAATAAACAATATAAATATTTTCCAGTAAATAATATAACTTTCATTAAATATCCAGGGCAGGACATCTGCCCTGGTATTAAAGAGGATGGGACACAATGTTTATTAAACTTTTTAAAATGAACCTTGCCAAAGCAAAGAAATCTTATATTTTATTATTCCTTACACTGTCTTTTGGCGTAGCAGCACTTATGGTTACATTGCTTATTATACGCTCACAGAAAATGACAGAGGCAGACAGGGTATTACAATCTTTTGGAAATTATGATATTGCTTTTTGCCAGGTTTCACAGCAGACAGAAGAACTTATAAAAAAAGATACACGTTTCGGGCAAATTGTCACAATTTATGATTACGGCAATATATCCTTTAAAGCCACAGGAAACCAGCTTACTATAGGTGCATTGGAAAATAAAACCACAGAACGTATGTATTATATAAACCCTGTATATGGAAGATACCCTGAAAAAGAAGGTGAAATCTGTATTGACAGGTTTGTTTTAAAATCGAACGGTTTTGAAGAA
>Ga0073906_1002362_pt1 | contig 24938 bp, 24 predicted proteins | sample Inofromicrocosms_FD_65485 | JGI IMG/M metagenome (GOLD analysis project Ga0073906, IMG submission 65485) | Mouse cecum microbial communities from Vienna, Austria - Inoculum for glucosamine and mucus D2O microcosms | ecosystem: Host-associated > Mammals > Digestive system > Large intestine >...
CGATCTCTTTAAAATCGCACGCGCCCGCATATATCTTTTCCCGCGTTCTGCCGTGGATCGTGATCATGCACGCGCCCGATCCCTCGCACAGCCGAGCAAACTCCGCCGTACGTTTATTGTTCTCCGTCACCCCCGTGCGGAATTTCACGGATACGGGTTTCCCGCTCTTCACACACGCCGAAATCACCTTTTCCGCCAGCGGGAGATTTTCCATGAGAGCGTTTCCCTCGCCGTTTTTCACGATTTTCGGCATAGGGCAGCCCATGTTGACGTCAACGAGATCGAAGGGCGCAAGCGCCTCGCTCTCGCACGCCGCGCGCATGATCTCGGGGTCGCTTCCGAAAATCTGCACCGCCTTGGGCGATTCGTCCCCGCAGATCAATAATTTTTCCGTTTCTTCACTCCCATACATGAGCCCTTTACAGCTCACCATTTCCGTAAAGGTAAGCCCCGCGCCGAGGGAAATGCACATTTTGCGAAACGGATAATTAGTGTATCCCGCAAGCGGCGCCAAAAAAACGTTGTTGGGACACTTCACGCCCCCGAATTCAAGCGCGCGCAACATTTTCCTTCGCCTTCTCGTAATAGAAATTCCACTCCTCGTCGGTAAGATCATGCACGTCCTTCCCGTCTGCGAGCACCAGCCTCTCCCACTCGGTAAAACGCGCAGCGTTCTTTTTCACCGTATCCAAAAGAGCCTGTTCGCTGTCGATCCCCAACAGCTGGGCGGTGTGCATGAGTACCATTAACAAATCGCCGAATTCCTCCGCAATCTCCTTCTTGTCGCCCTTTCTCACCGCACGGGCAAGCTCCTCCGCCTCTTCGGCAAACTTCTTTTTATGGCTTTCGGGAGAGGAAAAATCCCACCCGCCGTTTCTCATGCGCTTTACCGTTTTCTGCGCGCGCAGAAGCGCGGGGAAGCATTGAGGCACGTCGTTCACCGCATCGGAATAGGCCTTTTGCCCTTTCTCCGTCATTTTGTTTTTATCCCAAACGGAGAGCGCGCTCTCCGCCGCCGTAGCCTTGTCCGTTCCGAACACGTGGGTATGGCGGGAAATAAGTTTTTCACAGACCCCGCTCAACACGTCCGTCAAGGTAAATCCGCCGCGCTCTTCTTCTATGAGGGTGTGGAACGCCGCCTGCATGACGACGTCCCCCGCCTCTTCGCAAATTTTGTCCGCATCGCCGCAATCGATCGCGTCCACCAACTCGTACGCCTCTTCGATGGCGTTGATGCGAATACTCTCGTGCGTCTGCGCCCTGTCCCAAGGACAGCCGTCGGGTGCGCGCAAGCGCCGCAGGATCGCCATGAGATCTTCGAGGCAGAACCGCTTTTTATCGAGCAGATCCTCTTCGAATACGACGATTGCGGTATGTTCGCCGTAATGCTCCTGCCTGTCCGCCTCGCAGAGCGGAATTTTTTTCTCGGTTTCCCCGTCTATGTAGAGCGCGGGGGCTTCGTCGCCGAACAACTCGGTAAGGGCGAGCTTCACGTCGCCCGCGAGGAGCTTATCCGCCACGTCGTAAACGACGAGGGGAAGGGTGAGGCGCCGCCCCGCCGTTTCATAGGCGGAAACGCTCGTATAGGTACAGCCGACCCCTGCGCGCGCCGCAGCCGCCGCACCCTTGCCGACCCCTTCGATCGCGCGCGCCCCGCCGCGGAGCAAGATTTCAGCCGCCCTGTCCTCCGTTACGCTCCCGTCCACGCAGTAGCAAACGTTTTTCCCCTTTGCCTGCCGTTTGACCTCCGCCGCGATGTTTTTCGCAAGCGTATCCCAATTACGGCTCTTTTCGTACAAGCCGTCCAACGATTCGAAGGGAATGCCCGATTCCCTAAGCCCGTCGGCGGAGGGCAGTTTTCCCGTGCGAAGCAATGCCTTGTCCGCCGCCTTCAATGCAGTTTTCGCCCGCTCCGTCAGGTCGCCCTTCTCCACTCCTAAGCCGATCACCGTGATCATACGCCGTTTTCTCCCGTTTGGTTTTTCGCTTTAAAGTATAGTACAAATCAAAGAAAAAAGCAACCAGATAACAGGCGTTTGTGGCGATTGCCGCGCCCGCTACGGAAAAGGCGGGATTGCCCACGAGCAAACTTTCCACGACCAGCTTCACCGCCACGGCGACCAGCATCCCGAGCGCGGCGAATTTCGCCCGCCCCATGCCCGTAAGACAGGCGGCGAGGGTATCCACCCCCGCGAGGCTGACGGCGGAAACGGAGGTAAGGCGCACGAGGGTGACGAGGGTTTGGGTATCCTCCGCGGAAAGATGCCCGTACAAAAGCCCCACTACGGGCCTTGCAAAGGCGAACAGCCCCACCGCGCAGGGAATAGACAAAATAAGGGTGAGCGCCAAGGCGTACAGGGCGCGCGTTCTCCCCTCCTCGCGCTCCCCCCGCGCAAAGCAGGAGGACACGGCGGGCACGCTTGCCGCCGCAAGTCCGTAGCAGACGGCGGCGGGCAGATTGACGAGGGTGATCGCGCTCCCCGCGAACAGCCCGTAAAGGGACACCGCGCGGGAAGTATGGCGGGACATGAGCCTCACGAGATAGACGCTGTCGACCGTCTGCGAAAGCGGAAGCACGGCGGAAGCGAGCATGACGGGAAGAGCGGCGGAAAAAATTTCCGAACCCGCGGTTTTCCGCGCCCGCAAACAGCCGCGTCCCCTTTCCCCGCGGTAGTGTACGATCAGATACAAAAGCGCGCCGAGCTCGGAGAGCGTGACGGCCAAGAGCGCGCCAAACGCCGCGCGCGCGGGTTCTTCCCGAAAACGGTAAGCAAGAATGAGTCCCGCGCCCGCCTTGACGAGTTGCTCCGCGATTTCGGAAACCGCCGTCGGGCGCATATCGTTTTTCCCCTGAAAATACCCGCGAAGCACCGCGATGACCGCCACTAAAAATACGGACGGAGCCAAAGCGAAATAGCAGTTGACAAGGGCGGGCTCCCCTTGGATCCCGCTCATGTAAGGAGCGAGCAGACACATGATAAGCGCCCCGCAAAGTCCGAGCAGGGCGAACAGCTTCGCCGCCGTTTTTACCGTGGAATCGGTGCGCTGTCCCCGCGCCGTTTCCCTTGCGATCATGCGGGAAAACGCCGACGGGATCCCCGTTGACGAGAAGGTGAGCAACACGCAAAAGAGCGGGTACGCCATTTGGTACAGCCCCATGCCGTAGCCGCTTAAAAACCGCGAAAGCGGTATGCGGTAGAGCGCGCCGATCCCCTTTGCCGCAAAACCGCCGAGGGAGATGACCGCCACGTTTTTCAAGAACGTTTTATGCTTCATAAGAATATTGACGAAAACGCCGCCGCGCGAACGCGCGGCGGCGAAGCTTTACTCAAACTGATTGGCAATGATGTCTGCGGTCAGGCGGGCAAGCTTCACGCAGGAAGCTTCCAACACGCTCCCCTCTTCGCGCGAGAGCAGAACCACCGCGCCCAAGCAGTCGCCGTTGGCAACGATAGGCACGACGATCTGCGCCGTGAATTCCTCTTCCTGATCCTGCGTTACGGGAAGCATTTCGCCCCCCTCGGACTTGTTTGCGAGATAGCTTCTGCGGGAAGTCATCACTTCCGTCATTTTGTCGGAAACCGTCTTGCCGACAAGCCCTCTCTTGCCCTGTCCGTAGGCGCTGAGCACGGCGTCGTTGTCGCAGATGGCGGCAAGCAGTCCGCTTTGCTCGTTGAGTGATTTCGCCGTACCCTCCGCGAAACGCTCCACGGACGCGATAGGCGAATATTTTTTGAGCATCAGCTCGTCGCGGTCGGTAAACAGTTCTAAGGGGTCGCCCTCCCGAATGCGCAAAGTGCGGCGTATTTCCTTGGGAATTACCACCCTGCCAAGTTCGTCGATCCTCCTCACGATACCCGTTGCTTTCATACTAAAAAAATCCTCCGTATAACGTCATTATGCGGAGAATTTTAATTTCTATTCGGTTTTATCGGAAGGAATGACGGACGCTTCCCGACGCGTTAATTCCCGTAACGCCCCTGCTCTTGCAAAAGCTTCACGAGCCCGTAAAATTCCTGTTTGTACTCGTCCGTGCCCAAGTAATCGCTCAGCGTTTCCAGCCGCTCCTTTGCGCTTTGCAGGGAAGCCGTTCCTCCATAACCGGAATTGCGGAGGATCAGCCCTAATACGGAGAGATACACGCCGCTCTTCGCCTTTTCGGCGAAGAACGCTTGGAGCGACCCTCCTCGCGGAAAGAATCTTTATACCGCGTTTACTATACCCGCAAAGAGAGCGATTCCTTCGCTATTCTCCAACACGTAGCCGAACGCGCGGTCTACGATAAAATCGCGATAAACTTCTTCGTATTCCCCCGGTCCCGCCGCGCCCGCCGCGGGAAGAACGGTGACGGCCGCCCCCTCGATCCCCCTCCTGTTTACGGTAAGCTCGGTAACGTGCCGTACTTGCCCCACGCGCGCGGGGCTGTCCGTGATCGGCGAAAAATCGCACTTCTCGCCGAACAGCGTGCGCACGCCCATGCTCCTCAACACGGGAGCGACGTCGCCGTCGTAGTTTGCCTTATATTCGGGGAAGAAGCAACGCGTGTTGTAATACAGTTTGTTTTCATGGTCGTACGGATCGTAATTGTCCGCATTCACGATTTGGGCGAGGTTCTCCGCCGTAAACACGTCGCTCACCGAAAAGCCGTCCTTGGGCGTTATGAATCTCAGCCGGTAGCCGTGGTCGGTAACGGTATAAAAACTTGCAAAGTTTTCTCCCTCGTACGCTCTTCCCCCAGCGTAGTAGCCTTGCATCAGCTTCACCGTTTCCGTCTTTCCGCTTGCGGAAGCAAAGGTGTATTCGCCGTCCGCCCAAGGGAGCTTGTCGCCGTAATCGTTCCACACTTCCTTTAAATAAAAGGTGTTGATAAAGGTAAACAGCGTCTGTTCGTCCAAAGCGAAATCGGTGTCGATGAGCCCCTTCGTCTGCTTTTTCACGTAGGCGCGCACGGCGGCGTTCGCACTCTTGTTGTTGCCCGCAAAGTCCGCCGAATAGGAGGAACAGAAATAATCGGCAGCAAGCGTTTGAATGCGCTCGGTCTTTACTTCCAGCCCCTCGTTTACCCAAACGGAATTGACGGGAACGGCGCGGGCGGAAACCTGACCGGAATTGGATTTATACTCCGCCGAAACCGCACGGTAGAAGAGCTTGAAATCGGAACGGAGCCGTTCGTAAGAAACGCCCAGCGCGGACAAAATCTCGGCTTGGGTATCCCCGCCCGAAACCTCCGCCGCAAGAGCAAGCGCAATATACGCGGACACAGGCGAAACGGCAACGTTCTCGTTCGTTTTATTTTGACAGGCAAGCGAAGCAAATTCCGCAGAGAATCCCTGCGAAGCGCTCACGAGCTCGTAAAACGCGTCCGTGCGCTCGGTATAGCTCAGATACTCCGCCTCGCCCGCTTCCGCGAGCACGGTTTTATTTCCGTCGCACCCCGCAAGGAATACCGCGCTCAACGCCGTTGCCGTGATACAAGCAAGCCATTTCTTTCTCATTTTCCGTCCTCCTATTATTTCGCAACCTTTTCGTACCGAAAAGCTTTGCGAGCTACTTTCCTTTTTGTTCCCTCTTAGCCATAGAAGCGTTGCGCCCCGTTCACAATTTAATAACACAACAAAGTTTGCGGATACCTACACGTTTCACTCTTACAACGAGCCTGCGGGTTGATTTGTCCCGCTCGTTTTAAAAAATTTCCGAAAATTTACAAAAAATATGCAAGAAGCGTCTGTACGCCCAGCTCGGAGGCCGACTGTAAATCGGCAAACGTTTCCCCGTTTTTCTCCCAATAGACTTTGGATAAATATACGCCGCCCTCGATTTGCGTTTGGACGCGATACCCCTCTTCCCGAGGCAAATCCCGATAGGGCGCAAGCTCTACCGAAGAGTATCGACCGTTCGAGAGATCGGCATACACGGTCGCGGTAAACGGCACGTCCCCCTCCGCCGTAATTTCCGCATAGAGCAGAACCGCGCGTCCCTTGTAAGTATAAACGCCGTAACCGCAATCCGCCGTGCCGTCCGCCTCCAAGCGTGCGAAATCCAACGCATATTCTCCGAACGCCTCCGCGAGCTCCGCATAGCTCATCGTCCGCACCTCCGCATCGGCAAGAGAATAAGAGATATCCGAATGATCGCCGTCGGCGTCGGGATTCGGCGATGCGCTCGAATCGGAGCCCGGGACGTCGAGCGGAGGCGGCGATTGCGCCCAATCGTTGCCGGAACCTGCGGGAGTAAATGCGGGAAGGAGAACAAAAGTTACCGCCAAAACGAGTGCAAACGCCGCGCAAGCGGAAAGAACGGCGGAAATCATTCTTCCCCGTTTTCTGCGGCTGCGCGTTTTTTGCAGTTCGGATTTCGCGCGCCCGAGATCGACGTTCGGCTCTTCGCCCCCGTCGAAATATCCCTCGAACGCCGATTGGAGTTGTTTGTCTTTATTCTCGTCCATCATAATATTAACGTATCTACTGCGGGTTTTGTCCCGCTTCCAAAAAAGATTTCAGGTTTTTTTCCGCCCTGTCCAGCGCACGCTGAACCGCCGACTTGCTTTGCCCCGTTTCCCGCGCGATCTCCCGCACGGTAAAATCGAGATAATAACGGTAATAGATGAGCTTGCGCTCGTCCGCCTCCAAGCGTGCCGCCGCCCGTTCTAAGGCGACCGCCTCGTTTAAACGCTCCTCGGAATAGCTCCCGTCGGTCAGCGAGAAAAAGAGGTCGATATTCTCCTCCGCCCGCCGTTTGCGCTTTCTGAGCAGATCGAGCGCGGCATTGCGCACGATGCGCATGACCCAAGCATACCCGTTGGTATCCTCCCGAAAAGTATGAACGGAGCGCGCGATTTTGAGAAAGCTCTCCTGCACCGCGTCCTCCGCGTCCGCTCGGTTGCCCAAAATTCCCTGTGCAAGCGCCAGCATTCGTTTGCCCGCAGCCGCAAGCACCCCGTCGAGCGCGCCGCCGTCCCCTCGTTTCAGGCGGACAAGTAAGCTATTCAGTTGTCCGCCGTCGAAAGGTGGCATACCGCGCTCCCGCATTTTTCCAATTTTTTTAATTATAACACGCCTCCCCCGCCCTGTCAAGGGGGAACAAAAAAGCTTTCCCTTTCACGGCAAATGCGCTTGACAAATTTTTCATGCGGTAGTATAATTCCTATAAAAAAGATAGGAATTACGGAGAAAGCCATGCAAGTATATGCCGACAACGCGGCGACGGCGCCGATCCGCCCCGCCGCCCTCGAAGCGTACGTAACCGCCGCGCGCAAATTTTACGGAAATCCGTCCAGCCTGCACGAAACGGGACAAGCCGCAAAGGAAGCGCTCGAAAACAGCCGCGGACGCATCGCCCGCGCTTTGGGCGCAACGAACGCGGACAAAATTATTTTCACTTCGGGCGGAAGCGAAGCGGACAATCAGGCAATTTTCAGCGCGGCGCGCGCGGGCGCGCGCAAAGGCAAGCGGAAGATCGTTTCCACGGCGATCGAGCACCACGCCGTATTGCACCCGCTTGAAAAATTGCGTCGGGAGGGTTTCGAAGTAGTTCTCGTGCCCGTCAACCAAAACGGGATCGTTTCCGTGCAAGATATCGAGAAAGAGCTTTCGGACGACGTATGCCTCGTTTCCGTCATGCTCGCCAACAACGAAATAGGCACTTTGCAACCCGTGCGGGAAATCGGCGCGGTTTGCAAGGCGCGCAAAATTCCCTTGCATACCGACGCAGTACAGGCGGTCGGGCACATTCCCGTAAACGCGGCGGAGCTCGGCGCGGACTATCTCTCCCTCTCCGCGCACAAGTTCGGCGGCCCGCGCGGATGCGGCGCGCTCTACGTGAGAGCGGGCGCGCCCCTTTTTCCGCTGATCGAAGGAGGCGCGCAGGAGAAAGGCAAGCGGGCGGGAACGGAAAATTTACCCGCGATCGTAGCGACGGCGGTCGCGCTCGACGAAGCGTTAAACGCCCTCCCGCAAACGGCGCAAAAATTGACCCGCCTTCGCGACAGACTGATCGCGGGTCTTAGCAAGATCCCCCATTCCGCGCTCAACGGCGACGAAAAACAACGGCTCCCCGGCAACGTTAGTTTTTGCTTCGAGGGCATCGAGGGCGAGGGACTGCTGTTGTATTTGAGCGATATGGGCGTTTTCGCTTCCTCGGGCTCCGCCTGCACGTCGGGCTCGCTCGATCCTTCGCACGTGCTCCTCGCCATCGGCAGAGTCCACGACGTAGCGCACGGCTCTCTGCGGCTCACCCTCGGCGAAGAAAACACCGAGGAGGAAGTAGATTATTTGATTTCTTCCGTTTGCGAGGTGGTGGAAAAACTGCGCGCCTTCTCCCCCGTTTGGCGGGAGCTTACAAACGGAAAAAGAAAATTCATTCTATAAGGAGAAAACCATGGCACTGTACAGCGAAAAGGTGATGGACCATTTCCGCAACCCCCGCAACGTGGGCACGATCGAAAACGCGGACGGCATGGGCGAAGTGGGAAACGCAAAATGCGGCGACATCATGAAAATTTATCTGAAAATCGAAAACGATATCATCGCGGACGTCAAATTCGAAACGTTCGGATGCGGCAGCGCAATCGCTTCGAGCTCGATGGCGACGGAGATGATCAAAGGAAAACCGCTCTCGGAAGCGCTCGCTCTCACCAACAAAGCGGTCGCCGAAGCGCTCGACGGGCTTCCCGCGCACAAACTGCACTGCTCCGTGCTTGCGGAGGAAGCAATCAAAAACGCCGTTCTCGACTATTACAAGCGGAGCGGCATTCCCTACGACGAAGAGGCTTTCCGCACCTGCGAACACTGCGGGGACGAATCGTGATCGTATCTACGCGGGGGCGTTATGCGCTCCGCATTATGGCGGAGCTTGCGGGAAGCGACGGATTCCGTTCCTTGAAATTGCTCGCCGAGCGGCAGAGCATTCCACACAAATACGCGGAAAGCATTATGACCGCGCTCGTAAAAGCGGGACTTGCGGAGGGTTCGCGCGGCAAAAACGGCGGATATAAACTTTCCCGCCCGCCCGAAAAATACACGCTCGCGGAAATTTTAAAGGTGACGGAAACAAGCTTGTCCTCCGCGTCGTGCTCGGGCGGAACGGACGGATGTCCCCGTTCCGCCGATTGTCCCGCCTACCCCGTTTGGAAAGCCCTCGACGAAACGGTATATCAATTTCTTTCGCAATATACCTTGCTCGATCTGCTCAAATCTTAGCCGTACCCTGCCATATTCCGACTTTTTTCGACAGAAGGATTGACAATTTTGCATCATATGCTATAATGTTAACATCACTAAATCAAAAAATGAGGAGAATATGAACAAAAAATTTGTCGCTTTTTTCACGAGCTACGGCATGACCGTGAACAAAAACTCTGCCTACGGCAAGATTCAGGGGTATGAAACGAGTGCAGGCGTTTTTCCGTTAGACAACGTTGCACCCGTCAGACTGCATGTTTCGTTTTACGCAACCGACGATCAAAAGAGAACGATCGAAGCGGGCATTCGCAATTTGGGGTTGAAATTCTTTAAAATGACCTTTTCGCCCTATGGAATCGTTCTCGGATTCAACGATATTACGACGAATCGACTGCTGAAAAGATTGCCCGCGATTTTGAATACGATCTTCTCCATTCTCAAAGAAAGCGGTGCGATGAACAGCGACTACTGCCCCGTGTGCGGAAACCGCATCAATGAAGCCAGTGCAAAGAAATGCAATATCGACGGCTTCACCGTTCAGATCGACAACGACTGCGTCGAAAAAATCAATGCGCTGATCAGCGCGGAAAATCAGGATTTCAATAACGCGCCCAACAACTATTTGCAGGGTTTTTGCGGCGCGCTGCTCGGCGGTTTGGCGGGCGTCGTCATTTCCATCGTTTTAAACCTCATCGGCTTCGTTGCCGCGATCTCTGCCATTGTGTCTGTTTTGGCGGGCTCGTATTTATACCAAAAATTCCACGGAAAGCCCAATAAAATGATGCTCGTCATCGTGTCGGTCACGACGCTCGTGCTCATGGCGGCGTCCATTCCCGTCATCTATATCATCTCGGCGGGAATTGCGGCGCATAGCGAAGGGCTTAATTATACGGCGATCGAGGCATTCCGAATTTGTATGCTCAACAGCGAGTTTGCAAATTATTTCTATATCGACCTCGTACTCGTTTTGGTGTTCTCCGCCATCGGCATCGGGCTCGAAATTTTTACTCTCGCAAAGCAAATCAAACGCAAAAATAATATTTGAGAAAATTCCGATATCAAAAAGCCCCGCCCGAGCGAACGCTCGGACGGGGCTTTTCCTTCCGCCTATAAGTTTTTTGCAAGAAAACTCCGAAGGACGTCGGCGGGAACGTATCCCAAATTGCTGTCCTTTACCGTATTGCCCTGCAAAACGGCAACGTACGGAATAGACATAACGCCGTACTGCGCCGCCGCTTCGGGGTTGGAATCGACGTCCACTTTCACGAATTCCGCTTTCTCCGCGAATTCGCCAGCAACCTCGTCGAGAACGGGCGCAAGCATACGGCAGGGCCCGCACCAGCTTGCCCAAAAGTCGCACACCACCGTTTTCCCCGCGTCCAAAAGTCCGCGCAGTTCTTCCCCATTGATCTCTTTTACGTTTTTAGCCATTTGTTTTCTCCAAATTTTAATATTTTTTCTTTAAGTATGCGGAAAGTCCGCAAAATTTAATCCGTTCGGAAGAAGAATTTTTCATATCCTTCACTTCCGCCGCGCCTTCTTTCAGCTCGTTTTCGCCGATAACCGCCACGTAACGCGCGCCGATTTTGTCGGCGTACTTAAACTGCGCCTTTAAGGAACGCTCCATCAAATCGGTTTCGCAAGGCACGCCTTCGCCCCTCAATTCGCATGCGAGCAAAAACGCCTTCTTGCGGGAAGCTTCATCCATGCCCGCAAGATAACAGGCAACGCGGTCGGGCTCGGGAAGCGAAACCCCCTCCGCCTCCATGACCATGAGAAGCCTTTCGATCCCCCCTCCGAAACCGACTGCGGGAACGGGCTTTCCGCCGATCTGCTCCAAGAGCGTATCGTATCTGCCTCCCCCGCACACCGTGCCCTGCGCGCCCGCAGCGCCGCTCACGAATTCGAACACCGTTCGGCTGTAATAATCCAACCCGCGCACGATGGAGGGGTTGATTTCGTACTTCACGCCCGCGCCGTCCAATAGACTGCATACCTCGCTGAAATGCGCCCGGCAATCGGGGCAGAGAAAATCGAGCATGCGCGGCGCGCCCGCGGTGTGTACTTTGCACTTCTCGTTTTTACAGTCGATCATGCGCATGGGGTTTTTTTCGAAACGCGCGTTGCAATCCTCGCACATTTCCCCCAAACGGGGCGCGAAGTATTCTTTAAGCGCAACGTTGTAAGCCCTTCGGCACTCTTTACACCCGATGGAATTGAGTTCGAGCCGAACCTCTTTCAGCCCTAACTTTTTATAAAAAGCGTCCACGAGGGTGACGACCTCCGCGTCCGCCTGCGGGCCTGCCGCGCCGTACAACTCCACGCCGAATTGGTGATGCTCCCGAAGCCGCCCCGCCTGCGGGCGTTCGTAACGGAACGCGGGCGAAAAATAGTACATTTTTGCGGGCAGTCCGTCGTTCATTAAGCCGTTCTCCACAAAACTGCGCGCCACGCCCGCCGTGCCCTCGGGCTTTAAAGTCATGGAACGGTTGCCCTTGTCGAGAAAGGTGTACATTTCCTTACTGACGACGTCCGTCGTATCGCCCACACCGCGCTGAAAGAGCTCGGTATGCTCGAACACGGGAGTGCGGATCTCGCGGAAGCCGAACGATTCGGCGGTTTCCCGCGCGGTTTTCTCCACGTATTGCCACAAATACGACTGCTTGGGAAGCACGTCCTTCGTGCCCTTGGGAATTTGTATCATAGTCTTCTCCTATCTTAGAGCACGTACTTCTTCAAATCGCGGTCCTTGGTGATCTTCTTCAAGTGTTCCTCGACGTACGCGCGGTTGACCTCCACGGGAATGACGGGATAATCCCCCCCGCAGGCGTTGAAGGAAATATCCTCTAAAAGATATTCCATAACGGTATGAAGCCTGCGCGCGCCGATGTCCTCGCTCGTGAGGTTGATATCCTCGGAGATCTCCGCGATCGCCTCGATCGCGTCCGGCGTAAAGCGAAGGTCGATGTTATCCACGGCGAGCAACACGGCGTACTGACGGGTGAGCGAGTGCTCGGTGCTCGTTAAAATGTTCACGAAATCTTCCTTGGTAAGGGAAGTGAGCTCCACCGATACGGGGAAGCGTCCTTGAAGCTCGGGAATGAGGTCCTCCACCCGCGCGACGTGGAACGCGCCCGCCGCAATGAAGAGAATATAGTCCGTTTTCACCGCGCCGTACTTGGTCATGACCGTACTTCCTTCCACGATGGGAAGAATGTCGCGCTGAACGCCCTCGCGGGAAACGTCCGCCCCAGACGTGTTGCCTTTGCCTGCGATTTTGTCGATTTCATCGATGAAGATGATGCCGTCGTTCTCGGCACGGCGAAGAGCCTCGTCCTTGACCGCGTCGTCGTCGATGAGCTTATCCGCCTCCTCGGCAATGAACAGCTTCATCGCCTCTTTAACGGCGATTTTGCGCTTTTTCTTTCTTTGGGGAAGCATTTCGCCGAAAATAGAGCCGAGGTTGATCGCCGCCCCGCCGGGGACGAGCTCCATGTTTTTGGGCTCGTCTGCGACTTCCGCCTCGATAACGGTATTGTCGAACACGCCCTTTCTGAGCGATTCCAAGAGGTTCGCTTCGAACACCTCGCGCGCCGTTTCCCCTCTGTCCGCCTTCTTGGCTTCGGCAAGAATTTTCACCATTTTCTTTTCGGCGGTTTCCTGCGCCTTCACGGAAACCTCCGCCGTCTTTTCGTCTTTCACAAGGCGAAACGCGCACTCCACCAGATCGCGCACCATGCCCTCGACGTCCTTGCCCACGTATCCGACTTCGGTGTACTTGGTCGCTTCCACCTTAACAAAAGGCGCTTTTACGAGCTTTGCGAGCCTTCTTGCTATTTCCGTTTTGCCCACGCCCGTGGGCCCCTTCATGATGATGTTCTTAGGGGTGATCTCCTCTCTGAAATCGGGAGAGAGCTGGGCGCGGCGGTAACGGTTCCGAAGTGCGATCGCCACCGCCTTTTTGGCTTCCTCCTGCCCCACGATGTGTTTATTGAGCTCCGCTACGATTTGTTTGGGTGATAAATTCATAATACTCCTTGTAACCGCCTTTACACGGTTTCGCAAATAATGCGGTCGTTGGTGAACACACAAATTTCGCTCGCGATTTTTAAAGACTTCCGCGCAATCTCCTCCGCAGAAAATTCGGTATTCTGCACGAGCGCGCGCGCCGCCGCCAACGCGTAATTTCCGCCGCTTCCGATGGCGCAAACGCCCTCGTCCGGCTCGATAACCTCGCCCGTACCCGAGAGAATGAGCAAGGTATCCTTATCGGCGGTGATCATCATAGCGTCCAGCTTTCTGCCCACTTTATCGCTCCGCCACAAATCGGCAAGCTCCACCGCCGATCGCATGAGGTTGCCCGCAAACTTGTTGAGCATTCCCTCGAACCGTTCGGAAAGGGAGAACGCATCCGTAACCGAACCTGCAAACCCCAACACGACTTTCCCGCCGTAAATACGGCGCACCTTGATTGCCGTGTTCTTGAATACGACCGACTCGCCCATCGTCACCTGTCCGTCGCCCGCAATCGCCGTAACGCCGTTCCTTTTAACGGCGCAAATGGTCGTTCCGCGAAATTCCATAAATCCTCCTGTTTTTGATCCGTGTCATCGGCTCTCTATCTGCGTGCGGAAGCGTTCGATCTCTTCGAGCGCGCGCTCGCCTGCAAGCCGTTTTTTTTGTTTTTTGTCGCGTATGCGCCCGTCGAGGCGCAGAATGCCGTAGTTGGCGTTCATCGGCTGAAAGTGTCTGTTTTCCGCCGCTACGTAACGGGAAAGCGCACCGCATACGGTGTCTTCCGAAGGAAGCACGGGAGAAAGTCCCCGCGCACGCCTCAACGCGTGAATCCCCGCGAGCAAACCGCTCATCGCACTCTCCACATAACCCTCCACGCCCGTGATCTGCCCCGCGAAAAACAGCGCGGGATTTCCCTTGACCGAAAAATCGGAATCGAGTACGCGGGGAGAATCCAAAAACGTGTTGCGGTGCATGACGCCGTATCGTTCGAATTCCGCGTTTTTCAGAGCGGGAATGAGGGAAAACACCCGCTTTTGCTCGGGAAACTTTAAGTTAGTCTGAAATCCGACGAGCCCCAAAGAAGTCCCCTCCGCATTCTCCTTGCGGAGCTGTAACACCGCATAGGGACGAACGCCCTCGAATTCCAGCCCCACGGGTTTGAGCATTCCGAAGCGCAGGGTGTCCTTCCCGCGCGAAGCCATGACCTCTACGGGCATACAGCCCTCGAAGATCTCGCTCTTCTCGAACTCGTGCAACTCCACCCGCTCGGCGGAAAGCAATTCGCGCACGAACAGCTCGTATTCTTCTTTGTTCATGGGACAGTTGATATAGTCGCCCTCGCCTTTGCCGTAACGGCTCTGCGAGAAGGTGCGGGAATCATCGATGCTGTCCGCCGAAACGACGGGCGCGGTCGCGTCGTAAAAATGCAACGCCCCGCCGAATTTTTGCCTGATATCCTCATACAGCCCGCCCGCGGTGAGCGGTCCGGTTGCGACGATCCCGCCGTCGGGCAGTTCTTCCGCTTCCCTGCAAACGATTTTGACAAGGGGGTGCGCGGTGAGCTTTTCGGTGATATAGTTCGAAAACAGTTCCCGATCCACCGCCAAAGCGCCGCCCGCGGGAACGCGCGTTTTGTCCGCCGCCTCCATCGTGAGCGAGCCCAAACGCCTGAGTTCCTCTTTCAGCAAACCGCAGGCGTTTCCGTAAACGTCGTCGCTTTTGAGCGAATTGGAGCAGACGAGCTCCGCAAACCCGTTTCCGCTATGAGCGGGCGTACGCTTTCGGGGTTTCATGTCTACAAGCTCCACCTCTTCGCCGTGCGTTGCGAGATAGTACGCCGCCTCGGAGCCTGCAAGTCCGCCGCCGATCACACGTATCATTCTGTTTTCAGGGGCTGGGGCGCGGTATAGTCGCACTCCTTATTCGAACAGCGCACCCCTCTGCGCCCTTTTACGAGCGCGCTCTTGCACTTGGGGCACTTTTCGCCCGTCGGCTCGTCCCAACTCATAAACTTGCAATCGGGAAAACCGCTGCACCCGTAGTATATCTTGCCCGCCTTGGAGCGGAGTTTCACGGCGGGTTTCCCGCACTCGGGGCAGATCCCTTCGTATTCCTCCTGCTTCTTTTCGAAAGGCAAGGTTGATTTGCATTCCGGATAGTTGGGGCAGGCAAGAAATTTTCCGTACCGCCCGTTCTTTACGATCATCATGCTTCCGCACTTAGGGCAGGGCGTTTCGGACGTTTCCGCCTCTCCCTCGCTCACGATATTCGAGCAAGCGGGATAGTTGGAGCAAGCGAGATACGTGCCGTATCTGCCCGCCTTGCGCACCATGGGCGAACCGCACTTACTGCACAGTACGTCTGTGACCTCGTCGCCGTCGGTGCTCGCAAATCGGAGCTGTTTTTCAAAGGGCGGATAGAAATCCGCAACGATGGAGTGCCAATCCTTGCCTCCGTCCTCGATTTCGTCGAGCTTCTCCTCCATGCTCGCGGTGAAGCCGATATCCATGATATCCGTAAAGTAGTGCATGAGCATATCGGTAATGCGGAACGCCACTTCGGTGGGCACCATGTACTTGCCCTCCTTCTCCACGTACTTGCGCTTGTTGAGCACGGAGATGATGGAAGCATAGGTGGAAGGTCTGCCGATACCCTTGTCCTCCATGGCTTTGACCAAGGAAGCGTCGGTATAGCGCACGGGCGGTTTGGTGAATTTTTGCTCCGGGAGCATATTCAGACAAGTCAAGCCGTCCCCCTCGCTCAAAGGCGGAAGCAAGCCCTTCGTTTCCTCGTCGTCTTCCTTTTTGCCTTCCTGATACACGGCGGTAAATCCCGCAAAGCGCAACGATTTTCCGCTCGCTTTAAAGCCGTATTCGCCGTTTTTCACTTCGATCTGCATGGAATCGTACTGCGCTTCGGACATCTGCGAAGCTACGAAACGCTCGTAAATGAGCTTGTAAACCGCAAAATGCTTCCTGTCGAGCAATTTCTTTACCGACTCGGGCGTACGGGTAAGATCGATGGGACGGATTGCCTCGTGCGCGTCCTGCGCGCCCTTTTTGGAAGCGTAGAAGTTGGGCTTTTCGGGCACGTAATCCTCGCCGTAGCGGGCTTTGATGTGCTCCAACGCCGCCGCCTGCGCCTCTTCGGAAACGCGGGTGGAGTCCGTTCTGATGTAGGTGACGAACGCGATGTGCTCACCGCCCACGTCGATACCTTCGTACAAGTGCTGTGCCATGAGCATGGTTTCGGGCGCGGTCATGCCGAGCTTATTGGAGGCGTCCTGCTGTAAGGTGCTCGTGGTGAACGGCGCGGGCGCGTGCGATTTGGCGATCGCCTTTTTCACGCCTGCAACCGTATAGCTTCCCGAAGCGAGCGCGTTTAAAACGGCGTCCGCTTCTTCCTTGTTGCCGATCTTGAATTTTTTGTCGTTGTGCTTTTCGAGCAACGCCTTGAAGGGCGCGAACTTCTTGTCCGCATCCTGCAAATCGGCGTGAACGCTCCAATATTCTTCGGGCACAAACGCCTGAATTTCCCGTTCCCGTTCCACAACAAGGCGGAGCGCGACGGACTGTACACGCCCTGCGGAAAGCCCGTTCTGGATCTTATTGTTAAGAAGCGGGGAAAGCTTGTAGCCCACAAGCCTGTCCATAACGCGGCGTGCCTGCTGCGCGTCCACGAGATTGTAGTTGATGGTGCGCGGATTTTTGAGAGCGCGCTCCACCGCCTTGGGGGAAATTTCGTTGAATTCGATGCGGTTCTTGCCCTCCGCGTCCAGCCCCAAAACCGTTTGCAGGTGCCACGAAATGGCTTCGCCCTCGCGATCGGGGTCGGTTGCGAGATATATCTTATCTGCGCGCTTCGCCTCTTCGGCAAGCCGTTTTACCGTTTCTTCCTTGCCGATCGAGGTCACGTAACGGGGCTCGAAATTCTTGTCTATGGAAACGCCGAGCGTCTTTTGCGGCAAATCGCGGATATGTCCGCCCGAAGCGTCCACGCGGTATTTGCCCTTTAAGTATTTGGAAATGGTTTTCGCCTTGGAGGGCGACTCTACGATAATTAAATCCATAACTCTCCTATACTGCGGCGTACTTGTTTCCGCCCGATTTTACTGCCAAATTTTTAAGTTCCAAAGCAGACAGCACCGCCGCCGCTTCGTAGATCTTCATGCCCGCTTTTTCGGCGAGCTCCGCTACGTGCAACTCTCCGTTTTCACGGAGCACCGCGAGCATCTTCTCCTCCTCGGGAGGAAGAGCGGCTTGCTCACGCGGCGCGCTCTCGATGCCGAAACTCCAAAAAATATCCTCTGCCGAGGTAACGAGCCCCGCGCCCTTCTGAATGAGCATATTACAGCCCGCGCCTTGCGCGACGCCCACGTTGTGCGGAAGCGCGAACACCTCCCGCCCGTAGTCGAGCGCGGCGTTCGCCGTGATGAGAGTCCCGCTCTTCAACCCCGCCGACAGGACCAGCACACCCTCCGAAAGCCCTGCCAAAATGCGGTTGCGGGCATGAAAAGAATACTTCTTCGCGCTCTCGCTCATGGGATACTCGCTGAGGAGCAAGCCGTTTTTCTTCACCCGTTCCTTCAAAGCGGCGTGCGAGGCGGGATAACAGTTGTCAAGTCCCGTGGGAAGCACGCAGATGAGGTTTCCGCTTCCGAGCGCGCCCGCAATGGCGGCGCTGTCGCCGCCCTCCGCAAGTCCCGACACGATCGCGAAACGCTCTGAAAGCTCTTCCGAGATCTGCTTGCCGATCTTTTCCGCCCAAGCGGGCGTGATGCGGGAACCCACGATACAGAATTTGCGTTTCTTCAAAAGCTCGCGCCTGCCTTCGCCGAACAGCACGAAGGGCGGTTCGGGAATCGCTTTTAAGCTTTCGGGATAGTCGGCGTCGCACACTGTGACCGCAAAGCGTCCCTTGCGTTCCATGTCCGCAAGCAGGCGTGCAAGATCGGTTTCCCGCGATCCGCGCTGTTTATTATATACCCCGCTTTCCCCCTTTTTTATCAGAGCGGAGGAAAATTTTTCGAAATCCTCGAAAAGCGCTTTCGGCGACTTCGCCGCACGGAGCAAATGCGCCCGTTCCCGATAGTCGAAGGGCGTACACCCGCATAGCCACACGAGGGCTTGTTCTTCGGTAACGTTCATCCTATTTTATCGTATATGCGGTAAGAAACCGCCTCGAACACATGCTTGGGGAGAATCTCCTCGCTGTTGTCCAGATCCGCGATCGTGCGCGCAACCTTTACGATCCTTGCGCGGGCACGGGCGGAAAGCGCCATGCGCTCGAACGCCGAGCGCAAAATTTTATCGCCGTCGGCGGAAAGGCGGCAGAACTCGCTCAGTTCCCGCTCCCCCATTTCCGCGTTGGTATTGATGTTGGAGCCCTCGAAACGGTGATGCTGGATACGGCGCGCCCCGTTCACGCGCTCCTTAATGGAAGCGGAGGACTCCTGCGTTTCGGTGGAAGTCAGTTCGTCGTAAGACACGTTATCCACCTCCACCTGCAAGTCGATACGGTCTAAAAGCGGGCCCGAAACCTTCTTGCGGTAACGGCGGATCTCCGCAGGAGTGCAACTGCAAGTGCGGTCGGTAGAGCCGTAGTTTCCGCAGGGACAGGGATTCATGCTCGCGCAAAGCATAAAGCGTGCGGGGAAGGTAAAAGTTCCACCCGCGCGCGAAACGGTGATCACGCCGTCCTCCAAGGGCTGGCGGAGCGCTTCGAGCGTGGTGCGCTTGTATTCGGGCAATTCGTCGAGGAAGAGCACGCCCCCGTGCGCAAGCGAAATTTCGCCGGGGTGTACGACGCGGTTTCCCCCGCCGCACATGGAAACGGTGGTTGCCGTATGGTGCGGGGTGCGGAAGGGACGGACGCTCACGATCCCCTCTTCCCCCAAAACGCCCGCCACCGAGTGGATCTTGGTGATTTCGAGCGCTTCCTCGAAGTTCAAATCGGGCATCACGGTGGGCAGACACCGCGCGATCATCGTCTTTCCCGTTCCGGGAGGCCCCATTAAAAGCACGTTGTGTCCGCCCGCGACCGCGATCTCGATCGCGCGCCGCGCCACGGGCTGTCCCTTTACGAACTTCATATCCGCCGAACTCTTGGAATTGGCGTTTACGGTAAACTTGCACGTTTCAAGCGGAGAAATAGGGGCGATCCCCACAAGATGTCTTACGACCTCCGCAAGCGTCTTGGCGGGAAAAATTTCCGCGCCGCCCATAAAACGCGCTTCCTTCGCATTGCCCGCCGGAATGATGAAACGGGTAAATCCGTGCCCCTTTGCGGAGATAAGAATGGGGAGCATTCCCGAAACGGGACGCAAGTCCCCGTTGAGCGCAAGCTCGCCCAGAAAGACGGTATCCTTGACGTCCGCCCCCACGAGCTGTTCGCTTGCCTTTAAAAGACTCACGGCAATGGCAAGATCGAAAGACGCGCCCTCCTTCTTAATGTCCGCAGGCGCAAAGTTGACGGTGATTTTGTTCATAGGGAAGAGCATTCCGCTGTTTTTAAGCGCGGAGCGCACCCGCTCCTTACTCTCCTTGACGGCGGTATCGGGAAGCCCCACCATTTCGTAGGCGGGCACGCCCTTGTTGACGTCCGTTTCCACTTCTACGGGCACGCCTTCCAGCCCGTTTAACGCGTAACATATCACTTTTGCTATCATTGGTACACCTCGTAACGAATCCCCGCAAAGCTTGTGCGTTTGCGGGGATCAACTGACTTTAACAAACGGGAACGGAGAACGTGAAGGGAACGGCAAGCAGGAAGCAGACCGCCAATAGAACGGCCGCGACGAACGAAACGATCCTTGCCGCCTTGCCGATTTTTCCCTCCTTTGCGGTGAAGTACTCCGCGCCCCCTCCTGCGAGCAGGAAGGCGGAAAGATATGCGATGAGGAAAAACGCGAACGTTCCCCTTGCGAACGCCGCCAAGACGAGGGAGATCGCAAGCGACGCAAGCGGCACGGTGACGCGCGCAAGCTCGGACTTTTCGCCTTTCCCTTGCAGGACGGCGACGATTCTGTAAACGGCAAAGCCGATGCCGAACAGCCCCGCAAGAGCGGCGACGGCGTTCATGACGAGCAACGTGATCGCATAGTGCTCGCCCGTTCCGCGGAATACCGTGTACGGGATCGCCCAAACGTTTCCGTCGTGAGCAGTCCCCGCGAATCCTCCCGCGAACAGCTTGCCCGCCAAGGTAAACACGCTCGCGCCCGAAAGGCGGTACAGTTTGGACGCCGTGAGATGGATCGGTAATACGAACAGCAACGAGAGCAGCATTGCGCCGACGATCAGGCTCGTAAAGAAAGCGGCGGGCGCGACCGTGCTCTTTCTGCGGTAGTCGTGCAAAATGCCCTGCAAAGCTTCTTTGGCGGGCGCGGGCGGTTCCTCCGTCCCTTCTTCCTGCGGAGGAAGGGACGCAAGCTCCTCTTCATACGCCGCGATCGCAGGTTCGAGTGCGACAGCGCGCTGTTTCTGCAAACGGACGAGCCCCGCAACGAATAGCCCCGCAATGCCGGCAACGGGAAGCACAAACGCGCCGTTCACGCAAATCGCGGCGGCCCCGCAAAGCCCGCCCAAGACAAGGGGAAGCGTTTCCAATGCGCTCACCTTTTCGATCCCGAACGCGAAGAAGCGGTATGCGCAGAGAAGCGCGGCAACCGCGAAAAACACGCCGATCATGAGCGGAGTACCGAGATGCCCCAGCCCGAACGAGAAATTGCAGAGCGCATACAAAAGCGCGCCCGCAAAGCCCGCTTTGTCGCTCCCGAACATCGCCTTTGCCAAAAAGAACGTAAGAACGAGCACCCCGAAGGAAGCGAGCATGGGAAAGAAGCGCAACCCGAACGGACTCATGCCGAACATGACCGTCCCGAAAGCGAGCAAGCTTGTCCCGAAAGAATTGTACACGGTGTCGCCGTGATAGACGTTACTGCCGTTGATGGGGTTGCCCTCGCGCATTTCCGCAACCGTCATCATGCTGTAAACTTCTTCCTGTCCGAAGCGGAAGAAGGAGGACTGCGCCGTGCTCGGAATAAACTGCGCGTCCAAAAGCGCGCCGGCGCGCTCCTGCGCCTCCGCAGGAGATTCGGTATTGAGCGGCGTCGCGCTCTCGATGGTCGCGGGAATCACGACGAGCTCTCCCGTCGTTTCAGTCTTGGAATTCGCTTTCAGCACCTCGCCCACGAAAACGACCTCGTTGATGAGCACGTTATGCGACTCCGCGAACAGCTTGTAATATTCGTAACTTCTTACGCGGTTATAGTCGTCGCCCTTTTGAAAAAGCTCGCTGAAAGGAGTCACCCAGTTGAACACGGCGTCCGTGACCGCCGTGCGCGCGGGCGGTTCTTTCCCTTCTTCCGCTTCCGCGGGAGCGGGAGCAACGAGGTTTTCGATCGTCGTCTTATACTGATAATTGGTCGAGGTAGAGGTAGGATTGTTACTTCCCCCGCGGCGCAGAATCATCGTCACGTCTTCGCCCTCTTCCGAATAAAGTACGGCAATATTGACGTAACAGTCCTTGATGCGGAGATTTTTTCTGCTCGTTTCCGCGCCGTTTTCATCCTTCTCCACGATGTCGGAAAGCTTAAATACGACGCTGAAATTGTCCTTATCCTTTCCAGACGCGTACAGCTCGTAAGCCTTGCCCGTTCCTTTAACCGAACCGAGCGTTCCGAGCCCGAGTGCAAGGAATATGAACGCGAGCGCCAAAAACGCGATCATAAAAAAGGAAAGGTTGTTCTTTTTGTTCTTTGCCATTGCCGTAGTTCCCTATTATAGTATTATTCTATATTATAATGCATAAAGATGCCATTTCCTATTTTAACCGATAATGCGGAAATTGTAAACGGTTTTTTTAGAGATTTCTCTAACTATTTTTGCATTCTTCGAGAAATCTCGTAATAATGCAAAAAAAACAACCCGCCATTGACTTTTGGCGGGTTTGTTTTTCAGATTGCGGAAAATTAGATTTTTTCCTTGATTTTCGCCGCTTTGCCGGTAAGCCCTCTCAAATAGTAGAGCTTTGCTCTTCTTACCTTGCCCGCGCGGACGACGGTGACGTACGCCACCTTGGGGGAATGCAGGGGGAAGCAACGTTCCACGCCTACGCCGAACGAAAGACGGCGCACGGTGAACGTTTCGCGGATACCGCCGTTTTTCTTTGCGATCACGACGCCCTCGAAATTCTGAATTCTCTCCTTGCCGCCCTCGATGATACGGTAGCCGACTTTGACGGTATCGCCCACGTTAAATTGGGGAACGCTTTCCTTCATGCCCTCGGCTTCGATCTGCTCGATGAGTCCCATTTTGACTTTACCTCCGTAATTTACGCGACGTTCATTCCCGCACTGCGACAGAGGAACGCCCGAAGTCCTTTTGGAATTATAACCTATTTTATAAAGAAAAGCAAGCTATTTTACCCTGTTTTATAAAAAAATTTTACGCTCCTTCTTTCCCTCGCCCGCACGTTCTCTCTTTGTTATTCTTCCGCCGTTCGCCCAAACGTTTTTTACGGCTGCCGATCCGTTTCGGGCAAGACGGAAACGGGCTCTTTCTTCTTTCGCTCCTGTAAGGGAGCATAGCGATCGCGGCGGAACAGTTTACGGGACAAGAGTTTTCCGCTTTCGTCGTAAACAAGCAAATAGCTCTCGCTTACAAGCCCCTCCTTGCCCTTGCACGGTGCGTCGTCCACTTCCACGGCGGGCGGAGGAGCAATGCGGTAAAGCACGCGGCTTTCCGTTTCGTATTTCTTCCCGTCCTGTTTTCCGTACACGTAAAAGGTGACGCTCCCTCCTTGGGTGCGCGCGTTCAGATAGACGGGAAACGGATAAGGATTGCGGAAACGCAGATCGCTGGACGACGACACCATCGCGTCGAGCGAGGGCGGCACGTAGCCGACGGACAGCGAATGCGGACGGCTTTCCGTAACGGTAAGCCCCGCGCGGATCGCGGCGTTCATGAGGGTGGTGCTCGCCTGACAGACCCCGCCCCCCACGCCGGGAACAAACTTTCCGTCTAAAATGACGGACGCCTCCCCGAATCCGTTAGCTTTCGTGCGCGCGCCCACCGTGCCGTTAAACGAAAATTCCTCCCCCGCACCCAATACGGTGCCTGCGATGCGGGAAGCCGCAAGCGCGATGTTTCCCGCGCGCGCCGTATTCCCCGCGTCGAAATAAGTGGTGTATTTCGCGAGCAAACGGGTGCGTTCGCGCAAGATTCTCTCGGTCACTTCGGGAGCGTATTCCCTCACGGGCAGGGTGAATTCCCCGCTCTTCAAGCCCTCCTCGGCAAGCGCGAGCGCCTTTGCGTAATCGCAGTATAAACCCGCGGTTTCCGTCTGATAGGAAAACCCCTTTGCGGAAAAACCGACCGCCGCGTTTCGAGCGGTTTTAGCGTTTTTTTCGCAAAGTTCGGCGATATCGGATTCCATCGTCGCCCATTCTCGGCGTACCTCGGCATTGAGCGATTCTCCCTTCTTCGCACGTCGGACGAGCTCGTGCAAATTATCTTGAAATTCCAAAGAAAAGTTCACGTCCCCCTCGGGCGTGTGAACGGTAAGCGGCGCGAGCTCGCTTTTTATTTTCTCCCGCACAACCCGTTCCGCCACGTCGTACTTCTGCCCGCCGACGGCGATCCCCTCTATTGTAACTCCCTTTTCCACCCGTCCCGCAGGGAAGAGCATTCCCCCCGCCAAGAGGAGCGAAAGCGAAGCTTTCAGTAACTGTACCATTTCCCTCAGTATGCCGCAACCGTGAAAGAATATACTTTTGCGAGCGCGTCACCCAAACATAAATTTGAAATAATTTGAATATTCCCTTGACTCGCTCAAAAAAATATGTTAAAATGAATTCAAACTAAAAACAAGGAAGCTCTATCATGAAACAAAAGATTTTTTTACCCGTTCTGCCGCTGTTATTTCTATTTCAGCGTTATTTGCTCTCCCTGTTCTATTATTGCCTGCAAAAGAAACCGCATTTGCAGAAGAAACCACCGAAAAAATTTACTGCGACGCAACGCTTGAAGACGAATTTTCAAGCGATCGGGTTTTAGTTGTATTAAAAGAATCGGTCAGCTCCGAAGCCAAATCTTACTCTGCAAACAATTTTTCGGAAATTTCCTGCCAAAGCATTAAGGACTTAACGGAAACCGCAACTCAAACAATGCGCCGCGAAAAAAGCCGCACAAACGATTCGGAAGACCGCTCGCTTGTAAACACAGAGCACTTTAAACAAATCCTAAGCATAGAATTAAAAGAAAAAAGCAAAGAAAACGTGCTTGACGCGATTTCCGAATTAGAGCAACGCGACGACGTGCTTTGCATAGTATTGAATTGAGCGGCACTTTTATTCCGATTATTAAAACCTCATTAAAAGGAAGCGACTTCATCGGTTCAGGCATAACTTTGATTTCTTCCCGCATGGAATTAAATCAATATGTTAATAATCAGCTATCTCAAATTTATACGTTGGAAGAAATAACATATTCACATTTGACCGAATATGATGACAAGTTCTTTGAAAAATATGCCTTGATTGTCGGAACGAGGAACTTATTTGAAAAGGAGAAATTAACCGCATGAAAAAATTATTAGCGTTTTTATTGATTCCCTTTTGTCTACTGATTTGCGGGTGTACGCAAAACGCAGACGATGCGACGAACTTGCCGCCCGACACCTACACGGGAAGCGAGCTTTCCGAAGAAAAGGAGCTCGAAATTCGTCAAGCATTTTTCAATATAA
>Ga0073906_1002363_pt1 | contig 24931 bp, 26 predicted proteins | sample Inofromicrocosms_FD_65485 | JGI IMG/M metagenome (GOLD analysis project Ga0073906, IMG submission 65485) | Mouse cecum microbial communities from Vienna, Austria - Inoculum for glucosamine and mucus D2O microcosms | ecosystem: Host-associated > Mammals > Digestive system > Large intestine >...
ACCTCAATCATTGTTAATTGTGATGGTTCTAAAAATTCATCTACTTCTACAATATAATTTCCATCTATATATTTTGTTCTTTTTTTCTCAATAATTTGATTTGAAATATTACTTAAAAACTCTTTTTCTTCTATTTCGTTAACCTCTGTAACATTGCCATTTTTCTTACTTTTAGTGAATTTAATATCATTTGACTCTTCAAACTTTCTATACTTATACTCACCACTATAAAATTGTATTATTTTATAAGATTCAACTTTTTTTAAAGTATCTAAATACTTTTTTAAATTACTTTTTCTTACTGCTATAAACTTTCTCTCTACATTATTTAAATTTCCTGTTTTTAATTTCATAAACATCTCACCTTTACTTATTATATTTTGTATATTAAGTAGCTACAACTGCATTATACATACTATATTATTCTTTGTCAATACTTTTTGTAAAAAATATAATAAGTATTTTTAATAAAAAAATATAGCACCCCGAATAGTGCTATTTTACAAAGCTCTTTCGGGGCGCTTACATGAAATTATTCAATTGTATTTTAGTTCAAATGTTCTTTAATGGCTTGGTACTGCAATTCTTCTATTACTGAAAGTTTCCCTTCATACATAAACATGCCAGCCCGTATTCCATTATAGAAACATAATTCTTTTCCGCCACCCAAAACGATAATGGCTTTTGAAAATTTTTTTGCCAAAAACCTTTTTACATGGCTTAGACTGAAAGTTTTATAGTCAATTACTAAAACTCCCTTTTCCAGTCTAAACACAGGAGTATCATCTCCATACATCAGCCGTCTTTTAAATTCACGGTCTATTCTCTCTGGTAGAGTTATAAACCACCATATAAATCCAACAAAAGCTATACCAAAGAGTATCACAAAAATTCTAGCTAAAATTATTGACATATGTTTTCCTCCTTTTAATGAATAAAAAACCACATAGTTGTTACTGTACTCCCATTATGATACTACTGATGCCATGATAATCCTCCTAATAAATGCTTGAACTATATATTACAATTACATATATTATATCATATTTACATAACATTATCAAATTGCAGTTATGTGCATTTGTTTATCCTAAAAGTGAAATTTTTCACCTGTCCCTAAATTTCACCAACAATCCAGTTTTTAGCATTCTGAGTATTATCTAGTAAATATTTTCCATTGTATCTCTCATCATCTTTGCCAAATGGATAGTATTCTAAAACTTTATTTATATAATCATTATCCATATTAACTAATTCTTTTATTTTCTTAAAACAATTTTCTGTTATTTCATCCATTTCTTTAAATTCATCTTTAAAATAAAGATTACTTTTATATTGACTTATTATAATTGTTTCTATTTTTTTCTCGTTAAAGAAATTTTTAAATAAAGAATAGACATGATTACTTATATTATCTATCATGCTTGTATTTTTTCCAAGTTCTTTCCATGCATCAGACAATATATCTCTAAAATCATCGTTTCCTAGATTTTTTGTATATGCTTTCTCCATATATTCTGCAATTATCATATCATCTATGCTATGATTTGATAAAAATAAATCAAATACATCTGGTATATCCTCAAAGCAATTTTCAAAATTTTTATTTATACAAATTATATTAGCTTCTGGAATAAATTTAATATACATTTTTTTCACATATTCTAATACTTCTTCATTTGTATCTATTACATACAAATTTCCTCTAAAATCAAATTCCTTTAGAGCATATGCAATTTTATATCTAAAACCAGGTGCTAATTCTACTACTGTTTCTAATTTTCCACCATGTACTTTTTCTATTAACTTTGCATACAACTGTCCTATATACCATTCCCATTCATCATCTGCAATTTTTTCACTCATTACTTTTACCTCACATCTAAATATAAACTGATTATATTAAATAAAATATTTAATTTCAACTAAAAAGTACTCTGCTTTTAGCAAAGTACTTTCTTATCTATTGTATATTATTATTTTTATCTTTCAATAATGTTTCCGTCTGTTCTATTTACGCCTTCCATCATTCTTCTTAAAGAATTTCTTGTTTCAGGGTCTAATCTTTCTAATTGCACCATTACTTGTTGTTCACTTCTTTTTAATTCTTTTTCAGCCATTGCTAATTCTCTTTTGGCACTTGATACATCTTCTTTTCTTTGGTTAAATATTCTTCTGTTTTGTTCAGTAACTGCCATTAGTTTGAAAACTTCATCCATTGGAGATTTTTCAATTTTTACTGGTTTTTTTACTGGCTCTCTATAACTAGAATAGCTTGAGCTTCCTTTTCCACTATAACTGCTTGATCCCATAAATAGTCCCCCTTTTCTTTCATTTTGTTCGTAATATTTTATCAGGGTTTTATTACATTGTCAAGATAGTTTTTAAAAGATTATGTGAATTAAAAAAATCACCAGTATTTACGTACTAGTGACTTTCTATTTAATATAATACAAAATTTATGTTATCTTTCTTCATCTCTGTGATGTCTATCTGTCTCATTTAATTTATTCAACATTGCTCTTAACATTCTTTGAGATTCTGGATCTAATCTATTTATCTCTTCTCTTACTTGAGCTTCGCTTCTTCTTAATTCTTCTTCTGCTTCAATAAATTTATTTTCAGCATTAGTTAATCCTTCTTTAGCCTCTATTAATTCCTTTCTTCTTTTTTCTACTGCTGTCATTCTACTAATTACTTCTTCCATTGGTGTTCTTTTTTGACTTTGTTTTTTTCTCCTTGGTTCATATTCTTCATCTCTATATGTACTTGATCCCATAAATATTCCTCCTATTTATTTTATAAAATTCAACAGTTTTATTATACCATCTTTTTATTATTATGTCAACTTATATTTGTGTTATTTACTTACATAATATAGTATTTTATACATTCCAGCATTTACATTTTATGTAAATTATGTTATAATTTTATATGTAACATATATAAAGTTGACTCGAGATGAGTTACATCTCAGAAGGCGAGGCTTTTATGACTATGACAAACATCGAAAATGCAAAACAAAACACTCCAGTAGCAAAAAAAGAAAGGTATCTCAATTATAGAGATATTATCCTACTGGAAAACGGAATGACAGTGGCTACAGACGTTCCTGCTTTCTTCCTTAGTCGTTACTACATTTTCGAGCCCAAAGTGATTCGGAATTACCCAATAACTATCGGGGAAGTTTACAAGAAATTCCGCCCTGAATCTATTGATGAAATTGCTGCTCAACTCTTAAAAAAGATACAACCTATTCTTCCTGTGACAAAGGAACAGGTTTTAGAGTTCATCAATTCTTTAGATTTTGAATCTAAGCAAGAAACATTTGATACTTCTATATACGCAGGCGTATATAAAGTTGATTCGAGCAGAATGGAGCGTGGTCAGTTTGATCTTGGTGATGGTTGGCATGTTTTCTGTTCTAAAACAGACAATCCTTCTATAAAAGTAGACTTCTACCAGTCTGGTGGTGTCATTACTCAGATTGATAACATACAACCTATTGGCCACTACAACATTTAAGCCTATCCAGAACAAAAGAGCGTGTCAGCAAGCAATATCGCTGACACGCTCTTTGTGTTTAAAATTTATTTTCCATTTATTTTTATTTCGATATTCAAATCTAATATTTCTGGTAAATTCTCAAAATATATTTTTTCACTTATCATCAATTTTCCATTACCATTTTTTGCATGATGTATCATAAATTCTTCATCATTTAAAATAAGTTTTGCAAAATCAATTTGAAAGTTTGAATATGGTTCTAAAACTAAATAATAATACTCTTTAGAAATATTCCAATATGTTAAAAAATTATCATATAACTTCAATCCTAGTTTACATTCATTACTATAATTATTTTTAAAATTAGTATTTATTAGTGAACTTATAATTTTATTCATAGTTCTGTTATCTATCTTTTTCTCTTCATAAGCATGTGATAACTTTCCATATATAGTACTTCCACCTGTAATATAGTTTCTTTCTGAATTTATTATATATTGCTTTAACTTAACCATTTCAATATCATCAACTTTAGAAAATAGTTCATCATATCTTTGTATAAATTTTATTGCTTCCATCAAATATAAATCTTTATTTTCATTACTAATTATTTCTTCTTTAAAAAACTCTTCAATTTTTTCCTTAATAAAACCAATTTTATTATACAAAAGCTCTTCTGGATTGTTCAATAATAGTTGCATTCCAGAAAATATATTATAATCCTCAGTTTCCTTTTTTATCAAATATTTTTGAAAAAAGTTTGAAAAATCAAATAAATATGTAATATCATCATAATTTTCATATACATTTGTTGCATAATAATTTGGTATAAATTTTCCAGACAATTTATCAAATTTTTCACATAAATAATCTATATCTTCTGAAAATTTTTCATAATGTATATTATAGTCTAGCCCAATCAAATCACAAAATCTTTTTTTGAATTCATTATTATATGTATGATCTATTATAGAATCAATTTCTTCTTTTAAATCTTCATCTATAATAGAATTTATCATTAACTTTTGACCTTCAATCTCATATCCAAAAAAGTTTGATTTATACTTAAATGTATTTGAATATTGCGGAAATCTAGCTTTAACAAATGTAGAAGTATCAAAATCAATTAAATTTCCATATGGAGTTATATTTCCAGAAGACCATGAGCCATGTAAAAATCTATCAGCAAACTTATTTGCTTCTATTTTTCCAATTTTTTCTGCTAACTCCTTTATGTTTTCTTTTGTATACTTATCTTTATTTATAACACTATTGCTGATTCGATATAACTCTTTTTCTTTATAATATCTTATTTCTATTGCACAAGGTAAGTAAAATTCTCTTATTTCTATATTATCATCTTCATCTAAATATTCTTCTAAAAAATTATACTTTTCCTTTTTCTCTAAGATTGCTAAGGATTCGAAAGTTGGAATTATAAAATCCTTTGCTAAAATATTACTTATTACAGTTTCCTTTATACTCGCTGATAAAGCATATTTTCCATTACTATAAATTGATTTTGGAGATGTCGCAAGTTTAGTTTTTTCACCTTTTATATTAAAATTACTTCCATAAAAAAATGCTCTTCCAGAACCTAAATTATTAGAAAGTGCAATTCCAAATGGATCTTCTTGCATATCAGCAAAACCTTCTCCAATCTTCTTTCCATTTGATTTTTCTTTATCAGTAGTAATAGAAAACATATCTGAAATTTTTTGAGAAGCTATTTCCCAATTATATTCTTCTTCAAAAATTTCCTCATATAAATTTTCGTTTATATATACGACATTATATTTTTCTTTTGCCTCATATACTTCTTCACTAGATAAATATTTTTCATTTAAAAATTCTTTTATTTTTTCCATTTAAAACTCTATCCTATCAAATTATTCTTTTCACAAAATTTAATACAAAATTCGCATGCCATACAAGAAGTTTCAGTAAAATTTTCTTTTAGTATTTTTGTAGGTATTACATCTCTAAAGCTTGGAGTTCCATATTTTCTTATAAATTTAACATATTTATTATTATTTAAGTTCTCTATAATTTTTGGCATTCCTTCTTCAAAATAGTTTCCAATAAGTACATCTTTATGAGTATTAAATACTTCACAAGGATAACAATCTCCATTACATTTCATGAAGATTTTAGGGCTTACAAATTTTCCAATTTCCCTTTCAAATCTATTGTCACATTCTCCAATTAAATCATATACTGTTAGTTTTACTGTATCAATTTTTTCTTCTGTATAATCTGAATTTACATAGTAAGAATCCGTTAAATGTATTCTATCTTTTGGAAATTCACCAAATTTTTCTAAATATATTTTGTATAACTTAGATAACTGAGATTCTCCTAAATTATTTAATCTTGTATGTATAATTCCAAAATTTAATTCTTTTCTTGTATAATGTTTTGATACATAATTTATAATATTACATATATCTTCTAATGGTACTGTTTGCTCTCCTATTGATATTTGAATTGTTGGAACAAAAAATTGATTAGTAAAAAGTTTTGACTCTTCAAGTTTTTGAAAATAATATTCTACATTATTACCCCAAAATCCATTAGATATTATTTTACTGACATCTAATTTATTTTCAGAATATTTAATCATTTTGCACATATTTTCAAATTCTAAAAATGGTTCTCCACCAGTTATTGCAAATGCTGGAATTCTTGCATCATATAAATTATCTACTAAACTTAAAACTTCATTTTCATCCATTTTAGTTTTTCCAATTTTTATACTATTTGCAGCCATCCCACAATCTTTGCAATTACAATTACATCTATTTGTTATTTCAAATGTAAATTGTAGTGGTATTATATCATTTTCATTTTTTCCTTCTTGCCATTTTTTTATATCTTCAAAAAATGTCTCTTTTTGAGCTGAATACTTTCCACAAGTTGGAGAAGTATTTATATCATCAATAGGTAAAAATTTACTTATAATCTCTTCTTCCATTGGTATCCTCCTACAATTCTTTTTTGTACCAGAATTCGTCATCTATTGTTTCATATAACTTGTATCCTCTTTTTTTATAAAATTCAATTGCTATATTAAACTTCTCAAACGTACATAATATAATCTCTTTATAATTTTTTTCTACTATATACTCCATTATTTTATCATATAATTTTTTTCCAATTCCTTTATCTCTATATTCTGATAATATATAAAAAGAATTTAGTTTTACTGTTTTATCATTTTTCTTTAATGCCCCACATGTTCCTATAATTTTATTTTCCTTATTTAAAGCTATTAAAAATTCACCTTCATTATTTTTATAAGGTTCAAAAGATTTTGTTTTAAAATAATTTTCCCATTCTATATATCCAAATTCTCCAATTGCAACATCTATAAGAAACTCAATTATTTCATCTTTATATTTATCTTCATATTTAACAATTCTTACGTCGTTCAATTAATATCTCCTTTATTTTAATTTTTCTATATGCCAATCACAAATGTCTATAAGTAGTGTATTATCATCAAAACCTATGTAATTCATCAATTTTTTAAAACCAGTGTCTGTTTGTGAAAGCTTAATATTTCCATCTATTCTTTTATAAAATTCTTTGTTTAACTTCCAGATTTTTAAAGCCATTTGCTTCTCCTTAATAGCAGGAATGCTAGCTCTACTTTTTAATGATACATAAGGAAGTATATATGGAGCTCTTGCAACTTCTTTATTTGGCAATCTTACAACTAAACCACCACAATTTGAACCTACTATGAAATCTCTTAAATCAACTATATCAAAAATCTTTTCATTAAAAATATTTGCCAAAAGATATATTTGTTCAATATTAATCTTTTCTGGTAGCAAACTCATAACATCTCTTATTGTTTTTCCTGTTGCACTATCATCATCAACTAATATATAGTTTCCTTCATCTATTTGGTTTATTTGATTTTCTATTGAATCAAATCCTATTCTTCCAATTAATTTTATATATTTTTTCTGTACATCACTAATATCAAATAATCTACTAGTTTCTATGTTATATTCACCTTTATAATATGTATCTAAACTTATTGTTTTTTTATTATGTAAAATATTTTTAGCAATTTCTAACTGCTTTTTCATATCAATAGTTTTTATATTTAATTTGTTTTCAAAACAATCTGAAAATATATTTTTTAAGTTTTCTAAAAAATACATTCTAGCATTTTCTAAAATATGTTCATCAATAATTTCTTTATAATTATGTAATGGAATTATCCCTTCATCACGTATAACATAATCTCCATCATCTATGCAATAATCTTTTTCTGTTAAACTATATGTTTCCTTTTTTCTTATTGTTCTTGATGAATATGTGGATACAATTGATTTATTATTTATAAAGAAATTGTTTTTACCAGTAAATTTTTGTTTCATTTCATAAAATGTTTTACTATATCCTTCTCTTTCAATACAAACTCCAATTCCTTTGTTTTCAAAGCAATACATAAATTCACTATTATCTCCACCAAACACATAAGCAACTTTTATATTTTCATTTACATGTTTTTGTAGATATAATTCAAGTCTTTTAATTACATCTGTGAAATTTATATATGTTTTTACATACATTGATTCCCAAGGGTCTATCATAAGCCAATTACTATCTTTTACAATTTCTTGACACAATTCAATTCTTTCACTACTGTTTGTTTTACAATAAGGTTTAGTAGTAACATAACTATCATGAGATGGAGAAAAATATCCACCTACAACATCATAGCCATTTTGATTTAAAGCTTTTTTAGCAAATTCCATCATATATAAATGCCCATCATGTATTGGATCAAATCCACCTGTTGTAAGCAAAACAACAGGATTATTATATTTGATTTTGTTTAAATTTTCAATAATTTTACTTACTGGAGTTGTTAAAAAATCCAAATTATAAAATTCTTCATCTAATTCAAAATCATCTAAAATAAATCCTGCTTTTATAACTGTATCTATATTTAAATATTTTTTATATACTTCACTATAATATTCATCTTTTAATATTTTTTCAAGATATTTATTATTTTCCATAATACCTCTTTCTTAATATACTAATTAATACTTCAAAACTGGGGGAATAAATTACATTCCCCCAGTTTTTGTAGAACCAAAACGACTTATTTTGCAAGCTGTCTGAGTGTTGAAAGACTCATTTGCATTTCCACAAAGAGACCTACGATAATGCTTAGCCAAAAAACTACTCCCCAGATAACAAATGCATTCACAGCTATCGCGCCTTTTTCCGACCATGCCTTGTTGATAACTATTTCATCAGTTTTATGGTTTCCGTCATAGATGACATGTGTCCTTTGAGTTTCGACTTCAACTTTAACAATCTTTCCCTCTTCTTTAGTCACACTTAACGTGTACTGAGGAAGGTCTGTTTGTACAGGATCTCCATTGAAGGTTCGCACCGCAAGTTCAATCATCTTTTTGATATCCTCTTGCGAGTCCCCGCCAATAAGCATCCGTTTAGCAAGCCAACTCCGGTTTTTAACCATTCTTTGAGAAATCAATACACTGATGAGAATAATAATCGCCTGAATTACTACAAAACTAATCATGTGGTACCTCCTTTGTGCTTATCGCACGCTGAAATTTTTTTAGGTTCATACTCTTTTATTATAGCATAGGTTACATAATATTTCAACTGAAATTTAGGGAAATTTAGGGACAGGTGAAAAATTTCAGTTTGGTCACTAAATTTCATTCATGTATTTATTTATTACCTCATAATAACTATCCCAGCCACCTTTTACACTACTTTCAAATAAATCTATATGTACAGCTGGAGATTTAGAAAGATATTTATGACTGTTATATCTATGCAAATTTTCTAAGTTATTGCTATAAAATTCAAATTGCTTTTTAGATTCTTCATCTAAATTATCTATTAATTCTTGCTTTTCTTTATCACTCATATTTAAATAGTTCAAATAAATTTCAACAAAATCATATGAAGCACCAAAAACTGTTTCATCTGTCCTAGAATCATACATATCTCCACTTGGAGTAACATTAATAATACTAATTGGTATATTAAGCTGTCTTGCTACTTTATACACTTCTGATTTATGAATATCTGATATAACTTGAACATCAACAAGTCCATCTGATGCTTTACCAACATATCCTAAATAAGCTCCCTCATCTTTATTTGTTGTGCCACAAATAATTGCTCCAAAACCTGCTTGAGTTAAAAGGCTTGTTGTATAATAAAGAATTGGAGTTCTACTATATGGAGCAAGTTGTCCTATTGCCCAGTCTTCTCCAGTTATTCCAATCACTGGCTCTAAACTTTTTCTTATTTCATTGTTAACAGTTGTTAAATCCACTATATATGGTTTTAGCCCCAAACTTTCACATAATTCTGTTCCTCTTGATGTTGCTTCTGATTGATTTGTTACTCCTGTTGATTTTAAAACTGGTAATAACATTGGAATAATTTTCTCAATTGGAGAATTTTCTTTTTCTGATGCTTTCTTAACAATTCCAAGTACAACAGCAGAATCAATTCCTCCACTTATTGCTATTACACAAGCTTTTAATTTTGACTTTTTCATATATGCATTTAGTAAATTAGCTTTAGCTTCTATATATTCTTCAGCATCAAAATTTCTATTTTTTCTTATATTTTCAAGAATTTCTTTTAATTGATTACTTATTTTTTTATCAGACTGCTCATTATATACTTTCATAGTAAAATTCCACCTTCCATTTCCCATTCATATCTTATATGTCCATCTTGAAAGAATATTAAATTTCTTCCATTTTCTGGATTTGTATCTCTCGTATTTTTATTTAATGGTAATGATATACAAACATTTTGACCATTTACATCATAAACAGTTCCAATTCTTTCAAGTTCTAACAATTTTGTTCCATTATCTTCTAAATATTGTTTTATTTCTTGTTTTTGATTATCTGTTAATTTATTCGACTTTATCCAGTTTGCAGCAGACTCTCTTCTAAATTCATCATTTACAGGACGAAGTGTTACTTGTTCAACTTTATTTTCTTTTGCAAACTTAATAAATTCACTTATTTTTTCTTTAGTATCCATCATATCTTTGCAACATACACAAGTAAGTCTAAGTGAAAATCCAAACTCGTGTAAATATTTTATTAAATCTGGTAAATCTATATAATTATTAGCTTGTGGCATATATATTTTTCTATTTACTTCAGGAAGATTGCTAACAACAGATATTGTTATTGTTGTTAAACCTTCATCATACCAAGTTTTTAAATATTCTCTATATTTTTCTTTATTAAGAGCAATTGGTATACAATTTGATTGTAGCTCAACAAATGGAAAATTGAATTCTTTTAAATGTTTTAAATACTCAGTTATTTGATTTGGGAAAAGAGTAGGCTCTCCTCTACTAGTTAACATTACAGTATCAATCCCACTTCTATTAGCCAAATTTCCTGCTATTTTTAAATTTCTCCAATTTATATTTATCTCATTCATATTATCTTGATTAGGTTTTACTCCAGACACACAAAAAGGACATGAGGCAATACATGCTTCAGTTCCAACTACTACACTAAACATTTTAAACTTCATAACTAACCCTTTCTAACTGTATAATTAACATAATCCATTTTAACATATATTAGAAAAAATGTCCAATTCTTAAATCTTTACTTTAATCACAAAAAATGATATATATTAATTAGTATAAAAATGATTGGAGATTAAAATGATTGTTGCTATTGAAGGAATGGATGGTAGTGGAAAAACTACTGTTGCAAAAAGTATAGAAAAAAATTTAAAATTTAAATATGTCAAAGAACCTCTAAAAGAACTATTTGAAATTGATGATAAGCATATTGAAAAAATTTCTAAAAAAATATTTGATAATCAAGACATTAAATTGAAAGCATGGTATTTAGCTTTAGGAGATATTTTTGCATTAAATAAATATAAAAATGAAAATATTGTTATGGATAGACATGTACTTTTAAATTATTATTGGAATGGTAATGAAGAAAGCAACGAAATATTTGATACACAAGTAAAACTATTTGGAAAACCTGATTTAACAATTATTCTATATGCTAGTCCAGAAGTAAGAATGAATAGAATTTCAACCAGAAATCCAAATGATCCAGATTTACAAAAAGATAATATGAAAAAAAATGGTTATGATAAATTGTTAGAATTTGTAAAAAAATATAAATATAATTATGTTGTAATTGATACTGATAATTTACAAATTGATGAAGTAATTAAACAATGCATCAATCAAATATCTATTTAAATGCATTAAGGAGGCACTATATAAGTGCCTCCTTTAATACTGACGTTATTCTTAGCAAACGTCACTTTGGTTTTACAACATGAACTCTGTCGATCTGGTTACCAGCACTCCGTATTTGCTTTCAAGGGTCTTGTACAGATTCTCTGTGTACTCCTCGAACCCCGGAATCGGAGACATGCAGTCTCTAAGAACTACAATACGAGGTCTGACACTTTCAGGCACAGTCGCAAAGTTCTCCGCGGTATGACGAACTGTTAACCCTGCACAATGAGATGCCGCTTCTCCTGTGAACACGATAATATCATAGTTGCAGAATTCATTCAGAACCGGTCTGTTAACATAGTCATCAATAGACCACTCTGGCTTAATCAGGCTGTACATTTCTGTCCATGGATCATCGCCTTTACGTGCGATATACGGATCATTCTGACGGCATCTGGCATGATAGTAAACCATTGCAGAAAGCTGGGCTTCGATATTGGCATCAAAAGTCTGGCTGGTTGCATGGTATGGCCAAATCCTAAGTTCCTGATTTCCCTGTTCCTCCAGATGTCTTACATATTCCTGGCAATAAGAAATCATTTTACCAGGATTTTTTTCATCCGGAATCAGCCTGTCATAATTCGGAATCCATACACCAGAAACCACATCACTGTGTGTGATTACGGTGTTGGGAGCTGCCTCATTGCCATCTCTGTCTCTCCACCAGCAAGGGAAAAATATCTGCTGCATTGTGTGATCATCTGCGCTGAGCATGGTTCTTGTCACCTTATGACCATTCCAATACAGCCATTTGATTGTACGGCAGATGTCATCTCTCGATCCCGGTACGCCTAAGGAACCAACTCCTTCAAAGAAACAGTACTGGAAGTCAATTCCTACCAGCAATACTTTGATGTGATCATTTTCAGCTGGTGTCATCCCCTCCTGTCTTGCCATCTCATCGATTTTACCGAAGTCAATTGCTTCGCCGAACTTTCCCACCTTGTCCAGTTTTACGATTTCATTAAGCTTTGCTTTCATGTTTCAAAACCTCCTTATAAATTTTAGCATTACAATGCCAAAACTTTTTTGAGCACAATATACTTTTTTAAATATATTGGTGTTCTACCTATATGATACTAAGTATCAAGGTAATTATTCAAAGTTTTGTCTGTAATATTATATCAGAATATTTTTAGTTTTGCAAGTTTTATGTAAATTATTTTTATTTAATCAAATTGACATAACATAGTAAAAATGGTATACTTATATGTAGCGTTTTGTTTATAAGGTTATTTGTTATTTTAAATACCTAAAGCAAAATCAACTTGTTATTGTAAACCATAATCAAACCATATAACACATTAGGAGGTAAACAGTATGAAAAATTATGGCTTTGTAAAATGTGCAATCGCAAACTTCAATGGTAAGATCGGCAACCCAGCAGAAAATGCCAAAAAAATTAAAGCACAGATTCTTACTGCTGAAGAACGGCACGCAAAAATTTTGGTTTTTCCTGAACTTTGCTTAACAGGTTACACCTGTCAGGATCTCTTCGAAACTACTCATCTTATGGAAGAGTGTATGGAGCAAATTAATCAGATACGCAAGTTCACTCTGACAAAATCCATCTTGGTTTTGATTGGGGCTCCCCTCAATGTCAATGATGATTTGTACAACTGCGCAATCGCAATCAAGCATGGCAGGATTTTGGGAGTTGTACCTAAACGTTTCATTCCTAATTATAAGGAATATTATGAAAGACGTTGGTTTTCGCCGTATAATGGTCTCACCGAAATCGAATTGTTGGGAAAAAAGGTTCCTTTTGGCAATCTGATTTTCTCGTCGATTCTCGGCTATCGGCTTGGAGTCGAAATCTGTGAAGATTTGTGGGCTCCCATCCCTCCAAGTTCTGAACTTGCTTTGGCAGGAGCAAATATTTTTGCCAACTTGTCAGCAAGTAACGAATTAGTTGGAAAGGATGAGTACCGCAGACAGCTGGTAAAATCTCAAAGTGCAAGTACTATTTCTGCATATCTTTACACATCTGCTGGATTTTCTGAATCCTCTGCTGATTTGGTTTTCGGCGGAAGCGGTTATGCCTATGAGAATGGTAAAGAACTTGCTCATCTTAAGAGATTCCAGATTGAAGATCAAATGGAGATTTTTGATGTTGATGTAGAGTATCTCAGCAATGAACGTCAGAGAAATAAAACCTTTGCTGACAGCAAACAACTCATCAATTCTGGAAAGTACAGAATCATTCCAATTGAAGAAATTAATTTGCAGAGTTCTTATGCAAAACTTGACAAAGACTATGTTGAAGATGGATTTGTTTTAACAAGAGCCATCAATCCTCACCCGTTCATTCCGAATATCATGGATGAATCTGGTGGCAATGTTTGCAGAGAAATCTTGTCGATACAGTCTACTGCTCTGGCAAGGCGACTGTATTCTATTGGCTGTAAAACAGTTACAATTGGAGTGTCTGGCGGACTTGATTCTACACTTGCACTTCTGGTATGTTATGAAGCATTCCTCAAGCTGAATCTTGAAACCAGTGGTATTATTGGCATAACCATGCCTGGATTCGGCACAACAAACAGGACTTACAACAACTCTTTAAAACTTTGCGAAGAGCTTGGTACAACTTTGAAGGTAATTCCTATCAAAGATGTTTGTACACAGTCTTTCAAAGATTTGGGGCATGATCCAGAGATCCATGATATCACCTACGAAAATGTGCAGGCTCGTGCAAGAACCAGCATTCTCATGAATATGGCAAATAAAATGGGTGGTATCCTCATAGGCACTGGCGATTTATCTGAACTGATGCTTGGCTGGTGTACCTATAATGGTGATCATATGTCGATGTACAATGTGAACTGTTCAATTCCTAAGACCTTGGTTAAATACCTGATTGAATGGTATGCAAGGTTCGGCGGTGGACATGAAAGCTTAAGCAACATCCTTTTGGACATCATCGACACACCAATCTCGCCTGAACTTTTGCCGAGTGATGGAACAAAAATTGTGCAGAAGACTGAAAGCACAGTAGGTCCTTACGAACTCATTGACTTTTTCATCTACTACCTTCTGAGAAATGGTTTTGATGGAAGAAAAACTGTTTTTCTGGCTAAACATGCTTTCAAAGATAAGTATGATGAAGGTCTTCTTATCAGCTATTACAATGATTTCATTAAACGTGCATTTAATAACCAGTTCAAACGTAACTGTGTTCCCGATGGTCCGAAGGTTGGTAGCATAAGCGTATCTCCTCGTGGCGATCTCAGAATGCCGTCTGATGCAAGCTTTGCTAGCTGGCAGATTTAAGTAACACAATAGCAAATTGATAAGAGTCCCCAAGTAATTTTTGGGGGCTCATTTTCTTCTTCTATTTCCATAATTCTCTTAAAATTTTATACATCATTTCATGTGGACATATATTTCTTTTTTCAACTATATCAAAAAATTCTTCAATAGAAACATATTTTGCTTCAGCAACTTCTTCTTTTTGAAGAGCAATTTTATCTAATTCAACATTTTGTCTTAGAACAAAAACATCCATAAATTCATTACTTACAATTTGTTCATATTTAACTTTTTCAACCATTGTCATAATAAATTCTAGTTTTTCCAAATCTACATCTATTCCTAGTTCTTCTTTTCCTTCACGAATTACAGCTTGAATAGAACTCTCTCCCGCATCTATATGTCCAGCAAAAGATGTATCCCACATATTTGGATATAATTTTTTGTCAGCACATCTATATTGTAATAAAACTTCATTTTTATCATTTATAATCCACACATGTATTGTTTTATGCCACAAGCCATCTCTATGTGCAATTTCTTTATCTACTACTCCTATTTTTTCTCCAATTTTATTATATTCATCAATCATTTCTTGTTTCATAATTAAATTCCCCTTTTCTCTTAAATAAATTTTTTTATATTATATATCAAATTTTCAATATCGTCATTATATAATATTGAATTTACACCTGCTTTTTCAGCATTTTCTACATCCATTACATAATTATCTCCAATATGTAATACTTCACTTGTTTTCACATTTAATTCTTCAGCAATCTTTTCATATACCTCTTTTGTTTTTCCACCAATCCCAAAATAATCGCAGGCAGAATATATTTTTTCAAAGTCTTTTGTTTTTTCTCCTAACTCGTAATTAATAAATAAATTGGTAGTTGTTGAAACTATAATTTTAGGTAAATTAATTTTTGATAAATACTCATATAGCTGTTTATTTATACTTGGTCTCATTTTGTTTTTATCTAATTCTTCCTTTGTATCAAACTCTAAATATTCTGACCAATATTTATCATCATAATATAAAATATTATAAATACCATATCCCTTAAATTTTTCTTTTAAAATTCTCTTTGCTTCTTGTAAATCAATATTAAATTTTTCAGAATATTTTTGTGGTATAATTTCAAGCCAGAAATTATCTGAAAATTTACTATCTGACAAAGTTCCTTGCAAATCTAAACTTATATATTTTATCACTTTTTCTCCTCCACTTTTACTAATGAAAAAATATTATAGTCTTTCAAATCTTCTCGTCCGTTTAAATATTCAAGTTCTGTAATATAAACCAATCCTTCTACATTTCCACCGCTTTTTTCAACTAAATTTATTGCAGCTTTACTTGCACCACTTCCAGCCATAATATCATATACAATTACTACATTTTCACTTTTATCTATACTATCTTCTTTTATTTGATATTCTGCCTTTCCATATTCTTTTATAAATTCTTCTGAATAAAACTTTCCAGGAATTAAATTTGGTTTTCTAATTAACACAAGTGGTAGTTGTAATTCATATGCTAGTATTGAACCAATTGTAAATCCTTTTGATTCAATTGCAACAATTTTATCAATCTTTTTATCCTTCAAAAAATCTTTTATTTCATTTATAGCAGATTTTCTAGCCTCTACATTTTTTAATAAATAAGTAAAATCCCAAAATAATACATCTTTTTTAGGAAAGTCTTTGTAACTTCTTACAAACTCTTTATAATCCATAATTTCACCTCTACTCTTCTATTAATATTGCTCTTGAAGGTGCAGCATCAATACCTGTAACTTTAACTGGCAAACATATAATTTTATACAATTTTTCTTTTGTTTCTTTTAATCTTAAATTATCTAATGCAACAATATTTTTTTCCATAAATATTCTATGAATATCAACAGCACCATTTCTTTCAAAGCTTTGATAATCATATCCAATTAGTTTTATTCCTAAATCTCTTAAATATTCCGCAGATTTTTTTGATAATGCAACATGATTTGGATTATATTTTTCCATATTATCATATGAATTTTGTGTTTTAAGTAAAATTCTTTCACATGTTATATTATGTTTTTTTAAATCTTCGATTTCAATTAAATCATCTACATCTGTTAAATCAACTACTTGGCAATCTCCAATTAAAACTTCAAATGGAACTTCATCACTTTTCCATTTCTCATTAAATAAATAATATGGTGCATCTATATGAGTTCCTGCATGCGCTCCAAAATCTAACCAAGTAAAGTTTATAGGAGCTTCTGGCTTTCTTGCAAGTGGTATAAGTTTTGGCGGTTCATCATCTACCCATACTACTGTTTTTTCATTTAATTCCATTGAAATATCAATTATATTCATATTAAATCATCCCTTCTATTTTTTCTTTCCATATTTTATTATTATTTTCAAGTGATTCTACTGCTTCTCTCAAAATTGATAATCTATAAACTTTATAATCTTCTGCTATTTCACAAGCAATATTTTCTATATTTTCTTGAATTTTATCAAAACCACTCCAATAATCTAAATGAAATATTACTGGCATTGGTGACCAAGATGGAGCGTAAAGTTCAAATACTTGATCAAAAAAATCTGAAATTCTATTTTTTCCATATATTTTTTCATCTAAATATTTTAATAAATATCTTGTAATATCATTATTTGAAACATATTCTCTTACTTGACTTTCTTCTAAATTTTCTTTTAATTTATTTAAAATATTATTTTTCAAAATCTTCTCATTTAATAAATTATAAAATTCATTATTATTCAAATTTTCTAAAACTATTTTTAAATCTTTTAAATACACTTTTTGAAAATTATCTTTTGAAATAAAATAGTAATATTCAATTAAATCAATTCTATTTTCAAAAGGATAAGCTCCGTTTCTATATGCTTCAAGCTCAGTACTATTATCATATATTGTAAAAGCAATTTTTCCGTAATTATCAGGATTATCTAAAAACATACAATATGCAGATAATTTAAATTGTGGATTATCTGTAAATAGTCTTACTATTCCATTAAAATTTCTAATTATAGTTCCTGCATTAATATATTCATCAAAAATTAAAAATGGTTTTGTAAATATTTCATACAATTTTGTTCCTTTTAGTATTTCATGAAACTCTTTATTTTCTTCACTATAAGCTCTGTTATCACTTATACTGTCATAAATTGAAAATTTTTCTTTACCTATAAAATCTTCTAAATTAAATTTACTGCAAAGTTCTTTTAATTTTTCCTCACGTAATATTAATTCCTCTTTTGACAAATATGTTTCAAACCATTTATACAAATTAAAATCTAAATCTCTTGGAATCTTTATTTGCATTAAATTTAAATTTGATTTTTTATATTCTTTTAATTTTTTTATTATTGAAATTAATGGAGAAGTTCCACTTTCTATTATTACAATCTGTTGATAACCTGATTTTAAAAATTCTTCTAAAACTCTTTTTGCTAAATTTATACTTTGCTCTTCATTCATAAACTTAAATTTTTCATTAAATTTAGGATGACTAAAACCTTCTAAATTATCTACTTTTCCAAATAATTCTTGCATTTAATACTCCTTTGCAATTTTTATAAATTTTTCTATTTTGTTATGATCTTTTCTATCTTTTCTTAAATAGCTTTCGCTATAACAACTAATTCCAGTAGAAACATCTACACCATAAGGCTTTGTTTCTTCAATTGCACCTCTTACATTTTCTGGATTTAATCCTCCTGCAATAAATACTGGTTTTTCAGTCATATCTATTAACTTTCTGCACATTTGCCAATTGTTTTCTTTTCCAGTTCCACCAGTATAACCGCTATCTCTTGAATCTAATAAAAAGCAGTCACAATAAGGTTCGTATAATTTTAATTTTTCTACTGCCTTTGGATCTGTTGTAACAACAGTTTTTATAATTTTTTTATTAGTATTTTTTCTTACTTTTTTTACTTCTTCTATATCTATATCTTCTGAAATTTGAATTCCTGTGCTTTTAATATAATTTGATAAATCTAAAATATCTTCTGCCTCAAAAAGATGTGTTACTAAAAAACTATCTACCCCTTTTGGAAACTTTTTAATAGTTTCTCTAACCCATTGAGCATATGGTTCAACTTCAACTGGTAAAACTTTTCCTCCCATTACAAAACCTATACAATCTGCACCTAAACTCACAGCTGTAAGTGCATCAACTCTATTGCTAATTCCACAAATTTTAACTTTCATAAGATTCCTCCTATTATTTATAAACTTTTTCTAAATATGATTTTTTTATTTTACATACATTATCAATTTTTTTCTTAACTCCAAGTTTTTCTATATCTTCAATATTTTCATAACTTTTAATTCCATTATCTGTATGAACATTTGTGCGTCCATAACAATCAATGAAAATATTATATATTTCATCTTCTTTTGGTATAAATTCTTGGTCAACAATGTTAATATTTTTATATTTTTCTTTACAATTTTGAACAACTTCTTCAAATTCTTCAGTAGATATTTCAAACATTTCTTCGTATTTTTTCCCATATCCACTACTAAAGAACTTTCCAAGCTTCCAGCTATATATTTTTCCTTCTATTAGCTTTCCGATATTTATTACATCGTTTTTATTCATTTTTCCAACCATTGTATTTATTTTTATTTTAATATTTGGATAATTTTCTCGAATGTATTCTATTAAATCTAATATTAATCTGTGGTGATTTTTGATAGAGCAAGGTCTCATTTGGTTATGTATTTCTTGCTCAAATGAATCTAAAGGTAAATTTATTGAATCTATATAATTTAAAACTTCTTTATCTTTTAATAATTCAATTCCTGTTGTAGAAATTATTGGGATAATTCCAAGTTTTCTACAATGTTTACATATTTCTACAATATCATTTCGAACTAGTGGATCTCCACCTGTTAAATTTATTGCTTCAACTCCATATTCTTTTAATTTATCTATAATGGAGAGCACTTTTTCAAGTGGCAATTGCTTTCGATTTTCTCTCCAATTTGCAAAACAAAATTTACAATCCATGTTGCAGATACTTGATACTTCAAAGCATATATAACTTATCTTCATATTTATGCTCCTTTCAATTCTTTTTTGAAAAAATCTTTACTTACAATATCAGTTATTTCTTCTTTAATTCTATCGTAATCTTCTTTGAAAGAAGTTAAATCTCCATTTATATCCATATGATTAAATTCTGTTCCTCTTTGAGTTGCTTCTGTGCTTCCTGCAACATTTACAGCTCCAATTGATTTTACTCTTATTATTTCATAACCGAAATTTTCCATTTGCATGATTTTTAAAGGATTGTTTGTAAGCATAATTACTTTTTGATTTGCTCCTAAATAATCTAAAATTACTGGTGTGATTTTATAACCAACATTATTGTTTGCACTTCTTGGATCTCCTTTTAAACCTATTGTTGTAAATCCACCATACATTGTTGTTTTGTAAGTTTGTTCTGATGTATATTCTCCTCTATGTCTAATTGATGCTCTTTCTGCTAAATCAAAAACAAATTCATTTTCTGTATATCCACTTCCCATACCATTTTGAGAATCAATGTGTAACATTACAAACCCTAAACTTCCTTTATTTTGATATATATGTTTTCCATTTTCATATTTATATTGTTCCTGAACCCATTTTTCAAAATCGTCTCCATTTTGTATATTAGGAGTTTCAATTTTATTAAATGTAGCTGATAATTCTCTTATGTTTTTCCATTGATAATGGCAATTACATCTTTGTGAGCCAAATAAAAATGAAGGTGTACAAGCTGATTCTGTTCTTAAAACAATTCCTTCATCATATATATTTCCAACAATTCCTGCATTTGCATATTCCATACCTATTCCTGGCATATATACACAAAGTCCTATATGTCTTACTAGATGTGGTGTTTCATATTTTTCTGTTAATGAATATAATGTTGCTCCTTTATTTGCTATAATTAATGCTTTTGTTTTCATATGAACTGCTACATCATATATTTTCAGCAAGTCGCCTTCTGCATTTTCTTGATTTAATGCAGTTACAAAGTTAAATATAATTTTGCTAAATAAATTTCTATCTGTTACTTTGTAAATTTTTTCATCATAATCTTTTGGTATACTATTTAACAATTCTTCATAAGTACTTTCACATCTTTTAATTCTTTTGATGTAATTGTCCATCCCTTTGATTATACTTTCTTTTTCGTTCATAATAAAAACCTCCTAATATTAATTCTTGTATTTATATAATACTGATGGTCTATGTCCACCAGTCTTTACAAGCTTATCTGTTTTTTCAACTTTATCTGCAATAATTCTTCTAAAAGCTGGATCTAATAATTTTTTATCTAAAATTACTTCATATATTTGCTGTAATTCTCCTAAAGTAAAATACTCAGGCATCATATTAAAAATAATATCTGTATCTTGAACTTTATTTTTCATTCTTGAGATACCTGTTATTATTATTTGTGTATGATCAAACCCAATTTTTTCATTTTCAAGAATTTCATATTTATATTGATTTGTTGTTTTATTTACTAATTCTTTTTTTACTTTATACTCAATTTTTTCTTCTTCATTTTCTAGTAAAACATCTACAACATTTTCTTTTTCTTGAACATGAATATTAAACCAACTTGCATTATCACTTAAATTTTCTTTTAATTGTTCTCTATCAATTAAAGCCATATATGATGTACTTATTACTCTCATTCTTGGATCTCTATTAATTTCTCCAAATGTATATAATTGTTCTTTATAAATATTATGTAAGTTAGTTTCTTTAGCTAAAATTCTTTCTGCTGCCATATCTAATGTCTCATCTTTTTCAACAAAACCTCCTGGCAAACACCATTTATCTTTAAATGGTTCAGTAGTTCTTCTTACTAATAGTATACTGAAATATTTTTCTGATAAATTTCTACATGTTTTGGCATTTCCTTTTGAAACAGAAAATATTAACATATCTGTGCTTAATGCTAAATTTGCATATTTAGATTTTCCTAAACTTATATCTTCTTTGCTCATTTTCATATACCTCCTCTTGACTTATTAACATTTTATTAAAAAGCTAACGATTTGTCAAGCACTTTTTAATAATTTATTAATAAGTTGCCGATTTTTTTATTATTAAACGTCAAAAAGACTTCTAATTTCAAGAATTAGAAGTCTTTTAAATTTTTAAATAAATTTTTAAAAGGCGGAAAGAATCTTCCCGCCTCACTGATGATATCAGCTAAAAACAATTTTCTTTTGTTTTCAATTTGTACCGCTTAATATACTCATCGAAATGCAGTTTACTACCAGCTCCTCTTGGAGCGCGCATTCCCTTTGTAATAACCCAGTCATTAAGAAGCATTACTTTGACCATTAAATCCGTGTTATTCTCGATAATCACGCCGAAATTCCAACCAATGAAACAATCTAACAGCCTGTTAAGATAGTATTTCTTTCGTTCTTCTCTCTCATCTGCTTCGATATTCTTGTTTTTGATTGTATCAGCTGTGATTGCAAGCTTTGCTCGTCCAACATATCCTTCTTTGGGTTCATCTTCAAGAATCAGGGCAAATTCATATGGATCCAAAAAAACATCATTGTTCATATTATCACAATAAAGCTGGATCATCTGCATAAGGATATCATTCAGATTTGTGATACAGTTGAATGCCTTTTTTGTATCCAGCATCATCGCATAATAAACAGAACCTTCTTTTTCAAACTTGCCAAACCATTCCTTTTTAGGAGAATAATTGTAGCCATCGTTGAATGGGTAGAATTTTATATATTTGTTTTCATTTGCGACAATACGTTCTACCTCATCATCATTTTCAATCCTGTCTCCACCAACTATCGGAATATAATCAATATTATTTTGTTCAGCAAATTCTTCTGCACTTAATTTGCGGTATTTTTCCTCCTTTTTATTGAATCCATACAATAATGTGTTTTTAAAACTTATCTTTCTTATTACACCCTCTCGAGTCAACATAACTGTTGGCATATCTATTAGATTAGCAATAATAAGTGCAACAAGTAGTGAAGCTACAAATACTTCTGTAATTGATGGATTGTCTGAAATATTTCTTACCAAATATATAGCCTGAACAACATAACATACATATAAACATAAGTACGTTACTCTGTAAGAAGTGGGAATCTTCCGTGTCCATCCAGCATGATTTGCCTGAAATCCCATAAAGATAAGAAAAACACCTAAAGCAACACAATACACATAAGCTAATAACATCATAAAAATTCCTCCTGTTCATATTGTTTGATGACGTTGTTAATAGTTTCTTATTGTTACTCCCCTGCATACTAAAACAGGATATTTATAGTTTATCTTTAATATTATATCACATTTATGTAAACAAATCAAGATTGAAGCTAGTTTTAGTTCTAACTTCAATCTATAATCTTATTTATTTTCAATTGCTTTTTCAGCATAAGTATTATTTACTAATTCTTCATATGGAACTTTATTTAAAAGCTCTCCTGCTTCTATCATTACATCCTCAAGTTTTTCAAAGCTTTCTTTTGTAAGTACTGGTGTATCATTCCAAGCATCTATGTCTTTATAACTTTGTATTGCAGTTTCAAGCATTTCTAAATCTGTATCTGGGAAAAAACTTTGAACTGATTCTGCAATTTCTTTAGATGTATGTTCTTTTACCCATTGTTGACCTTCATATATAGCATTAGTAAAGTTTTGAATTATTTCAGGATTTTTTTCAATATAACTTTTTTTAGCAAAATATGCAGTATATGGTATTTCTCCTGAAGCTTCACCAACTGATGCAACTACGTAGCCTTTGCCTTGCATCTCTGTCATAGAAGCTGTTGGTTCAAATAATGTTACATATTCTGCTTCACCACTGCTAAATGCTCCTGCCATTAAATCAAACTTAATACTATCATCTAATATTAAATCTGTTTGTGGATTTATTCCATTCTGTTTTAAAACATATTCTAAAGTCATATATGGAACTCCGCCTTTTCTTCCTGGAATTACTGTTTTTCCTCTTAAATCATTCCAATTAAAATTATCTGTATTAGTTTTTGAAACTAAAAATGATCCATCTCTTTTAGTTAATTGTGCAAATACTTCTGTATGATCTTCTTTTCCTTCATTGTAAACATATATTGATGCTTCTGGTCCTGCAAATCCTATTTCTACTTGATTTGAAAGAACTGATGTCATAACAGCATCTGCCCCTTGCCCAGTTGTAAGTTCAATTTTTATACCATATTTTTCAAAAAATCCTTTTTGAATTGCTACATATTGTGGAGAATAAAAAACTGATCTTGTAACTTCGCTTACATTAATTGTTTGCAAATTTTCATTAGTAGTATTTGAGCTACTAATTGCAATAATAATTCCAGCAACAATAATAAGAACTATTACTGCTATTGTAAGTAATAATTTTCTTTTCACACATTTTCCTCCTAACTTTTTTATATATTGTATTAGTTTTGAAGGTAAAGTGTGAAAATAAGAATTTATTTAAAGAAGTAATCTACAAAATCAAGCACATCTTTTTCTCCAATTTTAAAAGAATATGGAATACCAAAAACACTAAATATAAGATAACCAGAATCTGTCATTTCTAACAGTATATCTTTATTTAAGTTTGATAAATTAAACTCCATTACAATTTCATATTTAAAATAATCATTATAAATTTTTTGTTGTGACTTTTCAATCGGCAAATTAAGATTTTTATTAAAAATAGAACTATATAAATCATCTTTTTTAATTTTAGATATCTTTCTTTGTGATAATTTTTTACTTTTTATTTTGCTACTTTTCATATCAAAATAATTATATGATAAAGTGTTAATAT
>Ga0073906_1002380_pt1 | contig 24839 bp, 19 predicted proteins | sample Inofromicrocosms_FD_65485 | JGI IMG/M metagenome (GOLD analysis project Ga0073906, IMG submission 65485) | Mouse cecum microbial communities from Vienna, Austria - Inoculum for glucosamine and mucus D2O microcosms | ecosystem: Host-associated > Mammals > Digestive system > Large intestine >...
TAGACGAATGGATGTTTTATCCTATGTGCGAAGAAAAAGTTTCCTGGCCTTTTATTGAAACGTTGCAATAGCCCCAAATAATGCAAGATTTTATTCAAAATTTTTTAAGCGTCAGAGCTGGAACTACTGTGAACAAGCCCCTCCTTCTTTCCGGTACTCCTTCGGGCTGACTCCATATCTTTCTTTGAACTTCCGGTAAAAATAACTCGTATTGTCATACCCCACGGACTCTATGATATCCGCTACAGGCAGCCGGCTGCTGGTGAGCAGATAAGCCGCCTGGTTCATTCTCTTTGCCTGGAGAAGCTCCTTGTAAGTTCTGCCGGTACGTTTCCTGATCTCCCGGCTGAGCCAGTACAGGTCATAATTCATGCTTTCTGCCAGATCGGAAAGACTGCCGTCCTTATAGTGCTCCTCGATATAATTCAGTACATTTCCGGTCAGCTCCGTATCAAAGCGTGAGCTTCCGGTCTCCATCTTATCCATATAATTCAAAAGCTGCAGCAGAAGCAGCCCCATGGTGATCTGGTTGCAGCTGCGCTTATTTCCCATGCCGTAAAAGACCGTCCAGACCATATTTTCCACTAGGTTCTGGATCGGCAGGACATCCGCTACATGGAAATACAGATACGAGGTCTGGTCATTCTTGCCGCAGAGTGTCCCCACCAGAAATTCCCTCAGTGTATTTTCCTCTGTTCCCATCATGGAAAATGCCATATTGAAAAACTCGGGCAGGATGATGAAGTTCACCGCAATATCCGCTTCCCCGGCGGGCAGAATCTCCTGCTCCGAATTCTGGTTCAGAAACAAAAGGTCGCCTGGTTCCAGAACGACCTCATTTCCGTCAATATAATGTGTCGTAGTCCCCTGGCACATGTAGATCACTTCTACATAATTATGCCGGTGCCGGGGAAACTTTACGAAACGGGTGTGGGGTCTCACCTCGATCAGCTTTCCCCGTTTGAGCAGCTTCTCGCTATCTACGACCAGCTCCTTTTTCTCCGTGTAAAGCTGCTGGTCGATGCCCTGCCGCCCGTCCAAAATACTCTGCTCTTCTTCCGTGATGACTGATAATTCCCTGATCAAATCCTGATGCATATCTTCTGGCTCCGTTGTATCACTTTCCGTGTCCTCCCTCGAATCTTCGCGCGATCTCCTCCGTCAATTCCATATACTCCTTCGCGCTGCGGCTGTTTTTCTTATAAGCCATGATCGGCACGTGGTTGTCCTGGGACCATTCCACTCCGCTGTCCACCCGGATATAGGTGTCAAATACCTTCACCCCGTCCAGCTCTTTCAGCGTATCCAAGGTCTGACGAAAATAGCTTTTCCGGGTATCTACCTTTGTGATCACCACGCCGCCCGTCCGAAGCTCCGGAGCGATCTGCCGGACCTCGCCCAAAAATTCGAACATATTTGCCAGGCCGAACATGCCCCATGGACTGGACTCTACCGGGATGATCACCGCATCCGAAGCGCACAGGATGTTCATCACCCATCCGCCCAGAGTGGGCGGCGCGTCGATCAGGATATAATCGTATTCCCCGGAGGACATGATATTTGCCAGACATTTTTTGAGGATATATTCCCTCTGCCATTTGGTAAACAGCTCATATTCGATGGAGCACATCAGAGTGGAGGAGGGGATCAGATCCAGGTTTTCAAAGGGGGAACGCACGATAAAATCCGTCAGGTCGGATTGTCTGCGGATCCCTTCGTAAAGGTTCTTCTCACTGCGCGCGAAGTTCAGCACCTGATCCTCCTCAAACAGGGACAGCGACAGGTTCAGCTGCATATCTCCGTCCACCAGGAGCACCTTTTTCCCCAGGACCGACAGGCCGTAGCCGATGTTAGAGCATGTGGTGGACTTCCCGCTCCCGCCCTTGTTATTTGCAAAACAGATGACGTTTGTACCGCTCACTTGCCTCCCCTCCTTTTCTTTTCCTCTTTCCACTCCAGAGATGCCGGCGCGTCTCCGAAATGTTTCCTCACCAGACGGCAATATTCCTGAAATGCCGGAACATCCTGAAAGTCTTCCCGCAGCGCTTCCATGACACCCTTATAATACCAGCCGATGGCCTGCTTGCTGTGCATCCGAAACTTCATCCACAGACCTTCCCCCAGGACCGGATAGTCCCGGTCAATATCCCGCATGTTGGACAGCTTGTCCGCCAGGGCGATCATCTGCAGCTCTCTGGATTCTGTTTTTAAATGCCGTATCGTCGTGCTTTTGCGTTCCTCCCAGGTTTTGGATTTGTCTTCGCTTTCCCCCGCGACCAGTTCTGCCACACGTTCTCCGAAGCGGCTGCGCAGGATTTCCTCCGTTACCCCTGTGCAGTCCTCAATCGTATCATGCAGGACCGCGGCACAGAGCACCTCCTCATCCGATGTCATGGCCCTGACGATCTCCGCCACCTCGATCGGGTGGACGATATATGGTTTCCTTGTTCCTTTCCGTACCTGCCCTTCATGCGCCTTCGTCGCAAACTCCACTGCCTCCTGAAACATATCCCGGACCTCCCTTATTACTCCTCTTCCTCATAGATCTCTTCCATGTAATCCTCTAAGCTGTCTTCCATTCCTTCTTTCAGTCTTGCCTTTTCCCTCTTTCGGAACAATCCGTATATACAGGGCACCACGAACAGGGTCAAAATCGTGCCGTAGGTCAGGCCACCGATCGTGACCACCGCCATGGGCTGTACCATATCCGCGCCGGATCCCACTCCCAGCGCCATCGTGGACAATCCCAGAATCGTGGTCAGCGCCGTCATGACGATGGGTCGAAGCCTGGTCCTTCCGGCCTCCACAAGCGCCTCCGTCATCTCGTATCCCGCAGATATCAGCTGATTCGTATAATCGATAAATACGATCCCGTTGTTGACAATGATCCCGGAAAGCATTACAAATCCGATCATGGCGATCACGCTCATCAGGCTTCCGGAGACCAGCAGTCCCAGGAATCCCCCGGTAAATGCCAGCGGCACCGTAAACATGACGATGAATGGGGAGCGCAGGGACTGGAACTGCGCCACCATAATCAGGTACATGAACACCACGGCCAGGGCCAGCATTTTCAAAAGCTCGATCATCGTTTCCCGGATGGTCTCGTCTTCCCCGGTCATCTTCACCGTATAGCCCTCCGGGATCCGATATTTATTCAGCTCCTTCTGGATCCGGTTGCTGACCAGCCCCACGTTGTCGTCCTCCGCCACCTCGGCGCTGACATTGATGTACCGGCTCTGGGCATCCCTGGAAATAGCCTGCAGCCCTTCGCCGTCCTCAAATACCGCAACGTCCTTAAGCGCCAGCTTTTCCGTCGTCCCGTCTTCCTTTTTCACATCCAGCACCAGGTTTTGGATCTCCTCCCTTGTCAGCTCCTGATTCTTCTGCTCCGCCACCACGATCCCGATGGTGGCGGTATCCATCTCCAGATTGGTGGAGGAGGTCTGGTCCCGCAGCCTTGCCGCCAGATCCTGATAAACCTGAGCCACCGTCAGATTGTGGGCGATAGCCTTCGCCTTGTCCACCACGATCCGAAACTCTCTGGTCACCTCCTCCATCCCGTCGGACACGTTTTGGGTCCCTTTTACATTTGACACGATCTCCGCCACTTCTCCGGCGATCCTGCGCAGGGTATCCAGCTCATTTCCCTTGATCTGTACGGAAATGCCGGAGCTTCCCAGGGCGCTCATATCCATATTGGACATGCTTACATTGATCTCCAGCCCCTGGTCCCGCGCGGCTTTTTCCAGCTCCTTCTGCAGCTTCCGGTCGGACATGGCGCGGTCCTCGCTGACCAGAGCGTAAAACTGTACCTCATTGGTAGAGGAAGAGCCCATTCCAAGTCCCCCGGAGTCTCCTGCCATTCCGCCCACGTCCTCCACATCGGCGATCTCCCCGATCTGTTCGGCAAACGCATCCGCGGCCCGGGCTGTTTCTGCCAGCGGAGTTCCGTCCGGCGTGGAAACACTCATGCTGATCTCCGTGCTCTGCATGGAAGGCATGAACTGGGTCCCCCGGGCGAACAGCAGTGCACCGCTTAAGAAAAACAGGGCAAGCGCTCCTGCCAGTACGACGATCTTTCCTTTCAACGCAATCCGGAGCAGCCTCTCATATACATTCTGGATTCCCGCATACAGGCGGCTCTCCTTCTGCTGGGTCTTCCGCAGAAGCCCCGCGGACATCATAGGCACCAGACTCAGCGCCACTACTAGACTGGCCAGCAGAGAATAGCCGATGGTCAGTCCCATATCCACAAACAGCTGTCTCGCGATGCCTTCCGTAAATACAATAGGAAGAAATACGCACACCGTGGTCAGAGTGGAGGCCGCAATGGCGCCCGCCACTTCCTTTGCGCCCTGGATCGCCGCTTTTTTGGCCGATGCTCCTTCCTCATTGCGCATCCGGTAAATGTTTTCGATCACGACGATGGAGTTGTCCACCAGCATCCCCACGCCCAGAGCCAGTCCGGACAGGGAGATGACATTCATGGTCACCCCGCTGAAATACATTAGAACGATGGCTGTCAGGATACTGATCGGGATGGAGCATGCAATAACGAAGGTCGGCCGGATATCCCGCAGGAATACCAAAAGGATCAGGATCGCAAGCACCGCGCCGAACACCAGGTTCTGCAGCACGGAGCCGATCACCATGTCGATATAGACGCCCTGGTTCATCAGCACTACGGTATGGATGTCCTGATTGTTCTTCTCGATCTTTTCCAGGCGGTCCAGCACCCGGTCTGTTACGTCCCCGGTGGAGTATCCAGTCTGCTTCTGGATCTGGAACAGGATCCCGTTCTCCCCGTTGATCTTGGCGTAGGTTTCGTCCGAATTATCCTTCCGCTCCACATCCGCAATGTCGGAAAGCCGGATGGGATTGATCCCTTCCCGCTCTACCAGTACCAGCTTGCGCAGCTCTTCTATGGAAGAAAACTTATCGCCTACCCGGATCAGGTAATCAATTCCGTCCTCCTTCACATAGCCCGCGGGCATGTTGAAGTTCTGCGCCGTCAGCAGCGTCTGTACGGTCTCGGCCGTCAGCATGGCTTCCATGTCCGCGGCAGCGCTGGCCGTGTCCTTTGCTTTTTTGAGTTCCTCCTCCTGTGCCTTGATGGCCGATTCTCCCACCGCAAGCTGGGCGGATACGCTGCTCATCTCCAGGGCCGCGGTCAGCTGGGCCGCTCCCAGCTGGGCTCTTGCCTGGGCCAAAGACAACGTCCCCGCGTTCAGCTGCTCTTCCGCCTGATCCAGCATCGTCTGGGCCATATCCAGCTCGGCCTGCTTGTCCGAAATGATCTGGCGGTTTGCTCCAATCTGTCCCAGTCCTTCGTTGATCATCCCCATAGTGGAATCGTACTGGTCCAGCAGCGCAAGCTGGGAAGCCAGGGCCGCCTGGGCAAGCTGCAGCTGAGCCAGCTTCTCCAGATCGGTGCCGTCCGGTACGGAAATGTCAGGAATCCCGCCCGGCAGGTTGATATTGGGGATCGTGATGGTGGTGCCGTCCGGCAGGGTAATCTCCGTGCCGCCGATTCCCTGGGAGAAATCCGGAATATTTCCGCCCGGGACCGTCGCTCCGCTTCCGCCCGTCCCGTTTCCGCCTGTTCCCGGATTGATCGTGCCGCTTCCGCCTGCACCCGGGTTGATCGTTCCGGTCCCGTCTGCTCCCGAGCTGCCTGTCCCGCTTCCGCCTGCTCCCGGTGTCACGCTTCCGTCTCCTCCCGCTCCCGGATTCCCGGTGCCGTCCCCGGAGGCATCCCCATTTCCTGAGCCGTCAGCCGGGGGAACCTGTCCCATAGAGGCCAGCAGCTCCTGGATCTCCTTCTGCACCTGCTGGTATTCCGCTTCGATCTCACCTCTCCGGCTGTTAAAATCCTCCAGCTCCTGCTTCTGTTCATTCAGTGCCTGTTCGCTGGCATCCAGCCCCGCCGCCGCGATCTGAAGAGTCGTCCGGGCAAGCTCCAGCTGGCTTTTCTTTTCCTTGATCTCCAGCCGGCCCTGCGTCAGCTCCGCGTCTCCCTGGGCGATCTGCTGCTCTGCCGCGCCAAGCTGGCCTGCCGCCGCTCCCGCTCCGGCCTCCATCTGGTTCTTGCCGTCCTCGACCTGGGCTTTGGCCTCGGCCAGCGCATCCTCCGCTTCCTGGAACTGCCGGTCCAGCTGGTTCTGAACACTGGCGTCCACGCTGCTGACCTTGGCCTTCTTGATGGTCACCTGGATAGTCTCCTCCACATCCCCGTACATGTTGACCGAAGCCACGCCTTCCAGACTTTCCAGCTCAGGCAGGACCTCCTCCTTGATGATCCGGGTGGTCTCCGCCGCGTCCGCTCCTTCCACACTGACTGCGGGAACCATCACGGGCAGCATGGTGGGATTCAGTTTCATGATAATGGGATTTCCCACCGTATCCGGCCAGTACCCTTTGATCTGGTCCAGACTTTCCCGCATCTCAATGGTCACGGAATCCATATTAGAGGTCTGTTCAAATTCCAATATGACTGTAGACGCGTTTTCCATGGAGGAAGAGCTCACATTCTTGATGTTGCTGATGGTCGCCATGGCCTGCTCCACCGGCCTTGTCACCGTGGCCTCCACCTCCTCCGGGCTGGCTCCCGGATAGGTCGTCATAACCACCGCATAGGGCAGGTTCATGTCCGGCAGCAGGTCTACCGTCATCTTGTCAAAGGACACATAGCCCAGGATCAGAACCAGGACCACCGCAACCACTACGGTATATGGCTTTTTAACACTGAATTTTGATAGCATGAGTTTTTCTACCTCGAATCTTCATATAGTAAATCCGTAATCGGTAACTCACGGACTCCGTTTTCCCCTCACTGGGATGGTGACTCATTCGTAACTCTCTTCTCTCTTTCTCAGACTCTCCCTGACAGATAGATTTCTTTCGGTACATATGCCTTGACGGCAATTCCTTCCGGAGTATATTCTTCTTCCAAAAGCTGTCCGCTGGCGCGGATCACCTGGACCTTTCCCGCATCCTCAAAGGGATACAGCCGTTCGATATAAACCTGGTCTTTTTGAAGAATCTCCGACAGGGCTCTTTTCAGTTCTTCCAGCCCCTGCCCCGTCCTGGCAGATGCGGATATCGTGTAATCTGCCTGAAAATCCCGGAAATGCCCCGGCTCAGCAAGCAGGTCCTGTTTGTTGAACAGCGTGATCACCGGCTTTCCTTCTACTCCGAGCTGGCGCAGGGTGTCGTAAACCACATACATCTGGGTGTCCATCTGAGGATTGGAGGCATCCACCACGTGAATGATGATGTCCGCGTACCTGGCCTCCTCCAGTGTACTCTTAAATGCCTCAATCAGGTGATGAGGCAGCTTCCGGATAAATCCTACCGTATCGGTCAGCAAAATCTTCTGCTTTCCTTCCAGCTCCAGAACCCGGGTGGTGGTGTCCAGCGTAGAAAACAGCATCGCGTCCTCCAGAATCCCCGCGTCTGTCAGGACATTTTCCATACTGCTCTTCCCCGCGGAGGTATAACCAACCAGTGCCGCCACCTTCATGTTGGAGCGCTTCCTCTGGGCGCGGATCAGTTCCCGGTGCTGCTCCACTTCCTTCAGCTCCCGTTTTAAACGGCTGATCCTCTCCCGGATCAGCCGCCGGTCCATCTCCAGCTTTTTCTCTCCCGGGCCTCTCGTCCCGATCCCGCCGCCCAGACGTGAAAGGGAATTGCCGAGTCCGGTGAGCCGTGCCGACCGGTAACGGAGCTGGGCCAGCTCTACCTGGATCTTGCCTTCTCCGGAAACCGCATGCGCGGCAAAGATATCCAGAATCAGCAGTGTCCGATCAATGACCTTGCACTCCAGCTCCTGCTGCAGATGATTGAGCTGCGCCGCGGAAAGCTCGTCGTCGCAGATGATGCCGGATGCGTCCTCCTCCCAGATCAGGTCTTTCAGCTCTTCTATTTTTCCTTTTCCGATATAGGTTTGGGGATGCATGGCCTCCCGGTTCTGGATCAGCCGTCCCGCGGCCGCGGCCCCTGCTGTCCTGGCAAGCGCCTCCAGTTCGTCCAGAGATTCCTCCGCAAGCTCATTGTCACCCAGCTGGATCCCCACCAGGATGAAGCGCTCTTCCTCCTGTTTCAAATCATATAGTTCCATGGTTCTATTCTCCCTTGTCCAAGCGGCAAGCGCTCGGCATATTTTCCTGCATTCGGCACTGATCCAGATAAGCAAGATAAGCAAGATGCGGCAATTCCTAAACTACAGCGCCTTACCTCATAGCCGTATGATAAAAGCCGGAAGGGGCGGATCATTTCCGCGGTTGTAGTAGCTGCTGACGATGACCAGCCATTTTCCGGAATCCAGTTCTTTTAAAAACTCAAGCAGCGCGTCCCGCTCTTCATATCCGGTATCCCCGCCGCTGTAAATACACAGGCTCATGACGCCGCCCGGCTTTAGCAGCTCCAGACCCTGGCTGACCGCCCGGATGCTTGTCTCCGGCCGTGTAGAAATACGATGGTCGCCGCCCGGCAGATAGCCGAAATTAAATACGATCGCCGAAACGGGCTCTTTTACATAATCCTGCATGTGCTCGTGTCCGTCCCGGATCAGGACGGCGCATGGAAGCAGTCCGGCAGTCTCCAGCCGGTTCCTGGTATGCTCCAGTGCTTCTTCCTGAATGTCAAATGCATAAACCTTACCGCCCGGCCCTGTCATGCGGCATAAAAACTCTGTGTCATTGCCGTTTCCTGCCGTCGCGTCCACACAACAGTCATTCTCCGCGATATAATCCTGCAGGAAACGGCGGCAGAACTCCGTGATCTGATATGATCTCTTCATATTATATTGTCCTTTTCAGCCAGTTTCGTGACCGTAATGAAAGTTATTTTGCAGAGTTCCTTAACGTGTACTAAGAAATTCCGCTTCCTTCTGCGCCTCCGCATCATCCGGATACTGGCTTGCGTACTCTGCCATGGCCGCCTTCGCATTTTCCCAGTCCAGCTTCTTTTCGAAGCAGACAACCCGATTGAATTTCATTTCCCGGATGACCTCGCTGTAATCCGCCTCCGTCTCCTGCTTCGTTCCCCGGGAAACAGTTCCGCTCTCCGGCAGCTCGATCCCTTTACTGAATGCGGCAAGCGCGCCGTCGTAATCTTCCAGCTTCATGGAACTGACTCCGATCAGATTATAGATCACAGGCGTTTCCAGGCCGCCCTCATCCAGAGCCTTCTGAAGATTCTGACGCGTCCCCTCATAATCCTCCTGAGCATAGCAGGCCATTCCGATCCCCCGGTAGGCTTCCGGTGCCCGGTCTCCCTCTTTTTCCGCGTCCTCTGCCGCCTGCTCAAAGGCGGTGACTGCTTTTTCATAGTCTCCCTGCTCCAGCTGTTCTGTCCCTTCCTTGATCAGGTTTTTGGAACAGGCTGTCAGGAGGCAGACTGACGCAATCGACAAAACCAGATATTTTATTTTTCCAGTGCTCATGTACACAACTCCTTCTATTGATACCATGATTGATCGTATCTGCTCAGTACCTCCGCAGATACTCCGCAGTCCCATAAAAACAGCCCGACGGCAATGGGAATCGCTTTTGCGGTTTATATGTTTTCGTATGGATATCCAATGCTCTCCTCATCATTCCGGAAATTTCAATACCCAGAACGAATTCAGCAGGCCGATCGCCAGGACTGCCACGTCGACGATCACCGCGTCTCCCATAGTAACTCCTCCGAAAAATGCAAGTCCCAGCAGGATCACTTTGATGAAAAGGGAAAAGTACAGGTTTTCTTTCACCGCCCGGACCGTCCCCCGTGAAATCCGGATGGCATTGATGATCCGCGAGGGTTCATCCTCCATCAGGATGATATCTGCCGCCTCCAGAGCCGCGTCCGATCCCAGGCCGCCCATGGCGATCCCGATATCCGCCCGCGCAAGCACCGGAGCGTCATTGATCCCGTCCCCCACAAATGCCAGCTTTTCCGATTCCAGCTGAGCGCTCATGATCTCTTCCAGCTGGGCAACCTTATCCTGGGGCATCAGATTCGCATAGACATATTCAATACCGAGTGACCTTGCCACATCATTTGCCACATGCTCGTTGTCTCCCGTCAGCATCATCACTTCCATGCGCTGCTGACGCAGCCACCGGATCGTATCGTTGACGTCTCCTCTGACCCGGTCCGAGATCAGCACATAGCCCACATATCTCCTGCCCACGGCGGCATGAACCGCTGTACCGCTGCCCTTCACCTTCTGCGTCTGAATCCCCAGCGCTTCCATGAACCTGACGTTGCCGGTATAGACCCGCATCCCGTCGATCACAGCCTCAATCCCCAGACCGGAGCGTTCCTGTATGTAGCCAATTCTGGACGTATCAATTCCTTTTTCGTAGGCATCCCGGAGAGACAGCGCGATAGGGTGGCTGGAATAGGCTTCTGCGTAGGCTGTGATCTCCAGAAGCTGGGCCGCAGTGATTCCCTTGGGACAGATTTCTTTTAAGCCAAATGTCCCTTCCGTCAGCGTCCCTGTCTTATCAAAAATAAATGTGTCTGTCTGAGACAGCGCTTCCAGATAGCTGCCGCTCTTAATCAGAACTCCCTGCCTGGACGCCGCGCCGAGGCCTCCCAGAAACGCAACGGTCACCGAGGCCAGCAGCCCGCTGGGGCAGGCAGCCGCCAGAAATATCAATCCCCGATAGAACCAGGTCTCCGGCTCCTGTCCTGAAAGCAGCACAGGCGGAAGGAGCATCACCAGGATTCCAAGTATTGTTACAATGGGGCTGTAGAATCGGGTAAACCTTTCCGCCAAACTCTGGCTTTCCCCTTTATTGCTCATTGCGTCTTCCACCATACTCAGAATCTTTGCAGCCGTAGACTCCTCATAAACCCGGGTCACCCGGGCGTCCAAAACACCGTCCATGTTGATGCTGCCGCTGTAGATCCTGCTGCCCATGCTGACGCTTCTGGGCTGAAATTCTCCTGTCAGCGCCTTTTCGTCAATATTGCCGAGGCCCCGCATGACCACCGCGTCAACCGGAATCTTCTCCCCTGGCCGGATCACGATGATCTGTCCGATCCGGAGCTCCTCCGGGCTGACTGTCTCTTCCCCCAACCCCCGCTTCCGGTTCGCGAAGGCTGGCCGGATGTCCATAAACTTCGCGATGGACCGCTTGGTATGATCCAAAGTCTGCGACTCGATCAGCTTTCCGATATGAAAGATCAGCATCACAGCAGCTGCTTCCGTATATTTTTCCAAGTACAGCGCACCGCCGGTTGCAAACTGCATGAGCAGATTTTCATCAAAGAGCTGCAAATGCCTGAGCCTTTTTGCTGTCTGCCAACATGTGTCCGCCGCAAGTATCACGTATGCAGCCATAAACAGTACCGGCTCCATCTCTTTTGTGACTGCCAGATTCCAGTAATCGTACCGCCCTCCGATCAGAATGCCGAAATACAGTACGGAACCGACGGCAAGCTCGACAAGCCTGATCTTTATTTCCTTTGACATTCCTTACTCCTGTATATGCTCCATACCCTGATTGATGATCGTCCTGATATGTCCGTCCGCCAGGGAATAGAACACGGTCTTGCCTTCCCTCCGGTTCGTCACCAGCTTCATCTGCTTCAGCACACGGAGCTGGTGGGAAATGGCGGACTGGGTCATGTCCAGGGTCTGCGCCAGATCGCAGACACACATTTCGCCCCGGAGCAGGATGCACAGGATGCGGATTCTCGTAAAATCTCCGAACACTTTGTAAAAATCCGCCAGCGCCTGCAGCTGCTCTGTATCCGGCATATGCTCCCTGACATCCTTCACAATGTCTTCATGAACATGCACAAAGTCACAATGCTCCACTTCTATCTTATCCATAGTTGTAATCTCCTTTACAAGTTTTTATTATACGTGAAATACGCAGGCGGGTCAAGAAAAGCCGCGGCTTTTTCCAACCGCGGCTTTCATATCTTTTTCACATTTCCTGTCGAGCTTACTGTTTTTGGTAGCTATGAGCACTTAGCGGATGTTCTTTATCCGCTTACGTGCGATGCATCAAGAAACAGTTAGCGAGGTCTTAGCGAGCTTACTGTTTTTGGTAGAGGATGCGGATGGAATTTAAGATGCACAGCATCGCCACGCCTGTATCCGCAAAGACCGCCATCCACATATTTGCCAGGCCTGCCAGGCCCAGCACCATGACCGCTGCCTTGATGATCAGGGCGAATATCACATTCTGCCGCGCGATCCGTCCGGTTGACCTGGCGATGGACAACGCCTGCGGGATCGCATTCATAGCGGAGGTCATGAACACCACATCCGCCGCTTCAATTGCCGCGTCCGCTCCGCTTCCCATAGCCGCTCCCACATCGGCCCCGGCCAGTACAGGCGCGTCGTTGATGCCGTCCCCGACAAACATCACACTGCCGTGTGTGCTGCGGATGCGGGTCAGCTCCTGAACCTTTTGTTCCGGAAGCAGCTTCGCGTGGACTTCATCGATCCCTGTCTCAGCCGCAACCGCGCGGGCTGTTTCCGCCGCGTCTCCGGTCAGCATGGCGGTCGCGATCCCCTGCCGCTTCATTGCCTGAACCGCAGGCTTCGCGTCTTCCTTCACCGTATCCGCAATGACCAGGCATCCGGCATACTTTCCATTGACTGCCAGAAGCACCTCGGTTCCATAGCTGCCTGCCTGCCCCTCTTCCAGCGTGATGCCATCCTCCACGAGAAGGGACCTGCTTCCGCAGAGAAGTGTACCGGCTTCCGTGACTGCTTCCACACCCTTTCCCGCAATTTCCTTGACAGAGTCCGGGCGGGGGCATGTGATCCCCTGTTGTTCTGCCGCCGCCATAATGCTGGCCGCGATGGGATGGGTCGAGTTCTGTTCACAGGTTCCTGCCAGCGCAAGTACCTGTTCTTCCGTAAATCCTTTTGCCGGGATCACTCTTTGAAGTTCAAAGTTCCCCTCCGTAACGGTTCCGGTCTTATCCATGACAACCGCCCTGACATCCTGCAGTGCCTCGATGGCAATGCCGCCCTTGAAGAGAATCCCCTGCTTCGAGCCAGCTCCTATCCCTGAGAAAAAGGCCAGCGGTACACTCAGGACCAATGCGCACGGACAGCTGATGACCAGGAAGGTCAAAGCCGTATAGATCCAGTACTGCCAGTTACCGGTCACCAGGGACGGCAGGATCGCCGTTGCCGCCGCCAGACCTACCACGATAGGCGTATAGATTCTGGAAAACCGTGTGATAAACCGGTCGATCTTCGGTTTGCTTGCGGCCGCGTTTTCCACGGAATCCAAAATCTTCGTTACCATGGAATCTTCCAGCGCTTTTTCTACACGAATCTTTAAAAGTCCGGAAGTGTTCACACAGCCGGAAATCACACTGTCGCCCGTTCCTGCCGCTACAGGAACCGGCTCCCCGGTCACAGGAGATGTATCAATTCGGCTCTCTCCTTCCGCGATCGTACCGTCCAACGGGATCCGGTCGCCGGGGCGTACCAGCAGAAGGTCGCCGGGCTTTGCCCGCTCTGCCGGAATCACCTGTACTTCCCCGCCATGCACCAGATTGACCACCTCAGGCCGCAGGTCTACGGCATCCATGATCTGGCTTCTGCTGCGCGCAACAGCAATGTCCTCGAACAATTCCCCGACGCGGTAAAAGAGCATGACTCCCACTGCTTCCGTATAATCCTGTATGGCAAACGCGCCGAGGGTGGCAATGCTCATCAGAAAATTTTCGTCAAACACATGGCCCTTTATGAGATTTTTTCCGGCTGTTAAAAGAACATGCCTGCCCAGTATCAGGTACGCAATGATCAAAAGAACTGCCGATGCCGTCACGGAATAACGCTCTGTCACGACTCCCGCAGCCATAAGCACCGCGCCGATACCGAGCTCCCAGATGTCCTTTTTGTTCTCTCTGGCTTTCTCCTTTTCTGCTTCCTTCCGTTCCGACGCGGCCTGCTTGGTCTCCTGCTTTGTTAGAGTCACACCGTCTTCGATGGAAGCACAGATTTCCTGGAATACGGGAAGGAGTTCCTCGCTTGTATTCGTCACGATCTGGAGCTGTTTGGTGGCATAGATCAGGTTGGCATAATCCACCTGGGGCAGCTCCTGGATCTTTCGCTCCATCTTCGCCGCGCAGTTGGCGCAGCCCAGGTTCTCGATGATGTAAATCTGCTTTTTCACACCGTCAAACGCATGATTGACCGGGCGGCGCTCTATCGGCTCGTGGTGATGGCCCTCGTGGTCGTGATGACCATCATGACCGTGATCGTGGCCGCAGCCGCAGCGTTCTCCGTGGTCGTGATGATGCTCATGGGATTCGTGAATATGTTCCTCATGGTCATGGCTGTGACCGCAATCGCAATGCTCTCCGTGAACATGATGATGCTCATGGAATTCGTGAATATGTTCCTCATGATCATGGCCGCAGCCGCAATGTTCTCCATGGTCATGATGATGCTCATGGGATTCGTGAATATGTTCCTCATGGTCATGGCCGCAGCCGCAATGTTCTCCATGGTCATGATGATGCTCATGGGATTCGTGAATATGTTCCTCATGGTTGTGGCCGCAATGTTCTCCATGGTCATGAACATGCGACTCATATATCTCATGATTGTGATTCCGATGTTTCCTGCCTTTTTTTATGATTTCTTCATTTTGAATTGCTAATTCTCCCATAGTATCCCTCCCAAATGATATCGCAATACATATGAGTAATTGCTCATATGTTCATGTAAGCACAAAAGGAGGAATTTGTCAAGAGGTATTGTGAAATAAGCCTAAATTACTGTAACACTACGTAGGATATGATGCTGCTATTTCAACTTGTTTTCACAATCCTGCAATTCATAAACTATACGGTCTGCAAAGACAGTATGACCTTCCACTCTATACAGCAGAAAATACCGCTGCCGCAAAAAATGAGTCCGCTTGTATCCGTTCTTTTTTAATGCAGGGCTTTCGCAGTCCTGTAAACTGTCCGCCGTAACAGGGCAGTCTCTGAATCGTTTCTTCAAAATCATTCAATACATTATAGTCCATATTTCGCCCTCATATCCGCAACCGCGTCTTCGGCATCTCTGTATTTTCCCTGGGCAGCATGTTTTCTTGCAGTATCAAGCCGGGATAATAATTCCTTTTCTGAAAAAGGCCGATATGGATTATCTGAAACTTCTGAGACGCGCATGATTTCAAATGGAATACCGTTTCTCATAACTGCCTGTGTCAAAAACTTTCTGATCGCAGTTGTAGTGTCAGTTCCCAAATCTTTAAATAACACATCGGCCTTCATTTTTAAATCTACTTCCTGACTTGACCCTCGCGGCAGTCGCCAAATATCCATGCAAGCATGTCTGCTTAGCTCATTGCTTCGCAGGAATAAAAAAAGGATGCATCTGCTTATCACGGCTTTTGCATCCTTTTAACTAAGGAACTCTACGGAAACAGCTTATACAGTTCCTAAACTCAAAACTTCGACAATTTCAATTTCTCTTCCAGATACTTCTCCAGCCGTTCCTGCACGAACATGGGAACCTCCAGCATCTTCAGCGGCCTTCCGTCGCCCTCAGTCTTCTTCACATATTCCGTCACCGCGTCATAGTACACGCCCAGGAACTCGGTCCCCACATTAAACTTATTGATTCCTTTTGTAAATGCAATCTCCAGCTGGTCGTGAGGGATCCCGCTTCCTCCGTGAAGCACCAGCGGCACATCCGTCGCCGCGTTGATCTCCTCCAGCCGGGCAATGTCCAGATGGGGCGTTTCCACATAGACGCCGTGGGCATTTCCGATAGCAATGGTCAGGGAATCACATCCGGTCTCCCGGCAGAATCGTTCGGCGGCATCTGCCTTTGTATAAAAATCACTCTTGTCGCCGTCGCAGTCCTGAGCAAGTCCTACGTGCCCGATCTCCGCTTCCACATCCACGCCGAAAATGTGCGCCGTCTCCACTACCTTTCTGGTCACGGCGATATTTTCGTCCAGCTCATGGGCGGACGCATCGATCATCACAGAGTCAAATCCCCCGCGGATGGCCTGCATCACAGATCTGTAATCATAGCTGTGGTCCAGATGCAGTCCCACCGGAACCTTCACCGAGGCCGCCAGTTCCTTTGTCATCTGTGCAAATCCGCTGACATTCATGGTATTGTTCATTTCCACATGCTCCGGCAGCAGCATCACGATGACTGGTGTATTCGTCTTTTCCGCAGTCGTCACGACCGAATATACCATATTATAATCCGTACAGATAAATGCAATCACAGACGTATTGCACTGATCCGCAAGCTTCAAAATATTACTGACCTTCTCCAACATAATCCTTACCTCTTTCTCCTACACCTGAAATCCAACCGATGACATCGCGTCAGTTCCCCAGCACCTCCGAAAACGCCCGGAACAGATAGCTCACAGACACCGCTCCCGGATCCGGAAGCCCAATCGCCTCCTCCCGGAAGTTCTTGCTGCGTCCCACCTTGGGCAGGATGCCCTTACTCTTCTCCGCGCCTTTTGCCGCCGCCTGATACGCCGCCGCAAGCATATCGCCTGCCTGTGTCCCCGCATGCTCCTTCAATGCGCAGACAGCAGGATACAACGCATCCAGCATGGTCTTCTGCCCCGGCTTTGAGCGGCCCCTGCGTTCAATGGCCTGCTCGCCGTCATAAAAATAATCCGCCAGTTCTTCCGTTGATACCGCATCTCCATGCGGTAGTCTGCCGATCCCGCCGAAGAACATGGTCCCGAAGATCACCCCCGAAGCTCCGCCCATGCTTTTGATCAGTTCCAGACTGACCGCCTGGCAGAGCTCATCTACATAGTGAAATTTCCTTTCGCAAAGCATCATTTTCACTGCGGAAAATCCCCGCTTCATCCCGGTTCCGTGATCTCCGTCCCCGATCACCGAATCGATTTCCGTCAGCCGCGGTTCCTTTTCGATGATCAGCTCTGCCCCATGAAAAAACATTTCCTGAAGTGTTTCTACGTTAATCTGCCCCATCCTTATCCCCTCTCTCAGACCGTAAAATCATAGCCTGATGCTTTTCCCAGGCAGGCTTTCATCTCCTCATCCACAGCCAGCAGCGAGATCATGCAGCCGTTGGAATCAAACACATCAAAATACGTGCCCACTGAGCTGCCGCACACGGCAATCCCTTTTTTCTGCAAACGCCGAACCGCCGCGCGGAGCACCACAAAGCCCTCGGTAAAGCACATCCGCCGCAATCGGTTGACGCACAGGAACACCTCCTTCGGGCCGTAAGGCTCCAGCTCCGCCAGAAGCCTGTCAACCGCCAGAGAAACCAACTGGTCCGCCGATTCAAAAGGCACGCTCTCCACCGGAGGCTCCCCGGAAAATCCCGGTCCAACCAGGAGCTTCCCCTCTTCCTCCACCTTCATCGTGACAGAGCGCAGCCGTTCATTGCCCTTTTTCGCCAGGCGCCACACCTGTTCCAGAGAATCCCCCCGGCCCGCGGCTGCGGATGCCAGCTTCGCAACCTGGGCGATGCCGTGAAGTCCGCCCCTTGACTCTTTTTCCTCGCCGATACAGCTGCACACATCATCGGAAATATAACAGGCCCTTGCCCGGATTCCCTCATGCGCCAACAGCTCCAGCGCCATGTCATTATTCAGATAATCTCCCATGAAATGATTGCACAAAAACAGTACTCCTTTCCCCGCGTCAATTGTTTTTGCCATCTCATAGAGCACATAGGCATTCGGAGCGCAGTTGAACTCACCATGCACCGCCGCGTCCGCCAGCCCCTGCCGGGCGAAACCGGCCCACATGGGGCCATAGCCGCCTCCTCCGTCTACAATGACCCGCACCTGATCCTCCGGCAGATGTTTCCGGAACAGGCCGCAGCCATATTTTGTATCCAGCTTCTCATATATTCCGGGCTCCGCATACAGGATCCCTTCCAGCGCTTCTCTAAGCGCTGTTTCTTCACTGTTCCATATCCACATACGCTTCTCACTTATCCCTTCACCGCGCCGGATGTCATACCCTTCACAAACTGCTTCTGCACAATGGAATAGAAGATGATCATCGGAATCGTGATAATGATCAGAATCGCAAACAGGACTCCTGGCTGGCTGTTGTATACGCCCTTGTACTGCTGCGCGATCAGCGGGAGGGTCTTTGTCGTGGCCTTCGTCATCGTACACAGCGCCAGGAAAAACTCATTCCAGCAGGTCAGGAAGGTCCAAATGGAAACCACCACGATACCGGATTTCAGCATCGGCAGCACGATCCGCACATACAGTCCCGGCGTGGAACAGCCGTCGATGATGGCCGCCTCCTCCAGCTCCTTTGGAATTCCCGACATAAACCCCTGCAGGATCGTCACCGCATAGGGGATATTCAGCGCAATGTACGGAAAGATCAGCCCGAAATAATTGTCCAGAAGTCCGAACCTGCTGTTGAGCTGCGTGATTGGAATCACCAGCGCGCTGATCGGAACCATCAGGGCACACATGATCATGTTATACATGAGCAGCTTCCCCTTCACATTTTCCCTGGAAAACCCGAACACGGCCATGGACGCGAACAGCACCGTCGCAACCGTGGAAACCGTAGAGATCACAAAGCTGGCCAGGAAATTATAAGGAATGGTTGGATTATCTTTCATTGCCTTGATATAATTGCCGTTGGTCAGTTCCGTCACAAACAGGCGCGGATCATAGATAGAATTCTGCGTCCGAAAGGACAGGCTGAGCGTAAAGATCAAAGGCAGCAATGTCATGACCGTCGCAATAATCAGCAGCAGAATCCATCCTGCCTGCCCCATCTGCGGACGAGACCCGGATTTTTGATTTGAATTTGCCATGGTCAGTCTCCTTTCTTCATAAAATCACCGGAACCAAGGAACCGAACCTGTATAAAGGTCAGGATCAACGCGACTAACAGGATCGCAACCGAAATGGTACATGCATAGCCCATCTGGTTCTGGGTAAAGCCCTTGAGGAAGATGTAGGTTCCCGGCATCTCCGTCGCATGGTTCGGTCCGCCGTTGGTCATCACGCCCACCAGCGCGTAAGTCTGCAATGAACCGATCACACCCAGCATCAGCAGCGACTTGTGCACCGATGCCAGAGAGGGCAGGTATACATACCTGAGCTCCTGCCATACTGTCGCTCCGTCGATCCGCGCTGCTTCCTTGATATCATCGGAAATCTGCGACAGGCCGCCTACATACATGATCATGGACCATCCCGTCCACTCCCAGATATTGGCCAGCATCACTCCGAACAGGGCTACTTTTGCGTTGCCCAGAACGTTGATGGTCGGGGACATATTGAACCACTGGTTCAGATAATACCCCAGGATCCCCTGATAGGGCTGAAAAATCTTGCTCCACACGATCGCTACGACCGTAACAGAGGTAACGACCGGTATAAAAAAAATGGTACGGAATACCATCTTCGAGATTCCTTTTCCATTGCGTTTTTTCCGTCCGAGCCGCTCCTCAATGATGTACGCAAGGATAAATCCGAGACAGGCCTGTATCGGTACTGTGACCAGAATCCAGACCGCTGAGTTTTTGATGGTCGTCCAGAACGTAGAATCCTTTAAGAGACTGAAATAATTGGCCAGTCCGACGAATTCCATTTTTGACAGGGTTGACCATTTATAAACACTGTGTGTCGAAACGAACAAAATGGGGTACAAAATATACATACAGAAGAAGAACATCGCCGGAGCGATAAACAGATATGCGATCCAGTTGATCTTCTGCTTTTTCTTGATCTTTGTATTCTCCACTCCACACCCTCCTCTCCGATGATTTTTAATGGTGTACAAAACGCCTGACGCTTTTTTGCGTCCCCAGGAATAGAAATGAGGGGAACCCTCAAAGGCTCCCCTCCGATCCAGGCACTCAATCAATGATTTTTTCATACTTATATAATTTAGTACAGAAACATTTTTTACTTTTCTTTTATAAGAGCATTCTGCCCTTTCAGATACATTTACTGTTTTTTACAGAGTATTCTGCCCTTCCAGACGAATTTCCTGTTTTTTACAGAGCATCCTGCGCTTCCTGAATGTGAGCCGCTGCCGCGTCTACATCATATTCTCCGCCGACCAGTCCCTGCATTGCTTCCTGAACCGCCGTCTCGATGGTGGATTCCGCGATACGCTGGTTTACCAGTCCGCCTGCGATATCCTTACCGGATCTGTTGAACTCGTCAACCGCATTCTGCAGGCCGTCTCTCTCGATCATCGCGCTGGTATCCGGCTCCATATTCGGATAGGACAGATGGTTGTTCATATCGTTCGCAATCTCCTGTCCGCCCGCGCCTGCCGCAAAGCTGGCCAGAGCTTTCCATGCCGCTTCAGGATTCTTGCAGTTCTTTGTGATGCCGTATCCGAAGTCTACGCCGCCGATGGGTTTGGAGTCTTCCACATCGTCAGAGATTGCCGGGAGATAGAAGTAGTCATAATCCCAGTTCGCAACCGCATCCGCCACATCTTCTGCCGTATATTCCTGCGCCCACCAGGAACCCAGAGCCATCATTCCCGCCTGGCCTGCGAGGAACAAAGTCGTTCCGTCGCTGTAGCTTGTGGAGGAAAGCGCGCCGTCCTGGATCACGCCGTCGTCAAACAGTTTCTTGTAGTTGGTCATTGCTTTCTTCATCTCGTCGCAGGTCCATTCCTTCTCGCCGTTCTGGCATGCGTCGAAGAGATCTTTGTCGATCTGTGAGGTACACATAATCAGCAGGTTTACATGCTGCCATCCGTCAGCGCCGCCGAAGAATAACGGAGCATAGCCGCCGTCCCTGAGTTTCTTTGAGCAGTCTACCAGCTCTGCGTATGTGGTCGGAGCCTTCAGGCCGAGACTGTCAAAGAGGGTCTTGTTGTACTCGATATAGATTACCTGCGTCTCAATAGGGAGAATGTAGTAACTGTCGTCCCCCTCCTCATTTCCTAACTGGAGCTGACTCTGGGTTACATTGTCGTATACGGATGTCCAGTCATCGCCCCACTCTTTTTTCGCATATTCTCCGAGATCGATCAGATAATCGGAATAAGTCTGAGTCAGAGAACCCGGCTGCAGTCCCATGATATCCGGAAGATTGTCCGCAGATGAAGCCGCGGAGATCGCCTCTAAGTATTCGGGATTATAGTTGTAATTCGTATAGTCAATCTTGATATCGGAATTTTCCTTTTCAAATGCCGCAATCATCTTTTCCGCAGTACGTGTCACCGGTGACCAGGTCCACAGGGAAATGGATCCGCCCGCTTCACTGCTGCCGCCCTCATTGCCGCTTTCTTCACCTTCCGCCTCGCTGCCGCTGTCTGCCCCACTCTGGCTGCCGCTCTCTCCGCCCGCATTGCCTCCGCCGCAGGCCGCAAGACTGATCACCATAGCGCCTGCAAGCATTACACTTACCATTTTCTTAAACATGTTTTTCCTCCTTTATTTTTTGATTGATTGACTGGACTCCAATATTTGATACCTTGCAAATTCCTCTCTCCACCGCGCCCCCTGCTCCGGCTCATACACCTTCAATTCAAAGGACTCCTTTGAAAGCTGCCGCATCTGCTCCACTGACGTCACCTCGCCCTGAGCATACAGCTGTGTCAGCAGATTGCCGGAGATCGTGGCATAGGTCATTCCCGCATGGATCTCCATATCCAGGGCGTTGCTGATGAACTGCATCAAAAGCCCGTTTCTGGAACCTCCGTTGATCACATAGACCCTTGAAAAATGCTCTCCCAGCTCCTGGAACGCACAGGCATAATGCCGCGCCTTCATTGCAATGCTTTCATAGATACACCGGATAAACTCGCCGTCCTTTTCCAGCAGCGGCTGACCTGTACGCCGCAGATAGTCATTGATCTTCGCGCACGTATCGCCTCCCGCGGTGCCGAGCAGCGCGTCCTCCACATCAATGTAAACACGAGGGGACGGCGTATTCTGGGCAAGCCAGATCAGATCCGGGTGGGTATAATCCTTTCCCTCTTCCCGCTTTGTCCGCAAAAATTCATTGATATGCCAGCTTGCCGAGAAATCCCGGTAAATGATCTTTCTCCGGTCGATTCCTCCGGTATTCTTGAAGCCCTTTTCATAGGCCTCCCTGGTCAGCAGGCAGTCCTCTCTCTCAATGCCCATACTGATGCTGGTTCCCACGCTGATGTACAGATCTTCTTTTCCGAAATCCGGAATAGCCGCCACTGCCGCGGCACTGTCATGGCTCACTGCCGCAATGATCCGGGTCTTCTGCATCCCGGTCTTCTCGGTCACCCAGGCCCCGAAGCTTCCTTTCGTGTTGCCCGGCTCCACGATGGGCGGCAGCATTTTTTCCGGAAGGGCAAAGCGTTTCATCACCTGGCGGCTCCAGTCCTCCTGCCGGTTCTCCAGAAGGCAGGAGGTTCCGGCGATGGTCATCTCGCAGCTGATCTCCCCTCCCAGGAAATAGGACAGCAGATCCGGCAGGAACAGCATGTCCTCCGCTGATTCCAGGATCCGGCTCTTCTGTACCACATAGGAATAGAGCTGCGGAAGCGTATACGTCCTGTTGCACTGGCATCCGGTGAGCTGAAACAGCTCCCACTCGTCCATCACCTGCTTCATGTCCTCCATCGTTCCCGAGGTCCGTTCATCCCGGTAATGGTAGACTGGCTCCAGAAGCCGTCCGAAGCCGTCCAGCAGTCCGTAGCTGGCGCCCCATGTGTCTATGGCAAATGTATCTGCCTGTCCGTATTTTCCCCGAAAGAGGGCGAGCCCGTCCAGAACGGAATGATAGAGTCCAAACGCATCCCAGTAAAGCGCCGTTCCGATATCCGCCGGGCGGTTCGGGAAATCCCAATATTCATTTATGTGCATCTGCCTGCCGTCAAACACGGCGGCGGCCATCTTTCCGCCGCTTGCGCCGATATCGGCGGCAATCATCAATCTTTCCTTCATAGCATATATTCTTTCATGTAAATCATTGTTTCATGTATCATACCAAGGGCATCCCACCATGGCCATTCGGCCGTTTCACAAGGTATACCCAAGGGCACCCCGTTATGGCCATCCGGCCGTTTCACAAGGTATAGTCTGGTAAGTGTATTCTTTGCTTAGATGGTCTCTTCCAGAAATTCGAATGCTTCCTGCAACACCAGCGCCGCGGCGCCCATGGCTCCCAGGTCCGGACCAAATTCGGAAACTTCTATATTTAATATATCCGTATTTTCCGGAATGGCATCCCGTTCCACACAGGCTCTCAGACGTTCCAGGAAGGGAGTTCCGATAGAAGCAAGTTCTCCGTACATAACGATCCTGCTGGGGGCGAAGATATTGACCAGGATGCCCAAGGCTTTCCCCAGATACTGGCTGGCCTGCTGCAAGAGCCCCAGCGAATCCTCATCTCCGGCCAGTACGGCTTCCCGAAATACTGCCATCGTGATTTTCTCCGTATCTCCATGGATCATATCCGCGATCCCCTTAAATCTTCCGGCCAGCACACCGTCCCGGATCTTGCCCATAATGGCCACATCCGACACCTCGGAATTCAGGCAGCCATAGCGTCCGCAGGAACACATCCTGCTCCCGGTGCCGACCCGGATATGGCCCAGCTCTCCTGGGAAACCGTATCTGCTGCTCACCGCCTGGTTGTTGATGACAGGCATGACCCTGGCGCCGGTTCTGACAGATATGAACAGCATATCGTCACAGGAGCCATGGAACACCAGCCATTTATAGGCGTAGATCATCACATCTACGTTATTTCCCATATAACAGGGAATCTGAAATTCCTCTTCTATGATCTGTCTCACCGGGATATTCTTCCACCCCTCAAAGTAGGTGTAGGACAGCGCGATCCCCTTCGTCTTGTCGCTGTAGCCGGGTACGCCAAGCCCGATCCCGATGATCTTCTCTTTCCCGCCCTCGAGTATCCGGATCGCCTCCCGGACCATGTCCTTGATCAGACCGAGCAGCCCGTCCGTGCACCGATGCGCGTCATCGAGCGCCTTTCTCTGCCGGTGAACCGACTGTCCTGTAAAATCGAGAACGACGCAATGCATCCATGTGCGGTTCCACTCTACTCCCACGAAATATCCTCCATGAGGATTCAGACGGAGCCAGACCGGTTTTCTTCCGACCCTTGCCTCCTCACATTCCTCCTCGTAGATCAGGTCGTCCCGGATCATGTCCTCCACGGTATTCATCACGGTGGTCATGCTGTAGGCCGTCATCTTCCGGATGTCGTTGCGGGAAACGTCCGTGTTTGTCCGGATCACACTTAGCATCTTGTTGCGTTGGTAGTATTTTCTGCTTTCCAGAATTGATTCATTTTCCATAAGTCCTGTCCGCCTTTCCTGAAACACATGCAGCTTGTCTGCATTCTGCTGAGTAAAATTGCCCTTACGATTAGGCTTGTCTTTTGTACCTCCTGCATTTTCGCATGGATCCTGCAGTAAATACGCACACTCTTATCAGACAATTATAAGCGTTCACAGGGGAACGAATCAATCATTAAATCGAAAACGGGATTATTTTTTTACCCGTTTTGCACGGTTCTCCTTGTAGATCTCATAGAATCTTGCGATCTCCAGTTGATCAAGTGCTTTTTCCCCGCCCAGAATGTAATTCGTGATCAGGATCTGCTCCGCGATGGCCTCGCTTGCCTCCACGATGTTCATGGCATCCTCCACCGTCTTACCCACCGCCAGGCTTCCGTGGTTCCCCAGCAGTACGATCCGATAGCCTTCCGCCAGATAGGGCTCTGCCATGGTGAGAATGTATTTTGTTCCCGGCGCGCCGTAGGGAGCGCATGGAATCTTGTGGAAATTGCCCATCATCTCCGGAAGCGCCCCGGTCTCAATGTCCCGGCAGGCCATGGAAAACGCGGTCAATACTTTGGAATGGCTGTGCACCACGCCGCCTA